>Ga0114916_1000869_pt1 | contig 18565 bp, 13 predicted proteins | sample MalvirAntarct_66_FD_83501 | JGI IMG/M metagenome (GOLD analysis project Ga0114916, IMG submission 83501) | Marine viral communities from the Global Malaspina Expedition - Malaspina viral metaG Antarct_66 | ecosystem: Environmental > Aquatic > Marine > Oceanic | place: West Anvers Island... | reverse complement strand
GTACTAAGGCACCAGAGCAGATAACGCCCACATTGATCACGACATCATTGGCTGAGAATATCCAGCTTGCCTTCATGTGTACACCATTATCACGATGCCTAGAAATCAACAACATACAGATGATATTGGCAATCATAGCAACGAAGGCAACGGCCATCATCGTTACTGATTCAGGTTCGCTTCCGAATACGAAACGACGTATTACCTCCGCTAGAACACCTAAAGCAAGAAGCAATTGCAGTACACCTGCAAATTGAGCGGCGCGGACCTGCATTTTGATACTATGACCCACTGCATAGAGTGCTAGGCCATAAACAGCGGCATCGGCAAAATTATCTAATGACTCGCCGATCAGCCCTGCAGATTGGGCAAGCAAGCCAGCAGTCAATTCCACTACGAACATCAGAGCATTGATGCTAAGCAGCACAAGTAGGATGTGTGACTCCTGATCGGCAGATCCAGCAGATTTTACAATAGCCGAGACGCTATCGGTGTTAGCGGCTTGTGTCTTCTCAAGCGACGCACCTAGCCCCAGGCTTGCAAGTTTCGTGGTAATTGGCTCAACCGGCCCATCATGTAGCACTTCTAACCGACGATTCGGCAAGTCAAACGATAGTGCTTTAATCCCACCTAAACTGTTCAATGCCATACGGATCATCCGCTCTTCTGACGGACAATCCATCTTTTGTATGTTAAAAACACTTATCCATTTACCTTTAATTACAGACGAAGTTGGCATATTGTTATCCTTGACTGAGTTAGTATTTATTTAGCATGAGTTATCACCGTTTTTTAACCCTGATAATTCTGCATTCAAATAGATATTTAACCATTGTTACTTGTCAGCTGAAGGTTTACCCCAACTGACATGATTTTTAGTCATCTCTCTGATGCTATACAGTTCGAGAGAGAATTTTGGCTACAATCGGAGAAGTGATCATTTGAATTACGGCGAAAAATGCGGCAGGAATAGCAATTTCTGAAGGTAGCCCGGATGCCGCTACAAAAGCAGCAGCTATACTGAATTCCTTCTTACTTACCGTGAAAAGATATGTGATGACCTCTTTTCGGTCGTTGGTTATCAGACGTGAGGTCATTCCTACCAGATAACCAATCAAATTCAGAGATAAAGCTGCAGCAGCAATAACAAAAGCGTACCAACCATAGCCAATAATCGTTTCTGCATTAGGCCCTATCACAGCGAGCAATATCAGAAGGTAAAGAAACGAGCCAATTCCTGCATAAGCTGAATCATGCCGTGAAAAAAATGTTGAAAACTTTGTTCGTAAACTCACGCCCAAAATGGTGGGAACGAGAACAATCAACACTAATTCGAAAATAATTTTGTCAAGCGGTACTTCCAGTTGAATGCCCGTCAGCCATAAAAAAAGCAGAGGAACAATGAATGGGGATAAAGCAGTATTTACCGCATTAAAAACGGCAGCCAATGCAACATTGCCTCGCGCCATCAACACTAACAACGGAGATGATACATCTGTGGGTAAAGTGCCAAGCAAAGTTTGGCCCATAGCCAACGGACCACTGCCAAAGAATAAGCGGCCGGTCAGCAGCCCGGCAAGTGACATGGGGCCATAAACTAGAACCAGCGCTAAAAATTGCCTTGAAGGTTTTCTAAGTACTAATCTCACGTCATGGGCATCAAAAGTCAGACTAATAATAAACATTAATGCAGCGAGTAATAGCCCAATTAGTGGTTGGAGATAATTACCTGTCTCAGGTAATACTAGGCCAATCCCAGCCACAATAATGACAAACCAAACGAGATTTGATTCTATGAAATAAATTAATCTACCCATGGTTTTTGATTTTCCAAACTTTATAAATAGTTGTGAATAAATTATTTAACATAGAATTTTTGACCAACATAACATTTCTTATCTTTAATGCGACCAATCAAAAACTGCATAATAGGATGAGAAATGCTAATTTTTGTTTGACGGATGCCCGACAGGCATATCGTAACGTTGCTGACGGTATAGCCAAGAAGGTAGTAATACATGTGCCAATGCTTCATGAGCATCCTCTTTATCTGCTGGCCCTGTAAGCTCTAATTGACGCTTGTTGAGAATATACTGCCCAGCTAGAGCGTCTTTTTGAGGGCGTAACACGGTCACCTTCTGCCCTTGCAGCAGGGCAAAATAATCGGCAAATTGCATCAATGCCCTGCCGGGTGATTGCTGCTCCTCTGGGCGGCTTAAGTCTCTGCCTATCATTGGTGTCTCAGCGCTAATACCCATCAGTGACAGTAAAGTAGGCGCCATATCAATCTGGCTCGCCACCGTCTTAATACGTTTTGGTTTTATATCAGCCCCTAAAATGAGGCCTGGGATTTGAAAACGTTCTATCGGCACAAGTGCATTTCCATAAACATTTAAATCATGATCGGCAATCACCAAAAAGAGTGTATTGTCCCAATAATCGCTTTTCATAGCTGTGTTAAAGAACTGCCCCAAAGCATAATCTGCATATTTAACAGCATTCAAATCAGTTTGTTTCTCGGCCGAATGCAGATCGATCTTGCCATCGGGGAATTCGTATGGCGAATGGTTGCTGGAGGTGAAAACTAAACTAAAGTACGGTTGATTACTCAGGTTCGCTTGAACGATCCGTTGATGCGCCATATTGAATAGATCTTCATCTGAGACCCCCCAACTGCCAACGAAGAGTGGATCAACGTAATCATTTTGGTCAATGATAGATTGAAAGCCATTGCCAATAAAGAAGTTAGCCATGTTATCGAAGTGAGATTGCCCGCCATAAATAAATTCCGTTTTGTAGCCACGTTGACCCAATAAATCTGCAACAGTGAAAAAATTCTGTTGTGATAAAGAAAGCTTTACTACGCTTCTTGCGGGCGAGGGCAAAAAACCCGTTATCGTGGCTTCAATTCCTCTTACTGAACGCGTACCGGTTGCGTAAAGTTGTTCAAACCACCAACCCGCATTTTTCAGTTTTTCCAGTTCTGGTGTTACGGAATACTCCCCACCCAAAGACTTGACAAAAGTGGCACCCAAGCTTTCTTCAAGAATGATAACCAGATTAAGTGGTTTATCTCTTTCAACTGTCGCTGGCCGTTTATTGAGAGTAGGAAATGGTGCATCTGGATCATTATCAAGCCAGGGATAGTTCTCGCTCATTTCCTGCATGATTTGTGCATCAGTCAGCGAACCATAGACTTCTCCGGCTTCTGCTTCATGCTTCATATTGTAGATAGCAAAATACACTGACCAAGTTGAGTTAATGATTAGGCTATTGACCATAGCATCCGAGCTGATTGCAAACATGGCCGGATTAGCTGGTCGATGGGATAAAGTAGATCGGATCATGACTACGAAGATGAGAACCATCAGCGGCCAAGTTAGCCATATACGCCAAATTGGCCAATCCAATTGATATTGTTTTAACCAATACTGTAACAATCGATTTGTGAACCAACCAGCTAATATAGTGAAAACAACGCCGAGAATGAGTGGAAGACGAAAACCTTCCCACAAGGTTGAGAAAACTTCTTTTGGATATTGCAGGTATTCGACAAATAGTCTGTTCGGACGCAAATCATACTGAACAATAAATGCCGGTGTGGCAGACTCCATAAAAACGATCAACATAATGATCATTAAACTCCAGAGCCACACTAGCTTTTGCCATAATTGCCAAGTAAGTTTATTAACCAGTAGCGGCATCAATAACATCAGTGGTGCAATAAGCATGCCCATAATAATGAGGTCGGCTCTGAAGCCCTGAATAAATATAGATGTCAGACCAATTGCTGCCGATACCCGATCCCACTGCCATAGAACAAGCCCTAATCTTGATAGCGAGAGAATAAGAAGCCCAATAAACAGAACCTGAAATAAAATGCGGTAAGGTCCTAGCATTGAGGTTGATTTTGTGATCATATTTTTTTCGTTTGAATTCAAAATAATCTGGGCCATAGTAATAATGTCCATGCTGCGATTGACATAATAAGGGTAAGTAAAACAGCCAGTGATCCATAATCTTTGGCCCGCCCAGTTAATAAGTGATGTTCTAAGCTGATTCTATCCAGCGTCGATTCAATTGCTGAATTGATCAACTCGACGACCATCACAGCAACCATGCTGACTATCAACATAAACCGCTCTATAGCAGTAAAGTCTACCCAGAACACAACCGGCAATAATAAGACGAATGCAATAAATTCCTGACGAAAAGCAACTTCATGACGCAGCGCAGAATGAAACCCTTTATATGAATAAAAAGTCGCCCAGAGCACACGTTTGAAACCAGTGAACTTTTTTGGTTGGATATTAATAATTGTCATTTTTTTATTTGCGTAAAATGTTATTGAGATGTTGTTTCAGGGTCACTAAAATCTCTGCAACGCTCCTGATTCAGTTCAAGCTCTATCGTAGTGTGCTCAAGATCATATTGAGATAAAATCTCGGCAACCGTTTGTTTCATAGCCATGTAATTTTCAGAAGAGACAATATCGTTATCAAGTGTCAGATGTGCAGTAAGGACATGGTGTTCACCATCAAGTGACCAGAGATGTAAATGATGTACCTCATTGACACCCTCAATGCTGACAAGAGATTTTTTGATCTCATCATGCAGCGCTTTATCGGGCACTGCCTGAAAAAACAATTTACCGGTCACCCACAAATTGCGAACAACATTAAATAAGATGAATAGTGTAAAACCAATGGATAAAAGCGGATCTAAAATCGGCCAGTCGGCAAACTGCAGAATGATAGAAATGATCAAAACAGCCAGCCAACCTAATACATCTTCTAATAAATGCCAGTTGAGTATTTTTTCATTAAGAGAAGTCCCTTTGCTCAGCCGATAAGCCGCAAAACCATTAACAGTAACGCCCAATAAAGCCAATGCCAGCATGCCTTCGGTAACCGGCATCACCGGATCGGCCAAACGTGGTACCGCTTGAGTTAACACCCATATTGAGCCAGCGATTAACACCAAGCCATTAATCAAAGCGCCAAAAAGAGACAGGCGCCGATAACCATAGGTAAATACAGAATCAGCAGACTTATTGCCAGCACGGTTTAAAAACCAGGCACTGCCAATAGACAGACTATCTCCAAGATCGTGAACAGCATCAGCCATAATTGCCGTGCTATTTGTCAGCCAGCCACCGATAAATTCAATTATGGTAAAACTGACATTTAGAAAAAAAGCCGTTGCGATCCGATTACCAGAAGTCCCCCCTTCTTGATGATGTGTATGCATATAGATATTCCTTTTCTGAATTCGTTGTATAGATAAACTCAAGAAAAATTGGCGGCCAAAAAGGCCGCCATGTTTTATCTTGATTTTTCACGGCCATGAACTATGCGGTAAAGTGCGGGCAGTACCACTAGGGTGAGTAAAGTTGACGAAATAATGCCACCAATGACTACCGTTGCCAGCGGTCTTTGCACCTCCGCCCCTGTGCCGGTATTGAGTGCCATCGGCACAAAACCGAGACTTGCTACCAGAGCCGTCATCAATACAGGCCGTAACCGGGTCATTGCACCATCAACGATTGCTTTGTGCAGATCGCCGTGCCGATGCCAGTAATCCCTGATAAATGACAACATTACGAGACCGTTTAATACCGCCACGCCCGAGAGCGCAATAAAACCAACCCCTGCGGAAATAGATAGCGGCATATCTCGCAACCAGAGCGCCAAAACACCACCAGTTAATGCAAGGGGCACCCCAGTGAAGATAATTGCTGCATCTCGAAATGAGCCAAACAAAGTAATCAGCAGGCCCAAGATAATGAACAACGTAACCGGCACCACAATCGACAGTCGGTGACTGGCTGATTGTAGTTGCTCGTAAGTACCACCATATTCAATCCAATAACCGGGTGGTAATTGCACTTGCTCAGCAATACGCTGTTGAGCTTCTTCTACAAAAGAACCCAGATCACGTCCTCTGACATTGCTGGTGACCACCACGCGCCGTTTGGCGTTTTCTCTGGAAATCTGACTCGGCGCTTGTGTTAATTCGATGGTTGCGACTTCGGATAAAGGGACGTAATCGCCATTAGGCAAACTCACGGGCAGATTCGATAAGGCGGGTATGTCTTGTCGAATTTCTTCAGGCAACCGCACCACCAGATCAAAGCGCCGATCGCCATCATAGATCAGGCCAACTTCGCCACCGCCAACGGCGGTGGATAACATGTTTTGTAAATCATCGACATTAAGTCCATAACGTGACATGGCCATGCGTTTGGGTTCAATGGTCAGCATGGGCATATCATCGACTTGCTCCAGCCGGGCATCTGCAGCGCCGGGGATCTCCTGAATCACAGCCAGAACTGCCTCAGCGTTCTGCTTAATCAAGTCCAAATCATCGCCGAAAACTTTAATACCCAAGTCCGCACGAACGCCTGAAATTAACTCGTTAAAGCGCATTTCAATGGGTTGAGTAAACTCATAGTTGTTACCGGGTAATTGCGTGACTGCTGCTTCAATTTCAGCAAGGAGTTCGCTCTTGGGTAATTCCGGATCCGGCCATTCATTTCTTGGCTTAAGTATAAGGAATGTATCGGCTACATTAGGTGGCATTGGATCGGTTGCTACCTCCGGCGTCCCGATTTTGGCAATAACCTTATCCACCTGCGGAAAAGTTTTTAGCCGTTGTTCCAGCTGTTCCTGCATTTTGACGGATTGCTCTAGACTGGTACCGATGGTTCGCAGTGCATGTAAGGCAATATCGCCTTCATTTAGTTGGGGGATAAATTCTGACCCCATTTTGCTGGCCATGTTAATTGACAGCGCAACCAGCAAGGCTGCAAACAGAATCAACAGCCAGCGCAGCTTTAGACTGAGCAGCAAAACTGGCCGGTAAATCCACTTGGCACCACTGATGATAAAACTCTCTTTTTCAGTGACCCGTCCACTCATAAACATGGCGACGGCAGCCGGTACTATCGTAAGCGTAAAGACCATGGCAGATAGTAAAGCGATCACCACGGTGGCAGCCATGGGGTCAAACATCTTGCCTTCAACACCTGTCAATGTGAATAACGGGATATACACAATGGTAATAATCATGACGCCAAACAGGCTGGGACGTATCACTTCATTCGTAGCCTCATAGACTACGTTTAAGCGTTCTTTAACCGGCAGCACACCACCATATTGCTTTTGTGCCATTGATAATCGTCTGATAGAGTTCTCAACGATAATCACCGCACCATCGACAATCAGGCCAAAATCAAGTGCACCCATACTCATCAGATTGGCAGAAATACCGGCCTGTACCATGCCGGTAATCGTTGCCAGCATTGATAGGGGTATAACTGCAGCAGTTATTAAAGCCGCGCGAATATTGCCCAACAACAAAAACAATACCACGATAACCAACAAAGCCCCTTCAACCAGATTTTTTTGAACCGTGGCGACGGCTTTATCGACTAGGGTGGTACGGTCATATACCGCTTCCAATATGACGCCTTCCGGTAATGAAGATTGAATCTCCGCCATTTCACGTGTAACCGAAGAGGCAACTTCGCGTGAGTTTTCACCAAACAACATCATGACGGTGCCGACAACCGTCTCTTTACCATCACGGGTACCCGCACCACTGCGTAGCGGCTTACCGATCACAACGTCGGCCACATCTTTGACTAACACTGGTCGGTCATCAATATTTTTCACTACTACCTGACGAATATCATCGATGGATTTAAGTTGTCCCGGCGATCGAACTAGGATCTGCTGACCATATCGTTCAATATAACCGGCGCCCCGATTATCATTGTTTTGCATCAACGCCTGTTTCAGATCACTGAGAGACACGCCAAAATTCAGTAATTTCGCCGGATCCGGCTGAACATGAAATTGCTTTTCATAACCGCCGTTAACATTGACTTCTGTGACACCTTTTACCCGCTCCAGCCGAGGTTGAATCACCCAGTCCTGAAGCACCCGAAGTTCAGTCGCATCATAGGGGCTGCCATCAGTTTGTTTTGCATCGGGTTTTGCGGTAATTGTGTACATGACAATTTCGCCCAGCCCGGTCGCGATAGGTCCCATTTCCGGTTCGATACCTTGCGGCAGTGAGCCTTTTATAACGGCCAGACGGTTATTAATAAGGTTACGCGCAAAATACAGATCGGTGCCTTCTTCAAACACCACGGTGACTTGTGATAATCCATAACGAGAGATTGAGCGGGTGTAATCAAGATCCGGTAATCCGGCTATCGCTCTCTCGATTGGATAAGTGATGCGTTGTTCAGATTCCAGCGGAGAATATCCGGGCGCCTTGGTATTGATCTGAACTTGAACATTAGTGATGTCCGGAACGGCATCAATCGGCAGTTTCTGATAGCTCCAAATTCCAAGACCAATGATAAGAAATATCATTGACAACATTAGGCCCCGTCTCTCGATTGAGAGACTTAAAATAGTATTAATCATGTCAGTTCCCTAAATCAGTGAGCGTGAGCTGCGCCGGCTTTTTCCAGATCAGCTTTAATCAGATAGCTATTTTCAACGACGATGTCATCGCCCTGCCGGAGTCCGGATATAACCTCACTGTATTGACCGTCATTAATACCAAGTTGCAAGGGCCTGACTTGATATTGCTTGCCTACTTTCACAAAAGCTACGGACTCGCCTTCAAACTGTTGTATGGCACTGTTGGGAATTCTGAGATTGACTTGTGTTTGCTCGGTAATGGCATCAGCCTCAACGAGCAACCCTGGAAACCAGACTTGCTGCTGATTATCAAGTGCGACGCGGGCAATCCGATAAGGGGCATTATCTTTGCTTGGCAGCAGTTGCTTTATCGTCGATTCATAAAATGTGTTGTTATGTAACAGACGTACTTTCTGACCGGGTTTTATCTTCATGGCCTGTCCGGGAAAGACTTTGAGTTCAGCCCAAAGTGATTGGGTATTGGTGATGGTAAAAAGATTTTGATCTGCCGCGACTTCGCCGGTATTGGCATCTTTTGCTGTAATGACACCTGAGATGGGCGCGGTGACGTTATAACTTTGTAAGCTGTTGTTTGACTCAACACTGGCTAATAGCTGACCCTTTTTGACCGAATCACCGAAATTCACATTAACGCGGGTGATTTGACCCGGAAAACGTGCGCTGACTTGACTTATCTCATCAGGTGATAAGACCACTCTCCCGTAGAGTTTGGATGTGACAGATATTTGCCCGGCAGTAACTTCTGCAGTTAACACACCGTGTTCTTGAGCCATATCGGCATCCATTTCTATATGCTCACTACCTTCATCCTCAGCGTGAGCATGCCCTTCTTCTTCGGGTTTTGATTCAGCGCTATGATCATGTTCATCCTCTTTTGGCATCGAATCACCATGACTTTCTTTATCATGCGTTGCGTCGTGGTCATGTCCATCTTCCGCGTGGTTTGATTCAACGCTATGATCATGTTCATCCTCTTTAGGCATCAATTCATCATGGTTATCTTTATCATGCGATGTCTCATGATCATGCTGCTCATTTGATTCTGCTGGCTGGGCTTGCGCTTGTTGATCTGATTGCTGTGCCTCATGCGCATGACCATCTTCAGCAATGGCAGGTGACATGATGAGCAATATTAGCGCTGCTACTGATAGTAGGCTGCGCATGGGTAAAAAAACGAAATGTGATTTATTAAACATAGATTTGTCCTGATTCATATTGCTTACTCTGCAGCTGTTAGCGGTTCGGCGGTGAGTTGTTCGATTTCTGTCTGGTATAGCAATGCAGCCGTTGCAGCCTCAATGACACTACGTCTGGCACCTAGCAGGTCTTGTCTGACGGTAAGAAATTCCAGATAACTGTAGAGTCCCCGTTGATAACCAGTTTGCGTTTGCTCCAGACTTTTAGTGAGTTTGGGGATAATCTGTTGTTGCAACTTGGAAATACTTGCAATTGCTTGTTCACGCCCGGAATAGGCCCGATAAAGCTGAGCATGAAGTTGCAATAGCATATCCTGACGGCGATAGCTGACTTCATTACGCGCGGCCAATGCTGATTCAATATCAGCTTGCGCTCGCTGACGACTGAACAAAGGCATTGACACACCAGCAACTAACGCCGAATCATTCAGTCCTTCATCTCGCCTGATCCCAACTGACCAGGTCAGATCTGCAACTTGCTGAGTTCTGGCAAGACGTACTTGTGCATCACGAACCCGCGTTTCTGCAGCGAAACGTTCCAGTTGCGGATTTTGCTGGGCCTGATTAAATAAGGCTTCAAATGACATGGCCTCGCTAAAGACAAACAAAGAGCCTGTGGCGGTCTCAAAATTAGGTTGATAACTCCCCCACAAATTAGCGAGTACCACTTTGTTGGCTTCCAGCTGTCGTTTTTCGGCAGCCAGTATCAATTCAGCCTGATTAACAGAAGCTTCGGCGCGGCCCAAATCTGCTTCAGCCGCGACGGCAGCACCTACACGTTTATTAACTTCTGTTAATGTTGTTTGAGCCAGTTCCAGACCCGTCTCGGCTAACTTTACACGCTCCTGGCTATTGAGCACTTCAATAAATTGTCGTGTTACTTGACCTAGCAAGTCCAGCGCTTTTATTTTGCGATCAACACGGACAACATCGCTTTGTTGTTCCACCAGTTCAACACGGGACAATCTTTTATCACCCAGTTCAACGACAGAGGAGAGAGTGACCGTGGTTTCCAGTGACTTGATACCGCTTAGTTCGCTAGTGCCAGCGAAATTTTCAATCTCAGCACCAACAACATACGCCGGTTTGAGATTGGCCGTTTTTTTCTGGGCTTCAAGTTGTTGCTGTCGAATTGGAAAAACCTGTAATGCCGGATGTTGCGCCAGTGTTTGTTGCATGGCCTCGTTTAAACTCAACGTTTTCGTTTGTTGAATGTTATCGGCAATAACCGGTGAGACAGAAAAGGCAACCAGCATCGAAAAAAGCAATGCACGGATAGCAGGCGCACGCACATTTGTAGTGCGATCAAAGTGTATTTTCATGAAATTAGATCCTGTTTAACTGCAAACAACGGACTTACGTTAAGTCCGCAAAAACATCAGCAGTTCAAGATCTCGGAGGGCGATACATGCTGACTGTAAAGTCAGGCTTGGGAGTCATAATGTAGAGGTAGAAATAATTGTCAGGAAAGGCAGCAACATCAATACCATCATTACTAGAAATAGCAATGAAATGTGAGCACTGACAATGCATACAAAAGTCACAATCGCCGGTACTTTGTGCATCATGCGAAGACGCATTGTTTGCTTGTTGAATTGGATTGGAATCATCAAGAACAAACTGATGTTCATGTGGTGTCGCTGAATCAGAAATATGAACGTCAGCCGCAACTATGCCTGATTGCATGACAATCATTAGGATGAGCATGTTGATAATGAATTTTACTGACATTCGTTAAATTTTATTGCTGTACTTTGATGTTTTAGTTGACATGATAGTAACTTAGTTCCCAAATGATTAGCAAAATTAAAAGTTGTCTGCTTAGACTGGCGAAAGGCTGTCACTATTTTTATCTAACAAACATAAAGTTTATAATGATTTTGAATAGTGTATGAGATCTTATGCTCGGGGTCTCTGGATCTATAAACAAAACTAAGACACTTAATAATTCGCTAATACTAAAGCGAGAGAAATGTATTGCTGAAGGATCTTGAGCTATAGAAATTCAGAAAGTGTTATGTATTCATATTTTCAACTAAAGCAGCTAATTATGAATAGATAACATGTTGCTAAGTCCACTTATGATGTGCTCCCATTCAATCCGCTTCGCACGATTTCGCTGCCCTTCGGCTCACACGCTATACCCACGAGATTTAAAATCTACTCGACCACCAGTCTGCCCAACCCATTTCCATTGGCAGGAACAATAAGTAGTTCCTATATCATTGCGATCAAAATAGATTTGCTTTTTAGCAAGAGTTTTTGCCTGTTAGAAAGTTACCGGAGGTTGTGCAAATACTTCAACGCTAAATATAAAAATTAGAACAAAAAACATTGGTTAGTATTATTTCCATTAAAAAAAGCATTATGCATTGAATGTTCTAAGCAGCACTAAATTTACTGGTACTATCAAAACATGTGTTCCCATTTCGTCCCATTACTTGATAAAAACAAGCTCGAAACCTTTTTTGGGGTCGAGCCCGAACTACCATTAGATTTAAAAAACAGCCTCTGGCCGACTTATGTCGGTCCCTTCATACGCAAACATGCGTTTGCTGACGTAGGTGATGAAGCTGTCCCACATAACGAGTTATTGGTGGGTAACTTTGGTCTAATTCCTCATTGGGCTAAAGATACCAAAATTGCACGCAATACCTTCAATGCCCATTCTGAAACAGCCGATAGCAAACCGAGCTTTCGTGATGCATGGAATAAAGGCAGGCACTGCATCATTCCTAGTGCTGCTAAGAGCTTGAATACTTTTTGATTATATGGCCAGCGTCGTTGTAAGGCGATAGAGTAATTCTTATTAGAAGTTTGGTCCGTGTTTGACTATTACGAATGTAAGTTCCGTGCTCAATTCCCATTAGCCAAATTGAGGGATTTGTAGCGTTTCCAGCTTCAATTCCCCCATTATCGCAGCCGCTAAAATCTGACAGTGCCCATTGTGTAAATACTTGATTCATACCATTTCTTTTTAATTATCTTGGGGAAAACAGGCTTGGGCGAGCTGTAAATTTCCTCAGGAAGATACAAGCATGACCTGCTAATAACAAAAAAGTAAATTTGGTCACATTAATCATTATTCTAAATTGCTTAACCATTTAAAGTGTGTGAGATTATGCGGATGGATAGCAAATTAACAATAAGAATGAAAAATCTCCAGGATGAGAACCGGGATAATGATCAGGCCAGACATCACAAAAAAGGTCGCTTGGGCTTTTCTATTTACCATGTTTCGTCATATAAGAATCAAAGGTCATTCAGCTGTGAGAGCTCAATAGAGAAAGACTATGCATTACGTCTGGAACACAATCGGAACGTAATTGGATATATGTGCCAACCTGAAACCTTTAATTTCATCATCCTAGGAAAAAAAACAACCTATACCCCTGACTTTCTCGTGCACTATGCAGACAATTCATCAATATATGTTGATACCAAGCCTGATGTATGGACTGATGATGAAGAAATGGTAGACAGACTGCATGAAATAAAGATTAATTTAAATGACATTGGTAAAAAACTCATCATTGTTCCTGAATCTAAGATACGTCAAGAGCCGTTATTGACTAATATCCAAATGCTTTATCAAGGCATGCACTTATGCAATGACGAAGCATTCACAGTACTGAAAAATACCATTTTGCAATTAGGTAATAATTGTACTGTTAAAGATCTTCGGGTAATTGCAGATGGTCCATCAGAATTAGCGATCAGAAAAGCACTCTTCTTAGGTAATCCAAAACATATATCTCAAGAGATAATTAATGAACACACCATAGTGGAGCTGCCCAGTGAATACTTTTAATCATATTGTTGGGGCACATTATAAACTTGGAGCTACCACATACGAATTATCAGGCATTGACGACAACTACTACCTACTCAGGAGTCTGGAGTACAAAAGACAACGGTCTTTCAAGTCTGAAAAATTTGAAAAGTTATTTTCTGAAGGAAAGTTAAAGCTTGTTAAAAAAGCTCTCTCAGATATGACGGATGCGATCTATTTCACGTCATTGACGCCACAAAAAAAAGAAAATTTCCAGCGTAGGCTAAGTTACGTTGAAAAAGTTAGACATACTTTTGGAGCAGTTCTCCCCAAAAGATACTTCAAACAGTTCATTGAGCTTACCGCAAAAGAACTTAATGACAAGACCCCTCCCTCATTTTCAACACTCAATAGATGGGTGGTGGCGTATCGCGATTCGAACTTTAACCCGGCTAGCCAGCTTTCTGTACATGACAAAAAGAAGGTTTCTCGCAAAAGACGTATTGATGATGATGTCTTAGATATGATGCATGAAATCATCAACAATGAATATTTAGTACCTGAAAGACCTTCAATGCAAATTATCTATGACATGTTTTCAGATAGTCTGAACTATAAAAACCTATCACTTCCTGCACACGAACAAATTTCAATCCCTTCATTGATGAGTTTCCATAGAGAAATTAAAAAAATACATCCTATGACAGTGGCTACGGCAAGGTATGGAGCACAAGCTGCCAGAAAACGGTTTGATTACGGAAAATCGCTTTATTATAAAAGCCAATTGTGTCTGCGTACTGAAATAGATACAACTCCCTTGGACATTATGGTGCTTGATGAAAATTCAAAAGTGGTTGGTCACCCTTATCTTCTACCCATAATCGATGTGTACTCAAGGTGTTTACTTGGGTGGGATTTATCTTTTATTCCTGGATGCGCTGAAAAGACATTAAGGACATTGAAACATGCTGGATCAGACGCAACTGCACGTGAAGTAGGTGGGCTTCCTATCGAACTCGTTATAGATAATGGCTCTGAGTTTATTAATGAATCGTTAAGTAGTTTCGCAAAATACACTGGAACTACCATTTTAATAAATCCACCAGGCACCCCTAACCAAAAAGCGTTCATTGAAAGTTTTTTTAATACTGTGAACAAGAGGTTTTTAGACAAAATCAAAGGTAAGACATTCTCCAGTCCTGCTTTACGCGGAAATTATGATTCTGAAAAAGAAGCAACTATTACACTGTCTAAACTTCGAAAGTTATTCGGAAAATGGGTCGATACGGTTTACCACTTTGAGAGACATAGTGAGTTAAGACGACCTCCAATATCTGTTTGGCGAGAAGAACATAAAAAACTCCCGACCATAAGACACGATCATGAAACACTGAATATGATTTCCAGAAGTACTACCCAGAGAGTCATTAGCGATTCTCGAATAAAAATGTTTGGATTAACTTGGACCGGTCCATCGCTACCAATAGTCTCAGAAAAATCAAAGTTCCGAGGAAAACCTAAACCAGTGGAGGTTTTATACGACAGTAGTGATTTGTCCACAATTTGGATTAAAGATCCTCATGATAAATCCATTTTCTATGAGGCTTTTGCAACTCGCCCCTTTTTTCAAGAATCGTTATCTCTATTCGAGCTCAATCTTTTAAAGCAACGAGAGAAATTCAATGATACTGACTTGGAAAAAGAGCTTGTTTTGAATCGTATTGCACTTCATGAAGAGATCAGAGTGCAATCTACCAAACATAAGAGTGCACGTAAAAAAATAACAAAAATGGAAAAAGCACAACAGTTGCTGACTGACGATAATAGTGAATTTATTGATTCTTTTAAAACTAGTCCTTCATATAGGTCTAATTCAGAAGAAGATAAATTTGATGTAACAGATTTTCCTGATGAGGGATTCTTGCTCTAGGAAGAGACTATGACCAATTTAAGTAATGATGACAGGCTTAGTAATTTTTCTCGGTTTGTATATGTACATCCTATCTACAAAGAGGCCTTGGAGGTTGTTAAAAAAGCAATTTCACAAACGGGTGGTACCGATGAATATATGTCAGCACTGCTGACTGGTTTAACTGGTACTGGAAAAACAACTATCATTAAAACATTGATGCGTTCTTATGCAGTTAATAGTGACTCTGTTGAACGAGAAGATTCGATCATTAAACAAGTTCCAGCATATCACTGTGTGGTTCCGGCAGATGCGAGCATAAGATCACTTGCGATAGAAATGCTTAAGCATCTAGATAGTGCTGATACCGATGGCTCGGCTGCTGTGCTCTCTAAAAGAGTAAGTAGGCTCATAAAGACATGTGAAACAAAAGTCATTTTTCTAGATGAGTTTCAACACCTTCTTACCAAAGGTGCGAGAAATAGCAAAGGCAGTGTCACTGACTGGGTCAAAACTCTTACAGAAGAAACAGGCGTTCCAGTAATCCTATCGGGTATGCCAGACTGCGAAGAAATTATTGATCAAGATCCGCAACTGTCTGGTCGTTATCCATACAGGCCCAAGTTAACTAATATTCATTATGCGAAAAATAATAATCTATACCTTTCGAAAGTTATAGAAGCACTTATCAATGGGTGTAAAGAATACGCCAATATTAATTCCATGCCTCAGCTCAGCCAACCTCCTTTGCTGACTGCTATTTACATAGCTACTGGAGGCAATATGCGTTCTATACGCCATATGTTTACGAATGCACTAGATAATGCCCTTACTAATGAAAGAGATGACATTATTCTGGAAGACTTTATAGAAGCGGTTCAAGGGATGAGACTTAACTTCCGGTTAACCGACGAAAACCCATTTAAGTTATCTGACGCAGAACAAGAAAAAATTCTCATTAAAGCCTCATGAGTCATCTGCCATATCTTGGCTTGTTCATAAACGGGGAAAGCCCAAGGGGATACCTTTTAAGAACAGCATTTAATAATGGATATACGACTATCGGCGAATTAGCAGCCAGACTTGGTGCTGATACAAACCCAGCGTTCCAAAATACTTTACTTGGTAAGTCAGATATTGTTCTGAAACTTCTTGCCATTCATGAGAAAACTGCTGACAACATCAAAGATGCTTTTTATAAGCAAATCAAAGGAGTAACAAAAACATCAGATATTATTATCCATGAAAATAGAGTGCCCTATAAACTTTTGCGTTCAAAGGGTCATCATATTTGCTGGCAATGCCTTAAAGAACACAATCATATATCTACTGATTTCGATATTAATGTTGTCGATGTATGCACTAAACATAAAACATATCTTCAACATATGTGCTCAGCATGTAGCAAACCATTTAATTGGCGTAACACTGACCATAGGTCATGTAATTGCCCTGTCACAAAGAATGATGCACTACTCATCTTAAATTGTGACGGAGCAGAGCGAGTGGCTCTTGCTATCAATATGTCAGAGACTCATTACCTAAGTAAATTAATGGATCTTTTAAAGGCATTAAGACATCATAAATCTGCCGATAAAATCGAAAGAAATAATACCCTCAATATGGCTGTCCGGATGCTGGAGGGAGATAGTGGTGTCATTACTCGCTATCTTAGGGACGAACAAAAAAAACATCCAGGGATCCCATTACGAGTTCTGATTTCACCATTAATTGCTTTAGGGTACGAAGATATAGAAAAAAAGGTTAACGACTCCCTCATGCAATTTTCAAAGGATTATCCTTCTAAGTGTGAAAATTGTGAATGTAAGTCAAAATATCTAACCACAACAGAAGTAATGATTTGCTTGGAAATCTCAAGCAGCACACTTAACAAACTTTGCCAAAATCAACTCATTAATGCATCAAATACTGATACCCGCAAATCAAAAGTTTTTCCCTATGAAAATATGTGTCAGTTCTTCAGGAAATTTATTCCTACATCAGGAGCCATAAAAGAGACTGATAACCTTCAGCCTATTTCATACACGGCACCAGGAAATTCACTGATCGAAAAATTAAAAGACGTGCAATCTGGCAAAATTTCAACTGTTAAAGTTAATCAAGCCAAAGGTCTTACAGGCATTTTTTTAGTAGAGATACCTTCTATTACTAATTTAAAGATTGATCGACCTGATTTAATGACGTCTTCACAGGTCGCTATGTACCTAAATGTTTACCCTGATGCTATCAGAAGTATTTCCAAAACTGAATTATTGAAGCCATATCTTACGGTTGCAACTCAGCCTTTTTTCCATACACAAGATATTGAATTATTTGACAAGAAATATGTTTTCGCAGGAAGTTTAGCCCGTAAGTATCAGATTGATCCTCGAGACATTGTTAACAGGCTTAGAGCTAACAATATTAAAGAAGTATCAGGTCCAAAAATAGATGGAACAATAACACCTCTATATGTCAGAGATGATGTTGAAAGAAATGATCTATTCAGTATCCGATATTCAGATTACCGTGAACGATACTCACATAATACAAAGTACAGTAGAAGCAATACCCCACAACATCTCACTGCGAAAGCAATTGCTAAATTGCTAGGTGTTGCTGTGAATAAAATAATTAAAATTGAAAAATATGGACTACTCAGTCAGATTTCATTAAATGACATAAATGATAAGCGCAGGGTTTATAGCCAAGATTCATATGTTCGAACGTTGCAATGGTTTAGCAAAGCCAAGGAGCTTGGGGATCTGGCCGCAGAACTAGGGTTAAATAAATGGCATCTTACAAGACTTTTCATTACTACTAAGTATGTACAACCATTAACGCTAAGTATTAATCATCAACTTTTGTCCATTGATGATCAGAAGAAAATTAAAGATCACGTATCATTTTTCTGTACCTGCTCAGAGGCTGATAAATTCCATAGTGCACCAGATAAGCATTTTCACAATTTAGTCAAAAGCAACAGATTCCCTATTGTTAGTAAAAAAGATTACTTATGCGATACCGAAATGATACTTCTCTATTGGAATGACGTTAAAAATTATAAATTTTAAATCATATACATATGACACTACTTGACATTATATTTTTATTGTAGCATCGTTACATTAAGTCATTGAATTCAACCTAAAAAACTCTCTAAAATCTTGAATAAAGATTTTGTGAGATTTCCTCATCTTTAATGTTACTTTCCCGAAAAAAATTCTCC
>Ga0114916_1000868_pt1 | contig 18583 bp, 20 predicted proteins | sample MalvirAntarct_66_FD_83501 | JGI IMG/M metagenome (GOLD analysis project Ga0114916, IMG submission 83501) | Marine viral communities from the Global Malaspina Expedition - Malaspina viral metaG Antarct_66 | ecosystem: Environmental > Aquatic > Marine > Oceanic | place: West Anvers Island... | reverse complement strand
TCGCTCATCTGGCGGGCGGAGCGGCTCAGTTCCGCAACCAGTTGCTCAAGCGATTCCATGGAGGAGTTGAAATCGCTTCTGAGAACTTCCAGCGTCTCGTCGAAGCGGTCGGTCAGGCGAATGCGAAGGTCGCCCTGCGCGAGCTGGCGCAGACCGCGGCCGAGCGACTGCATGGCGAACTGAAGGCGTTCGGTGTCGGCTGCGCGTTCCGCTTCGCGGCTGCGTGCATCCTCAAGGTTCTGCTGCTGCGCCGCCTCGGCCTTGCGTGACATTTCACCGGCCTGCTGGTTGGCGGCTTCGGTTTCACGCATCGCTTCGTCATTCTGGGCAAACGCGGTAGCAAGCGAATGGCCCAGGGCCACCAGGGCACCGGCTTCGAGGATCAGGATGACCGCATGCAGAACCACGCGGCTGAAATCCGTTTCACCGGGGAAGACGGCAGCCGGGATCAGGAAGAACAGCGCGAGATGGTGGACAGCAGTCAGCCCGGCAAAAGCCAGGATCGGCTGCCAGTTCACCCAAGACGCACAGATCGCAAGGCTGGCGAAGAAATACATGTGCATGTCGATCTGCAGCGGCGAGCCGGAGAAGGCGTAGACCAGTAGCGCCACGCTTGCGGCATGTGCCAGCGCGGTCGATATCTGCGTCGCGGTGCCGGTCCGGTCGCGCCACCAGGTCAGCGTTGCAACACCTGCAATGGCGGCACCGCCGCCCAGAACGACCACGGGATCTGCTTCCATGCCCCAAAGGTATCGAAGCACCATCATGCCGAGGTTGATCCACAGCAGCGATACGATGGCGATGGCTGCCCGTGTACGGAGCGAGTTCATGTAGTTCATAGCGAAGAGGTACTCCTGCAAAAGAAAGCGAGACTGCCGTCGAGAACCAGCACCGCGCCGGATTTGAACAAGCGAAGGGTGAAACCGGGTTGGTCGGAATAGGCGATCGCCGCATAGGGCGTGCCGGTGCCGTTCATGACAGATCCGCCGGCCCGCGAGATGACGTCGATAACGCGTCCCGAATCACTCCATGGTGCGACAATCACAAGGGCCTGCCCGTTGCGTGGCACGATGGCAGCCGCGGCCAGGACAAACAGGATCACGGCAAGATTGATGCCGACGATACGGTACTGGCTCAACGTATTGCTGGAAGCTGGGGTGGTCTGCTGCATGGTGGTGAATGATACGCCGGAGAGCTGCGGTACATGCCCGTCAAAGGCTTTGACAAGCTGATATCATTCCAGCCGGGGATGGTGTCTTTGTGCCCCATATTGCTACAGATCTATATAAAAGACGGTTAACGTCAGTGCGAAAACAAAAAGGCCGCCAGGTCAATGGCGGCCACAGCTTCTTCGAGGCAGGCATTCCGTGCTTTAACCGCGGGAATCCTTGGCGATAGGTTCGACATAGGCAAAACCCATGTCCCAGGGGAAGTAGATCCAGGTGTCCTGGCTGACCTCGGTCACGAAAGTATCCACCAGCGGCCGGCCCTTGGGCTTGGCGTAGACCGTGGCAAAATGGGCTTTGGGCAGCATGGCCCGCACGATTGCCGCGGTCTTGCCGGTGTCGGTCAGGTCATCGACAATGAGAACGCCTTCGCCCTCTGTGTCGAGAATGTCGGAGTTGATCTCCTTGAGCACCTTCATTTCGCCCTGGCTGATGTAGTCATGGTAGGAGGCCACGGACACCGTATCAATGCGGCGGATATCGAGTTCGCGCGAAATGATTGCGGCCGGAACCAGGCCGCCGCGGGTGATGCAGACAATTGCCGTCCATTCCTGCCCGGTGCCGCTCAGACGCCATGCGAGGGCGCGTGCGTCACGGTGAAACTGGTCCCATGAGACCGGAAATGCTTTGTCTGGAAGGGACATGGTTTGCTTCCTTGCGAGAGCTGGCAACCGCGATGGCTGCGTTCCAACATGAGTAAAGGCGGCAAATAGCCGGAATCCGGTATCAAGTGCAAGCCGCAGGGCAGCGGCTATCCCCAGAACCTGAGGCTGGAATCGGGTGGCGGCCGCGTCACCGCAGCGCAATCATGACATCTCATTGCAAACCGGGGTTGATTGATCATGCTGTTTGTTGTTGCCCTTATGGCCTTCCTGTTTCCTCTGGCTTACAGCCCGGGCCCCGGCAACATGTTCTTTGCCGCGCTCGGCGCGCGTTTCGGAACCGTGGCTACCTTGCCGGCCAATGCCGGGTATCACATCGCCACGCTGGTGGTCACCGGTCTGCTCGGCATGGGACTTGTGTCGGCGGTCCATCCCGGAACTGCCCTGTTTGTGGGTTTGAAGCTGGCCGGATCGGTCTACGTGATGTGGCTCGCCTGGAAGATGGCGACATCAGGCAGCACCGCCACGGGAATGCAGAGCGGCAAGGCCGGGTTTCTTGATGGCGTCTGGCTGCTTCTGCTCAATCCGAAAGCCTATGTCATCATCTTGTTGATGTACTCGCAGTTCGGCGCGATGGGACCCGCCGACCTGCTTGCGCGGGTTGGCGTGATATCGCTTGTGTTCACGCTCAACAATCTGTTGGCATTCCTGCTGTGGACAGTGGCGGGGGACGGATTGGGCCGGCTGTTTCGCAGCGAGGCCCACGCGCGCCGGCTCAACATGGTCTTTGCCGCCATACTGGCCGGTGTCGGATTCTGGATGATGCTCGCATGACGGACCGCGCGCCCCATGCGAGCCGCGCGGTGCCTGCAGCAGGTCAGCGGGACATCAGCACCGGTACCGGAGAGCTTTCCAGGAATGCCCGGGTAACGCCACCAAACAGCCATTCCCTGAGCCGCTGATGGGTGTAGGCGCCCATGACCACCAGATCGGCATTGCTGGCGGAAACCTGGGCCGAAATCGCCTCGGCGGTCGAGCCCGATCCCTTGGAAACGGTGGTGACATTGACGTGGATGTGATGGCGCGACAGGCAGCTGGCGATGTCGGTGCCCGCCAGCGGTGCGTCGATGTCAGGCAGCTTGTCGGGATCGACAATGACCACGTCGACCGCTTCGGCCGCCTTGAGAAGCGGCAGGGCGTCGTGGGTGGCGCGTGCCGCTTCGCGGGAGCCGTCCCAGGCGATGAGGATCCGGCGGATCGGCGAGGCAAGCTTGCCGTTGGGCGGCAGGAACAGGACCGGGCGGCCGCCTTCAAACAGCAGTGCCTCGACATTGGTGGCCATGTCCTCGTCGGCGGCCCGGTCGGGCTGACGGACAACCACCAGATCGGCCGAGCGGGCGCTGACAAGAGCAGAAACGGCACTGTCGCCGCCGGGGGAACGGACCGGGCGCCATTCGTGCGATAGGCCAGCGGCTTCACAGGCTTTCTCAAAAGCCGCGCCAACGTCTCGCATGCGCTGGTCGGCCTGCTCGTAGAGCGCGGCGATGGTGGCTGCATCCGGAACGTCGATGGGGGCAGAAAGGACAACAAACTGCGACGGCTCGCCATGGCAGCCAATCAGGTGCAAGTCCCTGCCGGCGGCAAAGTCGGCTATGGCGGAGGTCAGTGGCGCCACGTCGGCCTGGGATGAGTAGACGGCAAGAATCGTATGGTAGGCCATGGGTTGATCTCCTATGTCGAGGCACAATGGCAGGTGTCTGTCCGGCCACCATGCGTCGCGGGAGAGGTAGCCGCATTGATCCTTATCAAACGTCCCTTTTGGTCAATTTTGAGGTGATTTCGCTCAGCATGGCCTCGACATCCCGCCCGGCGGCCCCGATGGCAACCGAATCGCGGCCGCGAATGACAATTTCAGTCGAAAAGCCGTCGCCGGAAAAACGCGGGTAAGAGCCGATATTGACGTCTGGATGAGCCTTGGCAATGGCGCTCAACGGGTCCCCGATATCGCCTTCTCCATAAGGGCAGCTGACCTTGTCGGAGAGAATCTTCACGCCGGTGTTCAAGGTCGGCAGGACATTGTCGAGCATGGCCTGAAAGACGGAGGGCACCCCGGCCATCACGTGGACGTTGCCGATGACGAAGCCAGGCGCGCGGCTGACGGGATTGTCGATATGCCTGGCGCCCACCGGCATTCGCGCCATGCGGCGCCGTGCCTCGGTGAACTCCAGTCCACGCTCGGCGTAATGCGCGCCGAGCAGGGCGAGTGCGGCCGCATTATGGGTGCACTCGACGCCGAAGGCCGCGGCGACGGCGTCGGCGGTGATATCATCATGGGTGGGGCCGATGCCGCCCGAGGTGAAAACGTAATCATAACGGCTTCTCAGGGCGTTGAGTGCCTCGACAATCCGGTCCTGCTCATCGGGCACGATGCGGACTTCCTGCAGCTCTATGCCGGCGGCGGTGAGCAGTTCGGCCATGTGGCCGATGTTCTTGTCCCGGGTGCGGCCAGACAGAAGCTCGTCGCCGATGGCGAGTGCCGCAGCAGTGACGGAACATGTTTCGCTCATGATCTTGCTCCTCAGCCGAAGGGGTTTGAATAGACCTGTTTCCCACGCCTGTGCAAGAGACCATCTTGGGGTCTCGTGCACCGGATAGTGAACAATCTGTGCTCCAATTCGGAGGTTTATGTGAACGGCGGATCGCTTACTTGTCTGCATGAACCGCCGCGGGCGGCAACCACGGACAAGGAGATGAAAATGGCGAAGGTATTGGTGCTTTACTATTCGAGCTGGGGCCACATGGAGGCAATGGCGCAGGCGGCTGCCAAGGGCGCGGCTTCCGCCGGCGCGGATGTGACAATCAAGCGAGCTCCCGAACTGGTGCCCGAGGACGTTGCCAAGGCAGCCCACTACAAGCTCGACCAGGACGCGGAGATCGCCGACCCGCTGGAGCTTGCCAACTACGACGCGATAATCTTCGGTGTTTCGACCCGCTACGGCATGATGTCGGCGCAGCTAAAGAACTTCCTCGACCAGACGGGGCCGCTCTGGGCAGAAGGCAAACTGATCAACAAGGTGGCTTCGGTGATGTCGTCGACCGCCACCCAGCATGGCGGCGCCGAACTTGCGATCCTGACCACGCAGGCCTCGCTGCAGCACCATGGCATGATCATCGTGCCGCTGTCCTACGCCTACCAGGGCCAGTCGGGCAACGACGTCGTGCGCGGCGGATCGCCTTACGGCATGACCACCACGTCGAACACCGACGGTTCGCGGATGCCTTCCGAGCAGGAACTGGAAGGCGCCGAATTCCAGGGCAAGCGGGTCGCCGAGATCGCTGCCAAGCTGGTCGCCTGATCAGCCTGGCCGAGACCCCGGCCCATTTAAGGCCGCATGGCGTGCGCCCCGTTGTCAGCGACAGCGGGGCGCTTGTCGTTTTTTGCTCAAACTGGGTTGCAAGCCTTGCCTGCATGCTGATCGTCGGTTACCGACTAGCTCACGTGCGGACGTGGCGAAACTGGTAGACGCAAGGGACTTAAAATCCCTCGGCCGCGAGGCTGTACGGGTTCGAGCCCCGTCGTCCGCACCAATTTTCCCAGACCAGCTAGCCGATGAGCGCGTGAATCCGCGTGCCGGCTCCAAGCGTTTTCCATTAACAGGGCCCGCCCGACAATCAAAGCTGAAGGCTTCCGGCAGGGAAGCGGCCGGTGGGATTGCTTTTCAGCGGTTGTTTCGGATTTCCGGCGAGTTGGCGATTGCTTCGACGATTTGTCGTGTTGCTTGCGCGATTGCGGCTTCGGATGAGGCGTTAAATGCCCTTGATCCGCCTTCGCAGGCCATTCCGCCATCGGCTTGCGCCTTGCCCGCACCTTGAACCGTCGTTCCCAACAGCCGGCCGGTCGTGCTGCCGTCGACCGTAAGGCCGGCAGTCATCAGAACCGAGGTGTTCATGGTGTTGCGCAGGAAACCCGGAACGGCTGTCAGCCCGGCGTCGAGTGTGATGCCGGTCACCTGGATCACGCCTGCGGCTTGACGCGACTGCAACTCGGATTGCTTCACCGGCGCGGCAACGGTCTCAACCGTCTCAAACTGCTGTTGCAATGCCAGCTCGACAGCGGTCTTGAAACCGGCCCGCAGATCGACCGGGAATGTGTGGGCGATGCATGTGAAATCCGAAGCCCGCACGTTCCGGCTGAGCTCCGACGCATCAATGTACAGCAGATACTTGCCAGGGTTTTTCCGTGTGTCTGATACGTAGACCTGTACCGGCTCGGTGATCGTGGGTTCGGCGGAGTACTGGCAGCCAGCAAGGAATGCTGCTGTCAGCAGGGAGAGGGCCATTGAGCGCATCTGACGTCACCTCTATCGTCCGGGACGGTGACAAATAGCATCTGCCTGACGGATGTCGCAAGCGACCTGGTCGGGATAGCCGAACTGGAAGCTCGGTCAGACGGCGATCTTGAAGCCGATGCGCAGGCCGCCCCAGTGGCGGCCGTTGACCACGATCGGGGCCGAGAGGTCCTTCATCAGCACGAAATTGCCGCCGCCCATGTCGCGGCGGTAGGTCTGCAGCAGGAACGGCCTGGTGTTGCGGCCCGCGGCAAGCCCGGTGCGATCATTGAAGATGCGGCGGTTGCGGCAGTTGCCCGCGTTCCAGACCGGATCCGCGCTCTGCGGTTGCGAATAGATATGATTGTGGGTGGGTAGATATCCGTTGCGGTCGATCGCTGCGCAGAAGGTGACGCGCGGATCGAAGTCCAGCATTGCCTCCTGGATCGGTGGCAGCAGCCGGTCGGTGTGCTGGGTAAACCGGGTCATGTGCTGAAGCGGATCGGTGCCGCGGATGGGGGTATAGTTCTCGTCAAACAGATCGGAGAGCGACATCGCCCCTGACCTTATCGCCTGTTCAAAAAGCGTGGAGACTTCGCCGGCCTTGGCGATGCAATGGCGGATGAGCGGGGTGTCTTCGGTTTCAATGCCGCTTTCTGCGACTTCGCCGATGACGTTTTCGGAGAATGACACCAGGCGGTCGATCTTGGCGCTGGCCGCGGTCAGCATATCGGCGCTGTTGTGAACCTGCTTGTCGAGTTCGGAGACCTTGGAGAGCACGGTCGAGCAGGCCCGGGTGGTCTCCTCGACAGGGTCGCTGATCCGTTCGATTTCGCTGATCATGCCGGCAACCGTCTGGCTGAAGCCTGTGAATTTCTGCAGTTCTCCGTCGATTTCGGTGGAGCGCTGGTGCGCGGCATTGGCCACCTGCTCGTTATCGGCATTCTGTTTCTGCAGCTTGTCGACGATCGAGCGCAACGCCTCGAGCCGGGAGACGATGTCGCGCGAGACCGTGCCGGTCTTGTCGGCCAGTTGCTTGACCGCATCGGCGACGACGGCAAAACCGCGGCCGGCCTCGCCGGCGTGGGCGGCCATGATGCCGGCATTGACTGCAAGCAGCTGGGTCTGCGTGGCAATGCCCTGAATGGATTCGGAAAAGGAATGGATTTCCTTGATCTGGCTTGAGACGGAATCGAGCACGCCGGTGATCTCGGTGGCGTTGGTTGCCATCGACTTGATGTCGGAGACCGCGTTGACCAGGATGCCGTTGACGCTCTGTGTCGTGGTGTCGAGTCCGGCCTGGGTGGTTCTGGCAGCCTCGATTGCGCCACGCGAAGCTTCGGCGACCGTCTGGTTGGATCGGGCGATCATCGAGATGTCTCGGGTGAGGGCGTGGAATTCGTCGGCCTGCTGCGACATTGAACTCGAGACATCGCCGACCATGCCGCTGGTGTCGGCAATGTTGACGGACAATTCGCCAATCTGCGAACCGATGACATTCATCGCCCGCTCGAGCCTGGCCTGGTCTTCGGCAGGTGGCGTCAAGACGTCCACATGCTGTGGGTCTGCGTCGTGCCGAACCTCCGGCTCATCGGCATAGGCAACTTGCAATGCGTGCATAGGTTTCGGTCCTCCAGATCGGAAGAGATAAGCAGATTTTGGTTAACCGATGGATAATTTAGCGGCCCTGAAGGTTGTCCGATGGTCTACTCGCGCCAGAAGGCGGGAAGCAGCAGGACTAGAACCACCAGAATTTCCAGTCGTCCAAGCAACATCAAGAAGGCCAGGATCAGTTTGGCGGGGTCGCCAAGCGAGCTGAAGTTGCCCGATGGCCCGATAACGGGTCCGATGCCCGGGCCGACATTGGCCAGCGCGGTAATCGAACCTGAAAGTGCGGTTTCGATATCGAGGCCGGTCGCGGCCAGGGCGATCGATCCGAGCGCCCAGATGCCAAAATAGGCGCACACGAAGAGAAACACGGTGCGTTGCATGTCGGGTTCGACGGCGACCGAGCCGTACCGCACCGGGCGCACGCTGTTGGGGTAGATCAGCCGCATCAGTCCCGACCGGATCGAACTTGCGATGATGACCAGCCGGTAGGCCTTGATGCCGCCCGATGTGGACCCTGAGCAGCCACCAAGAAAGGTGGCTACCAGCAGGATTGCCACGGTCAGTGGCCCCCAAAGCGTGTAGTCGCTGCTGGCGTAGCCGGTGGTGGTGACGACAGAAACCACGTTGAAGGTCGCATGGGTGAGGGCCATTCCGAAGCTTTCGTCGTGCGAAAGCCGAAGGCTCAGCGCGATGACGATGGAAAGCACGAGCAGGATGCCGGCATAGGCGAAGATCTGGGGGTCGCGCAGCGCATCGAGACGGCCGCGTACGGCAAACAGGATCAGCACCGAAAAGGGCAGGCCGGCAATCGCCATGAAGACGGTACCGGTCCAGATCAGGCCGGGGGAGGTGAAGGCGCCGAAGGATGCGTCATGAGTGGAAAATCCGCCGGTGGCCATGGTTGTCATGGCATGGTTGAGGGCGTCGAAATCGCTCATGCCGAGCACTCGGTAGAGAATGGCGCAGGTCAGGGTCAGGCCGATATAGATGGCGAAGAAGGCGCGGACGAAAACCGCGAAGCGCGCGAAGGGCTTCTCGGAAGTGTCGGAGGATTCCATCTTGAAGACGGTGAAGCCGCCGACCTTCAGGTATGGCAGCACCAGCAGGCCAAGGGCGACAATGCCAATACCACCGATCCATTGCAGCAGCGAGCGCCAGAGCAGAAGCCCGGGAGGCGCCGAATCGAGCCCGGATATGACCGTGGCGCCTGTGGTGGTGACGGCGGAGACCGATTCGAACAGCGCATCGGCCATGTCCAGGCCGAGCGAGGCCAGATAGAACGGAATGGCGCCGGTGACCGACAGCGTGATCCACAAAAGGTTGACGACGAGAAAGCCGAGGCGCCTCGAGAACGGCGGGTTGATGCCGCGGTTGGCAGCCGCCGATGCAAGGCAGATTGCTCCGACCGCAAAAGACGAGACCGCAAAGACCTGCCAGTCCGGATTGCCGAAATAGAAGTCGACCGCGGCTGGAGCCAGCATGGCAAGCGACAGGTAGAGCCCAGCCATGGACGCAATGAAAATGGCGGATCGGAAAGTGTTGCCGTGCACCCCTTGTCCTCTCGAAAGCCGGATCAGGTTGGCAACCGGCCGGTTCCCGTGGCATAGACCCGTCATGACCGAAACACAATCTCCCGACGATTTCCGCCGCTGTGTCGAAGGCTCTCTTGCCGAGATGCGGGAGCTGTTTGCGGAAACTCCCCTGCAGCTCAATGATCATCTTTCGGCTCGATTTGGCGCGCGGATCTGGCTCAAGCGGGAGGATCTGTCGCCGGTTAGATCCTACAAGATCCGTGGCGCGTTCAATTTCATCCGCAAGGCGCTTGCGGCCAATCCGGAACAGAACCTGTTTGTCTGCGCATCGGCCGGAAACCATGCCCAGGGCTTTGCCTATGTCTGCAGGCACTTCGGCCGCAAGGGCGTCGTGTTCATGCCGGTGACGACGCCACAGGAGAAGATCGAAAAGACCCGTGTTTTTGGCGGCGAGTTCATCGAGATCCGTTTGACCGGTGATTTTTTCGACGCCTGCTACGATGCGGCACGGGAGTTTGCGGCAGCCGAGGGCGCGCTGATGGCGCCGCCGTTCGATCATGACGACATCATCGAGGGTCAAGCCAGTGTCGGCGCGGAAATCGAAGCGCAGCTGCCCGAGGGCGAAGCGCCGGATCTTGTCGTGCTGCCGGTCGGAGGCGGCGGGCTTTCGGCAGGTGTGGCGCGCTATCTGGAGGGCAGTGTCGATGCTGAGCGGTTCCTGCTTGTGGAACCGGACGGGGCGCCGAGCCTGAAGGAGAGCCTCGCCGCCGGCCACCGGGTCAAGCTCGGAAAGATCGACAATTTCGTCGACGGCGCCGCGGTGGCGGAAATCGGTGAGCGCAACTTCGAAATCTTGCAGCGGTTTCGCGCCGAGCAGGTGCTTACCGTTCCCGAAAACGCGATCTGCCTGACCATGACAAGGATCCTCAACACCGAGGGCATCGTGCTTGAACCGGCCGGCGCGCTTTCAATTGCCGCCCTCGAGGCCATGGATCCGGCTAGCCTGAAGGGCAAGTCGGTCGTGGCAGTGGTTTCGGGCGGCAATTTCGATTTCGACCGGCTGCCCGACGTCAAGGAAAGGGCCATGCGCTATGCGGGCACCAAGAAATATTTCATTCTGCGCCTGCCGCAGCGACCGGGGGCGCTGAGGGACCTGCTGACTCTGCTGGGGCCGGAAGATGACATTTCCCGATTCGAGTACCTGAAGAAATCAGCGCGCAATTTCGGCTCGATCCTGATCGGTATCGAGACCAGCTCGCCCGAAAACTTCCTGCATCTGACGGAGGCTTTTGACGGCGCCGGCCTGAGCTATCAGGACATTACGGACAACGAGATCATTTCGAACCTGATCATCTGAACCGTGTCAGAGTCCGGCAATCCATTCCGCCGTTTCGGCAGCCAGTCTTCCGGTGGTGGAGGGTGACAGGGCATCGCCGGCGATGACATGGTGACTTGGATCGTCAGCATCGGTGACTTCGATCGTTGCGGCCGGACCGCCCCAGCGGGCTGCCTTCTCCGCGACAAGCTCCGGCCGGATGACCTGATCCAGCGGCGAATAGACGAAGAGCGAGGGAAGGGTGATCGTGCCGGGATTCACCGCGTTGGCAAGATCGACCAGCGAAGCCATCGGCAGCAGGGCAGCACTCGGGTACTCGTAGGTCCAGAATTGCCGGTGCAGTTCGTTTCGCGTTTCGAAGGCGCGGCGCTCCCCGACAATCAGCCGCACCAATTGCTCGGCCCAGGGTATGGTCAGCAAGCCCGATCCGGAGGCCTGGATGCCGTAATTGGGCGAAAACTGGACCAGTCCAACGACATCGCGCATCAGGGCCGGCTGCGTTGCCGCCCAGGTGGCGAGCGAAGCGCCGGTGGAGGTCGCCATTATCACGACTCGTTCCCCGAGCCTGCGGCCGATCGCGACGGCTTCGGCGAAATCATCGACCCAGCCCTGGACCGAGCCGTCAAGCATGGCGTCGCCGCTGCGTCCATGGCCCCTGAGGCGGGCAAAATAGAGATTGGCGCCGAGACTTTGGGCGACCATGTCGGGAAGCGGCCGCAACTCACCAGGGCTGGCCGAAAAGCCGTGAACATAGACGATTGCCAGGGGCGTGCGGGCGCGAGATGCCGGGTAGGCCCAGATGATCTGGCGCTGATTGCCGGGGCGCAGATCTTCAAACCTTGCCTCGGCTGCAGCGAGATAGGCATCGAGATCATCGGGAAGGGCGGTTTGATCGAAGCTGACTGTCGTGTCGGCCTCGGGCCGCGGGCCAAGCGCGAAGGCCGCTAGGCCGGCGAGGATCAGCAGGCCAAGGAGATAGAGCACAATGCGCCTCCTCGTGATGGTCTTCGCCATGGGAAAGGTCCTGCCTGCCGGGTCATCGACCGCGTGTCATGTCTAGCTGAGCTGAACCTAGATCGCGGTGTTCTGGTCCGCAAGAGCGGTCCGCCGGGTCCGGTGTCAGGCCGGCTGGCGGTTGTGCAGGAACATCTTGTAATAGCTTTCGACCTTGGCGCGGTTGTTGGAGGTCAACACCAGCGCCGCGCCGATGCGACCCGCCCGCATCCAGCGGATGGTGCCGACCAGAAGGCCCATTTCCTCGGTCTCGACATCAATCTTGTCGCCGCGGGCCATGGGAATGCCGGCATCAAGCTGCAGGCATATGCCCTGGGGCGAAAGGTCGATCACCGCTCCGGTGGTCTTCTGCCCCATGCAGTCGATCCTGGCCTTCACCCTGGTCTTGTCCCGCTTGATGGAGCGGCCGGTCGATCCGGTCATTTCAAAGTTCCCCCTGGCTGACTGACGTTGAAGTCTCGCATTTGCCGGTAATCAAATTGCTAAGGCGGAGATCAAAACTGACGATGTGGGGAGGTGGCGCGGGCACTGAGATATCGTCGCCGATTGCTCGTCCCGGCGGTCAACGCCGGGACGAGGTCTCTTGGGGCGGCTCAGAGCTTGATGCGGTAGAGAGCGAAACCGTCGGCGCCTTCGCCTGCCGGCTCGATGGCGACACCCTTAACGTCGCCGACGAAGTCTCTTGCCTTGGGGCCCGTGGAGAACAGCACCGTCGTGCCTTCAACAGGCGCGAAACTCCAGTTGGCGTCGGCGGACGGGTTGATGGTGCCTTGCTCGACAATGTAGCGGACGATCACGTCGCGGTTGGTGTCGGGCGCCTGGAAGATTACCTTTTCGGGGCCGATTTCGGGGAAGTTTCCGCCGCCGCCGCCGCGATAGTTGTTGGTGGCGACCACGAATTTCTGTTCCGGATCAACGGGCTGGCCATTGAAGCTGAGATCCTGAATCCGGTTCGCGTCAGCGTTCTGCAACTCTCCCTTGGGGGTGTATCTCGCCGGCTCGGTGAGATCGACCCGATAGGTCACGCCGTCGATGACGTCGAAATTGTACGATGGGAAATCGCCGTTGATCAACTCCGCGTCGCTGGCGCCGGGTTCGATCTGGTTGAAGATGCCGGCTGACATCTCCAGCCAGTCCTTGAGCTCGGCGCCGGTGATGACCACCGCCTGAACCGTGTTGGGGTAGAGGTAGAGGTCGGCCACGTTCTTGATGGCGATGTCGCCGGCGGGCACGTCGGTGTAATAGTCCGCGCCGCCGCGGCCGCCGGCCTTGAAGGGGGCTGCCGCGGACAGCACCGGCAGGTCCTTCCACTCGGTGTCCTTGAGCATGTCGGTGACGTACCAGGTCTGGGCTTGGCTGACGATCTGCACGGACGGGTCGTCTGCGACAAGGGCAAAATAGGAATGAAGCGGCGCAGACGTCTTGCCGACCGCGGTACGGACATAGGCAAGCGTGGCCTCGTGATCAGCCTGTGCCGCCGCCAGCACTTCCGGCTGGTCGGCCACAAGCGCCTTCACCTTGCGGTCGACGCGCTCGTAGATCGGCCTTGCTTCGGAGCTGTGACCGACGATCTTCCAGGTGTTGCCGTCGCGCTCGAGCATCAGGTCGATGAGGCCGAGATGCGAGCCCCAGAAGCCCCCCATGACGCCCGGCTTGCCGGAGATGGTGCCCTTGGCGTTGTCGACGCCGGCGACGCCGTCGAATTTCGGACCAGGGAAATCGAGATGGCTGTGGCCGGTGACGATGGCGTCGATGCCGGGAACGGCGGCGAGCGGCACGGACGCATTTTCGAGGTTTTCCGCCCATTGCTCCTGGCCGATGCCGGAGTGGGACAGGGCGATGACGATGTCTGCGCCTTCCTCGCGCATTTGCGGCACCCAGGCTTCGGCCGCCTTGACGATGTCGCGGGTGGCGGCGTTGCCGGTCAGATGCCGGGCGTCCCAGGTCATGATCTGGGGCGGGACGAAGCCGATCAGGCCGATCCTGATCTTTTGCTCCGTGCCGGCGCCATCCGTGATGGTGCGGTCGAGGATCATGTAGGGCTTGAGGAAAAGGTCGTCATCGCGCGGGTTTTCAGCCAGCGCCCCCTTGGCCAGATTGGCGCAGACCATGGGGAAATTGGCGCCGTTTATCACCTTGAACATGAAATCGAGGCCGTAATTGAACTCGTGGTTGCCCAGCGTTCCGCCATCATAGCCGAGCACGTTCATGGCGGCGATGATCGGGTGAATGTCGCCTTCCTTCATGCCGCGCTCATAGGCGATGTAATCGCCCATGGGATTGCCCTGCAGGAAGTCGCCATTGTCGACAAGAATCGAATTCTGCGCCTCGGCACGGATCTGGTCGATGATCGACGCGGTGCGGGCCAGGCCCATGGTGTCGTTGGGTTTGTCGCCATAATAGTCATAGGCGAACACATGCACATGCAGGTCGGTGGTTTCCATGATGCGAAGATGCGCCTGGTTGACATTGGCGCGCGCGGTAAAGGGATGCACCATGACCAGGGCGCCTGTGGCGGCAAGCCCGCCCAGCAAGGAGCGGCGCGAGATTGGATGCAGCATGTCGAGAACGCGTTGGTCTTTCATGGACTTTCTCCCTGCAGTTGGCTTAAAAAGCGTGATTGGCGGACGCATCGACACGCATCCGCATCCCGGCTTTCCGTCATGTCCGGCGGCTAGCCATAAATGCCGAGTGTGATCCCGACGTGACACTTGTGCAACCAAATTCATCGGCAGCAGCGGACGGGTGAAGCTTGACCCTCCGGCGCCGTCAACCAGTCGATCGCGACAGTGAGGAAAACGGCATGGCAGGTATTTTGGGCAGCATCCGCAACTTGTTCGGCGGGAAATCCGCATCCAGTCCGCCAGTGGCCGCCAATGAACCCGAAACCTACAAGGACTGCCAGATCTTTGCGGAACCTATGCCGGAAGGCGGGCAATGGCGGCTGGCCGGCCGGATCGTCAAGGGCGAGGGAGAGGCTGCCAAGGAACACAGGTTTATCCGCGCGGATATTTTTGCCAATCGCGATGAGGTTGAAGCGGCCACTTACCGCAAGGCGCGCCAGATCATAGACGAACAGGGTCCGGCGCTGTTCCGGTAATCTGCATGCCGCACCTGTGGCCTGTGGCCGTTTCGTCAACGGTTGTTGCCATCGGCGACCATGCCGCCTTGAAACGCATAACGGCGCGGAACCGGTGATTTCGCGCCGTTCGTTGTCGAGCAGATCAGGGACCGGTCAGTCGAAGCTGATCTCGTTGTCGCCGAGATAGACATTGCTGGCTTCGCAGATGTCGATCGAATACGGCTCATCCATGACTTCCGAACCGTCGTCGCCGAGCCAGCCGGCCTGGAATGTCTGTTCGCAGGACCCAGTGTCGGCGGTGAACTCCGCAGAGGCCGCAGTGCCAGGATCAAGGTCTTCCGACAGCCAGTTTGCACTCCAGCCGCTTCCGTCATTGGTGTAGAAGCCGGTCAGCACATTGGATTGTGTATCGTTGTGGATGGTGAAAACACCTTCCGAACCCGACTGCGCCCATGCGCCGCTGGCGGCACATATTGCCGCGCAGACGATTGCTGCTCTCAGATTGATCTGTTTCACGCTTGCTCCCCCAGGTCTCTTGGTGATCCCCTGGCAAAAGCGTAGCGGTTGGAAATCCTGTGGTCCAGTTAGATTTTAGGGGTAAATGTTTGCTGTCGACCCAATTCAGCCGCTTTGTGCATTGGCATCTTCGCGTTTGGCGAGCTTGTGTGTTTCCTCCGTGCTGCCGGCCTTCCAGTAGCTAGAGATGCAGAGATGGCCGGTGCCAAGTCCGCGCTCGGTGCGGAAGTATTCGCGCAGCTGCCGCATGCTGGCAGATTCGCAGGCCGCCCAGACAGAGGGTTGTCCTTCGATCCATTCAACGGATTTGACGCGCTCGATCAGCGGAGCACTGTCATGGCCGGACCGGGGGTTGATCACCCACTTGATGTTAAGATGTGGAGGTTTCTGCAGGTCCTGGATATCCGCTTCATCCATGACCTCGATCACGGCGGTTCCAATTGCCGTATCCGGAAGCAGTTCAAGATTGCCTGAGATCGCCGGCAACGCGGTCATGTCTCCGACCAGCAGATACCAGTCCGCCTCTGGGTGGACGAGCTTGCGCGGACCCGGGCCGCCGACCATGATGCTGTCACCTGCCGCGGTGTTCATCGCCCAGAGTGTTGCGGGGCCACACTCCTCGTGCAGGGCGAAATCGACGTCGATCTCGTCTGCACGGTGCGAGTGGACCGTGTAGGTGCGGACCACATCACGTCCGGCAGCCGCATCGGGCACGCGGAGCTTGATATAGGCGCTGGTCTGCTCATCCGGGAAATCCGCCATTCCGGGACCGCCCAGCGTGACGCGAAGCATGTTCGGCGTTACCTGCCGCTTGGCGATCACATCGAGTTGTCTTGGTTCGGGCCGGGCCATGTCAGCGCTCCTTGAGTTGATGTTTCGGGAGGCTGTCTAGCAGGTCTTTCACAAAATAACATGAGTAAGATACTCATATATCATGCAAGGCCGACATTGGGGCGGTCGATGATCTCGCGCAGGGCGAAACTCGAGTTGATCTTGACCACGTGGGGCAGGGCGGACAGCCAGTCGCGGTGGATGCGCTCATAGTCCTCGAGATCGCGGGCGGCGATGCGCAGGATATAGTCATATTCACCGCTCATCAGGTAGCAGACCAGGACATTTGGGCATCGCTTCACCGCTGCCTCGAATTCCGCAAGCGTCTTGGCGAACTGCCCGGACAGCGAGATATGCACGATCGCGATCATCCGGTAGTCAAGCGCCTTGTGCGACAATCGCGCGTGATAGCCCTTGATGACTCCGGATTTCTCCAGAATGTCGAGCCGCCGGGAACAGGCCGATGCCGACAGGCCCACCCGCTCCGCCAAAGCCGCGTTGGAGATTCGCCCCTCGCTCTGAAGCGTCTTCAAAATGGCAGTATCCAGTGCGTCGAGCTCATGCATGTGTGGAATGTCCGAATATAGGTGTCTTTGACGCAAGATTATTCGATCAAGTCAGGCGAGACAAGCTCAGTTTGCAAGGACATTTCGGGGCGGAAATGTTTGACTTGGCTGCATTGAAACCGGATCAGGCGCTTCACGCGCCGGTCAACGCTCGGAGGAGATGTCAATGCGCGTAGGCTGCCCCAAGGAAATCAAGAACCATGAATATCGCGTCGGCCTGACCCCAGGCGCTGTCCGCGAATATGTGGCCCATGGCCATGAGGTCATCATTGAGACCAAGGCAGGCATGGGCATTGGCGAGGATGATGCGGCCTACCAGGCAGCCGGCGCCAAGATCGTCGGCAGCGCCAGGGAAGTCTTCGAGCGCTCCGACATGATCGTCAAGGTCAAGGAGCCGCAGCCATCCGAATGGGCACAGCTGCGCGACGGCCAGCTTCTCTACACCTATCTCCACCTGGCCCCGGACCCGGAGCAGACCAAGGGCCTGCTGGCGTCGGGCTGCACTGCCGTTGCCTATGAAACCGTCACCGACGACCGCGGCGGCCTGCCGTTGCTGGCGCCGATGTCGGAAGTGGCCGGTCGCCTCGCCATCCAGGCCGGTGCCACCTCGCTGCAGAAGGCCAATGGCGGCCGCGGTATTCTTCTGGGCGGGGTCCCCGGCGTGCTGCCGGCCAAGATCGTGGTCATCGGCGGCGGCGTTGTCGGCCTGAACTCGGCCAAGATGGCTGTCGGGCTGGGCGCCGACGTGACCATCCTCGACCGTTCTCTGCCGCGTCTGCGCCAGCTCGATGACATTTTCAACGGCCGGGTCCATACCCGTTACTCGACCATCGAGGCGCTGGAAGAGGAAGTGTTCTCGGCCGATGTCGTGGTTGGTGCGGTTCTCATTCCGGGCGCCGCGGCTCCTAAGCTGGTGACCCGCGACATACTGTCGGGCATGAAGAAGGGCGCGGTGATCGTCGATGTTGCCATTGACCAGGGCGGCTGCTTCGAGACCTCCCACGCAACCACCCATGCTGAACCGACCTACGAGGTCGACGGCGTGATCCATTATTGCGTCGCCAACATGCCCGGCGCGGTGCCGATCACTTCGGCTCATGCGCTCAACAATGCCACGCTGTATTACGGCCTGATGCTGGCCGACAAGGGGCTGAAGGCGATCGCCGAAGACCGTCACCTGCGCGCCGGCCTCAATGTTCACAAGGGCCGCATCACCAACCGTCCGGTTGCCGATGCGCTTGGCTACGAACTGGCGGATCCCGACCAGGTACTCAAGGTCGCCTGATCGCCAGTACAGTTATCGCTCCGTGGGCCTGTCCACAGGCTCGGCCCGTCCGCATCAGGTCATGCGGGCGGGCTTTTTTGTGGTTTTGAAGTTCAGGTTGTCGCGCTCGGGACTGCTTTGCAGTGATAGCAGTTGTTGCGCGATGAGCGGATATGCACCGCCTTTACCTGCGGCGTGGCGAGCAATTCGGCGATGCGGTCCGGAATGGCGCCCCGGTCAGTCACGCCACCTGTTCCATAGACAATGCGCTCGTCGGCATCATAACCGCGAAGGATGTAATCCGGGCTGCTGAGAAAGTCCGGCAATCCGTCCGGTTCAACTTCGCCGGGGCTACATCTGTCCGCATGGAGGAACACCGGTCCGGTTTCGGCATAGGCGTGCAACTGGCTGAAAGGGCGCCAGGCCGCGATCAGGTAGGGTTCGCCCCTACCGACCATTTGCATGCAGCGTCGGCAAGGTATGCCGGCTCCGTCGGATATCCGGCGCTCGGGCAGGTTGCCGTAGCTATCCGTGCCGCCGTTGCGCAGTGCTGTCGCTGTTGCTTCATCCATCGGTTCGAATGTAAAAGTCATGGTTTCCTCGCAAGGTTGGTCAAAATCCTGCGAGGTCTTGCCGCGGACTGGCGCCGTCCGCCACCCGATTTCAGCCCGGCGT
>Ga0114916_1000867_pt1 | contig 18586 bp, 18 predicted proteins | sample MalvirAntarct_66_FD_83501 | JGI IMG/M metagenome (GOLD analysis project Ga0114916, IMG submission 83501) | Marine viral communities from the Global Malaspina Expedition - Malaspina viral metaG Antarct_66 | ecosystem: Environmental > Aquatic > Marine > Oceanic | place: West Anvers Island... | reverse complement strand
GATTTATATTATATTGTAGAAGTGCCTGTAGTAGAAAACGGTGAAAAAGTAACTCATTAATCCCATACCTGTGAGTTTAGAACAACTCATCATCAATTGTAAAAAAAATGATGCGCAAGCACAAAGCCAAATATACAAGCTCTTCTCGGGCAAATTATTTTCGCTGTGCCTGAAGTATTCAAAGAATTATACGGATGCACAAGACAATCTGCAAGATGCCTTTGTGACCATTTTTAAAAAGATAGATCAGTTCAGCCACAAAGGTTCATTAGAAGGTTGGATGAAGCGCATTACCATTAATACGGCGCTTCAGCGCTATAGAACCGTGGGTGTTTTTGACATTGTCAATGAAGATCAAATTGAAGACGTAGCCATTGAAATTAATGAGGATGAGCTCAGTCTGGATTTTCTATTAGGCATCATCCAGGAATTGCCCGACCGGTATAGATTGGTATTCAATCTCTATGTTCTGGATGATTATTCACATAAAGAAATTGCTGAAATGTTAGATATTTCCACAGGAACCTCAAAATCGAATCTCGCGAGGGCCCGAATGATTTTAAAAGATAAAATTGAGCACTACAAAACACAATTTAATTCGCAGAGTTTATAAATGAACGATAAAAAACATATAGACCGTCTTTTTCAGGAAAAATTCAAAAATTTTGAAGCCACTCCTGATGACGCTGTTTGGGAGAACATTCATAATGCCCTACATAAAGATGAACGCAAACGGCGTGTGATACCGTTATGGTGGAAATTTGCAGGTGTTGCGGCGCTGTTAGCGTTATTATTCACGGTAGGCAGTATAATATTTAAAACTAACAATGGCGAATTTACTCCCGAAAACCAAATGGTGGGAACTAAGAAAGCCCAGGATACCTCAGCCCCAGCTGCTACAGACGCTATTGAAAACTTAACTAGAATTGTCACAACAGCGGAAGATTCGGTATTATCCAATGAAAACCCGGCGTCCAACCAAACAGCGCCTACAAATAACCCGCACACAAAAACAGCAACCCAAATTGTTGGGAAGACTCCTATTAGAGAGACCTCAAACGCGCCCTTATCTCGAAAGAACGAAGCGTACAAAGCCAACAACATAAGCGATACCACAAGAAATAACGCAGTGGTTAAAAACACTCCAAATTTACCACGATCGAAATCCAAGGATCCCATTTATAAGCAAAACCACAAGGCTAACGCTGCCATGCTAAACGCTAAAAGCGATTCCTCAAAAATTGCTCAGATACCACTTCAAAACTTAGAGGAAGTACAAGAGCTAGAACTACGTTCTGAGCCGGAAGAGCACATCTCTTTAAATAATGATGACGATAGTATTGAAGAGGCTATTGCTGAAGCAAATGCGATTAATGAGGAAGATCCTGAATCCGAATCCAACAGATGGAACATCACTCCTACTGTCGCACCAGTTTATTTTAATACTTTAGGAAAAGGCTCTTCTATTGATGGCCAATTTGTAAATAACAGCAAAAGTGGCGAAGTGAATATGAGTTACGGAATCAACGGAAGTTACGCCATATCAGACAAAATAAAAGTAAGAACGGGTATCAATAAGGTCAATTTGGGGTATAGTACCAATGGGGTAATGGCTTATAATCAATTGAATAGTTTTGGTACGGCTGCAAAAACCAATCAGTTGCAGAATATTAATTATAAGAATCGCGAGGGTTCCGATAGTTTTCTGAGTACGTCCAACCTCAGCAACACATCTGCACCACAAGCTTTAGTTTCTAATACTGAAGGCGCTTTGGAGCAGCAATTTGGTTATATTGAAATTCCTTTAGAGATGGAATACCATATTATTGATCGTAAATTTGGGTTCAATATCATTGGCGGTTTTAGCACCCTTTTTCTTAACAATAACGAAGTGTTTTCAGTTTTGGAAAATCAGAGAGCGCTTATAGGAGAAGCCAACAATATCAACAGCACTAGTTATAGTGCCAATTTTGGTTTAGGATTTAACTACAATGTGTCCAGCATGTTAAAACTTAACCTTGAGCCCATGTTCAAATACCAAATCAATACGTTTACCAATACTTCTGGCGATTTTAGACCGTATTATATCGGGGTTTATACCGGATTTAGTTTTAAATTTTAGTTTTTTAGTTGGTTAGATAGCTATTGGAGCGATGCAATACTTAGGAAAAGCTACTCTGTGCCAAGAGTAGCTTTTTTAATTTTTATGGGAGGCCAACAACTGGGTAAGAATAATGGTTCTGGCCTGCTCATTTAACACCTTGGCATCCTTTGAAGTCAAACCCTGGGTACATAAAAATTTATGCACTGTAACCCGCATCTTCCCTGGACCACCACTAAAAAACACATAAGAAAATCGCTTTTTATTATCCGCAAAGGTCATTGGAACAACGGGAATTTGGTGATTAATAGCCAATCTGAACGCGCCATCCTTAAAGTCGTCTAATACAACATCTTCATGAGGCACACCACCTTCAGGGAAAATACAAATACTCATCCCTTGTTTTAATCGTTTTTGAGCCCTTAAAAACACGGCTTTTCTGCTTTTTTCAGAGCTTCTATCCACTAAAATACAGGTGCGTTTATAGAAAAACCCAAATAGTGGAATTTTAGCCAATTCCGCCTTGCCCACAAATACAAAAGGATTTTTCACACTCACCAACATCAGCATGATATCTGCCATAGAGGTATGGTTGGCCACAAACATGTAGCTCTTATCAGGTTCTGGCGTTTGCGCTCTTTTAACAGTCCAGCGGAACCCCATCCCCATCAAAATAAAAGCGGCCCAAAATTGAGCCATCTTAAAAAAATAAGGGTACCATTCTTCCTTCAAAATTGAAATGACCAAAAAAGGAAACATAACTAGTATGGGCAAGGCCACTAATAGGTAGAACCAAATGCGGTATAGAATCCAGAATGGGTATTTCAAAATTTTCATCGGGTCCAAAACTAATTAAATTAATTGAGCTATTCCTTCAAAAAAATTACCTTTGTAACTCGTTTAACAATAAAAAAATTTCCGCTTTTGCGGGAAGTGAACATGGCAAGAATTCTTACAGGCATACAAAGTACGGGCACCCCACATTTAGGAAATATTTTAGGGGCGATCCTCCCGGCAATAGAGATGGCGAATGATACGAATAACAATTCGTTTCTATTTATTGCAGACATGCATTCCTTAACTCAAATTAAAGATGCGCAAACTTTAAGACACAACACCTATAGCGTTGCGGCAACCTGGCTCGCTTTTGATTTAAATATTGACAACGTTGTTTTTTACCGTCAGAGCGACGTAGCACAAACCACCGAATTAAGTTGGTATTTAAGCTGTTTTTTTCCGTACCAACGCCTGACCTTAGCGCATGGATTTAAAGATAAGGCCGATCGGTTGGAGGATGTGAATGCGGGCTTGTTTACTTACCCAATGCTGATGGCTGCGGATATTTTATTATACGATGCTGAAATTATCCCGGTAGGAAAAGATCAATTGCAACATATTGAAATGACCCGTGATGTCGCGTCGCGTTTTCACGCTAAAATGGGTGAAACATTTGTACTTCCAGAAGGTAAAATACAAGAAAACAATATGCTTATTCCAGGAACTGACGGGGCCAAAATGAGCAAGAGCAAAAATAATTACATCAATATTTTTCTCCCAGAAAAACAGTTGCGAAAACAAATCATGTCTATTGAGACAGACAGCACACCTTTAGAAGAACCCAAAGACTGGAGTACCTGTAACTGTTTTGCCCTATACAGTTTATTGGCGTCTGAGGAAGACATTAGCAAGATGAAGCAAAATTACGAGCAAGGCAATTATGGTTACGGCCACGCTAAGCAAGCGTTATACGAATTGATTTTAGAAAAATTTGAAAGGCCTCGTGAGCGTTACAATTACTACATGAACAATCTCGAGGAAATTGAAAAAGCATTGGCCGTTGGCGCTGAAAAAGCAAGAGTTGTGGCTGATGACGTGTTGGCACGTGTACGCAAGAAGATTGGGTACTAGATAATCAGGTTTAATAAAAACCCTTTCGTCTTTTGAACTCGGTTTGGAGTTCAAAGCCACCTTCCCTTAAAAAAGAGAAGGAATTCATTACTCAATAAAATTTTTAATACTAAAAGTAAAAGCTAAACTTCTTCTCCTTTTAAAGGAGGAGAGGCTTATGCTTCAGAACCGAAGCAAAAGGCGAGGTTGTTATTTCAATAATTCCAGTAATTAATTTATTAAATCACTTCAAACAACTTCCCTGGAAGTGGCCTAATTACGCCTTTCAATTCCATATTCAAAAGCACGGCGGCTACTTTAAAAATAGGCATACGACATTCTAGAGCTATGCTATCCAACAATTGCTGCTCCTTCGATTTCAGATAATTATAGATGATTTTTTCGTCCGCTTCCAATTCCACAAAGAGCTGTTTTTGAATGGCTGGCTTTTTTTCGTTTTCAAGTTCCCAATTCAAAATATAAGGAACGTCCATGGGGTTTGACAACAAATGGGCTTTTTGATACTTAATCAGATTATTGCATCCTGTACTTTGCGCATCTGTGGTCCTTCCTGGCACCGCAAACACATCACGATTATAAGAATTGGCAATATCAGCCGTCACCAAACTTCCTCCCCGTTCCGCAGACTCGATGACTATAGTCGCTTCACTGACGCCGGCAATAATCCGATTGCGCTTTAAGAAATTTTCCCGTTCAGGATGGGAGGTGCTCCAAAATTCGGTTAAAAACCCGCCGTTTTGCTCAATCTCCGCCACATAACGTTTGTGCACTTTAGGATATATTTGATTTAAGCCGTGAGCTAAACAGCCTACCGTTTGCAACTTGTGTTTTACGGCTGCTTTTTGGGCGGTAATATCAGTGCCATAAGCAAACCCCGAAATGATTACCGGATTAAAAACTGCCAATTGTTCAATCAACTGTTCACAAAACGCTACCCCTGACGACGTGATTTTGCGAGTCCCCACAATACTGATCAAACGCTGACGTTTCAAATTGACTTGCCCCGCTTGAAACAAAAGAATGGGACCGTCAATACAATGCTTCAATTTTTCTGGATAACTAGCATCCATAAAATATAAGGGTTGGATATTGTTGTCTCTAATAAATTTCAGCTCGTTTTCTGCAGCCAATACATGACTTTTATTAAAAATATCTTCCAACATGCTGCCTCCAATCCCATCAATTTTTAAGAGTTGTTGCTTCTTTTCTTTGAATACAGCTTCTGCAGAACCGCAGTGGGCGATCAGTTTTTTGGCTGTGATGTCGCCTATTTTCGGCACATTTTGAAGTGCAAGAATGAAAATTAAGTCCTGATCTGACATTTATATGGTTGATTAAGAAGGAAAACAGTTTAAATTTAAGCAATGTTGATAAATAGTAAGACTTTAATTTCGGCGAAAATCAAAAATTCTTAACTTTGTTTCGATGCATATAGAAACTTACATAAGCGATTTACTGTACCGTTACGACTGTGTGACGATTCCAGAATTTGGTGCCTTTTTAACCAAACGTGTCTCAGCACGAATGGATGAGAACACGCATACCTTTTTTCCTCCTAAAAAAGTCATATCGTTTAATGAGCAATTAAAGCATAACGACGGCTTGTTGGCGAGCTATATTGCGGATGCCGAAAAGATACCTTACGAAGTTGCCGTTCAGAAAATTAGTAAGCAAGTCAAATCCATCAACGCTTTTTTAATTGAAGGGGAAACTCTGAATTTTAGCAGCATTGGAGATTTAATCTTGAATGCCGATGGGAATATTGTTTTTGAGCCGGCTAATAGCAGCAATTATCTTACCGATGCTTTTGGACTTACTGAATTTAAAGCCTCGCAGGTGAACCGTGAAGTTTATAAAAAGCAAGTTGAAACTTTGGAAGATGTCATCCCTATTGACATCACTCCTGAACGACGTTCAAGCCGTTCATTCCTTAAATATGCAGCAGTAGCGCTTATCGCCTTAACTGTAGGCGGATTTGGAGTTGCAACCTTTCATAATAATCAAGTAGAAACCCACAACCAATTGGCGCAGGAAGCCGCCAATGAGCAATTGGATGCTAAGGTTCAGCAAGCAACATTTGTGATTGAAAACCCGTTGCCTGCAACAACCTTAAACGTTGAAAAGCAACAAGGTAACTATCATCTTATTGCAGGAGCCTACAGAGTGGCTGAAAATGCTGATAAAAAAGTTGAACAACTTCAAGAACAAGGCTTTAAAGCACGAACTATCGGCGTTAACAAATACGGACTGCATGAAGTCGTATATTCTAGCTATGAAAATAGCAATGAAGCCTTAGTTGCACTTCGCGGTATTCGAAATAACTTCAACCAAGATGCGTGGTTGTTGGTGAGAGCACTTCAATAAGCGTCATCTCACATTTCATACTATCTCATTTCTGACATCTTATGCTATTCTATATTCAGGTCTTTAATTGAAAAGAAGCGTTCTTTTTGGTCTTAAAAGAGTCGTTTTTATACCTCCAAAACTCACTTACAGGAGTCCGTTGTATTATTGAAAATTCACAAATTCCACCTATCTTTGCATTTCATTTTAAAAAAAACACCTAATGCAAGCCAAACATCCAAGCGATTCCATTTGTATCATGACTGATTTGGTACTTCCGAGTGAGACCAATCCACTAAATAATCTCTTTGGAGGCGAGTTGTTGGCACGCATGGACCGCGCTGCGAGTATTGCAGCCAGACGTCATAGCCGCCGCATTGTGGTTACAGCATCGGTTAATCACGTGGCTTTTAACAGAACTATTCCCTTAGGATCTGTAGTTACCATTGAAGCGAAGGTGTCTAGAGCCTTCAAAACCTCTATGGAAGTATTTATGGACGTGTGGATTGAAGATCGTGAATCTGGGGTTAGAGCCAAGGCGAATGAGGCTATTTATACCTTTGTGGCTGTAGACGAAACGGGTAGACCAACACAAATTGCGGAAATTACTCCAGAAACGGAATTGGAAAAAACCAGGTTTGAAGCCGCTTTACGACGTAAACAATTGAGTTTGGTACTGGCTGGTAAAATGAAAGCTCAGGATGCTACGGAGTTGAAAGCTCTGTTTCTATAGGTTAAGAAAATCTTTTTATTTAGAATTGTTGGTGGAAAACACCAACAATGGCGAAAGAATTGTTGGTGGAAAACACCAACAATGGTAGGAACACACCAACAATGGCCTTAAAAACATCATCAAGGTTTCTTCAATTTGTTGGTGGAAAACACCAACAAGGCAGGAATCTTCTCAAGTTGTTGGTGGAAAACACCAACAACGGCGTGGAGAGTATTCTGACCATTCGCATATTTAAAATGTATCGGGAGCTTTCCTACATTTTTATCTTTAAATCGCACTTTTCAGGCACAGTCAATTTATCTCACAATCCATACAGCAGGATCTTGAAATTTTGAATCTTTATAGATGGCAAAACTCAACATGGTTTCGCCGTTAGACGGGTCGGTAAAGACTTCACCGATGTCCTGATTGGTAGTGACCTTATTGCCTTTTGATACATATACTTTAGATAGGTTTTTATACACAGTAATGTAGTTACCGTGCTGAATCAAAATCCAAGGATTTCCATTTTTTGTACTTTGTACCGCCAACACTTCTCCATTGAAGACAGAACGCACTTTCGCATTTTTATCCGTAGCAATACGGATACCATTACTATTAATCTCAATAGTATTGTCAATTAAAGAGCGCTGTGTCCCGTATTTCACCTTCACCACTCCTGTACGGACTGGCCACGGTAATCTGCCTTTATTGGACTCGAATTTGGCTTCTAGCGCTTTCGCTTCCGGTGTTAAGGAGAATCCTTTAGATGCCGTTGTCGATTTTCCCGCTTTTTTATTAGAAGCAGCAATCGCCTCACGAATTAGTTTTTCTATTTCGCGGTCAATTTTATCGGCTTCCTGTTGTTTGCTCTTAATTTGAGAGGCATAAGAACTCATGTTTTTCCTAACCGATTCCATCAGTTTTTGATGTTCCTTTACATCTTCTTCCAGTTTTTGCTTGGCCAATCGGTTTTCTTCAATCAATCTGGTCTTATCCTTTTTCTGCTGCAATAATTCCGTATTCAGGACCTGTAATTTCTCTGTTTTACTCCTTATTTCTTCACCTTGCTCCTTTTGGTAGTCTGTATATTGTCTGATATACTGAAGTCGCTTATAGGCCTGCTTAAAATTTTCAGAAGACAGCAAAAACATCACCCTACTTTGTTCAGATTTGCTTTTATAAGATTTAACCACCATCGCTGCGTAATCTTCTTTTAAACTTTTTAACTGATCTCTTAGTGTGCTAATTTGCTTCTGATTGGTATTGATTTCCCTGGTCAATAAATTGGCCTGGTCATTGGTAACCTTTATGAGGTTTTTGCGCACATTCACTTTATAATTTAAATCTTCAACCGTAGAGATGATCGTTTTCTCCTCTTTCTTTTTGGTGAAGAGTAAATTGTTGATCTGTTGGATTTCCTTCAGAATGGACTGACGCTTGGCTTCCAACTCCTGTTGCTTTTGGCTTTGTGCATTCATAGCGAAGCTGCACAAGCAAAAGAGTAAGATCAATCTGTAAATGTTAGGTTGGTAACGCATTATTCAAGTTCAATTTCTTTATATCCTGATGGAATGTTGAATGGAAAACGGACTTCTCCATTCAAACTGATGGCTTTAAAGTCGAGGTCAATAATGATTTCATCATTTTTTTCCACTGCAATAATACGAATGTTTTCAGGAAAAATTTGCTTGCTCACAGTTTGATATTTCTTATAATCTATCTGCAGCATCCGCTTTTCATTAGGTTGATACAACTGTTGCGAATCCAATTTAAAAAAGCCTGGATTCACTAGAAAAAACAATTCGAAAAGTGCGCGTTGCTCTTTTGGTTGTAAAACATAAGACGAATCGTTGGGCACAGTAACGTAGGTGTCGTCCTTTAAATTAAAAATAGGTTCGCCTAGGAAGATGTTCTGAACTTTTTCAAAGTCGATATCTGTACCCAACAATCGGGTCAGCAATGAAAAATCGCCGTCAAAATATTGGTTGTTGAGTTTGTCATAAAACCTGACGCTATCTTGGGTAATCATTACACGGGCGACACCTAAAGGTGCGCTCATCCAAATGACTTTGTCCTTTTCCATCCTCAAATTAACAGTAGTGCCATTGCTATTATCACCCTCAGTATAATCAATACGCACTTTGGCCTGCAAAGTTTTAAACCGCACTTCCTGTTTCGCATTTTCTCGAATGATTTGTTTTGCGGACATGTTTTTATCAATCTCCGCAGTACCCGTTAAGGTTTTGGTCGATCTACAACTTACACTTAAAACCAATAAAAGTACTAGGGCACTTACTTTGTAAAGTCTCATTCATTAGGATTTTTTAAAGCGGCTGCCTTTTTTGCAAACGTTTCAGATTTGGTATTATTATTATTCAACTTATATGCCATACTCAATTGCGTGTAAAAATCAGCTTCCATTTTCGGATCCTCAATCACATAATCCAAACCTGATTCTAAACTTATAATGGCCTCTTTAGCCTGTTTTAAGTTGTTATGTGCTACCCCTTTAATGAGGTATAGTATGGGCTGTGCTGGAAATAACTCCAAGGCTTCCCGACTTCTGACCACGGCTTTCTCATTAAGATCTAAGTCAATTTGAAGTAAAAGTGCATCTTTAATGACGGCAAAATTGGTTGGTTCTAACTTTAGAGCGTCTTCAAAATACATCAAGGCTTTTGGCTTGTCTTCTAACTTTAAATAGTACTGGGCCAACTCGACCAAAGTTTTAAAACTTTTGCTCTCATCAATCATGGCGGTCACGTCAATAAGATCTTTTTCATGCTGCGGATTTTTAGCCACGAAATTGATAAAATCGTTGAGGACTTTAGTTTTCGCATCCGGATTGATTTCTGGAGCGGTCAACACAATTTGCATAGAGGCGATGGCACTTTCTGTCTGGTTATTATCGAGATAAAATTTGTACAACGCCAAATGCACCAATTTTGATTCCGGATGAACTTTCAGCAGTTGTTGCGCCGTTTGAAACGCCTTCTCCGTTTCGCCAGTTTCACTATAGCGATAGATGAGGGTTAAATAATTGGTTTCGTCCTCTGGATTTTTATCCAAACGCTCCTGCAGATTTTCAATTCTGTCCTCATCACGCCCGGTAATTGTGTAGACTTCATTTCTCAGATAATCTCTATCCGCACTAATTCCGAACTCTTTATCCAGTTCATCCAATAGCTTTATAGCCTCTTTGTATTCTTTACTTTTAATGTATAATGAGGCCAAGTCCTGTCGGTAATCAGGATGGTATTTGACCAATTGTTTGACGGTTTTTATCGCTTTTTTAGTATCTCCCTGTTGGTTATAAACATCATAAAGCTCATCTAAATACCATTCGTTTTCGGGCTCTTTAGAAACCGCTCTTTTAAGAGCATCTTCAGCGGCACCAAAATTTTTCAGTTTATTATAATTCTTTCCCAATTGATAATACACCACAGAATTATCATCCAACGCTTTGCATTTCAAAAGGGCATCAATGGCCCGCTGATAATTTTCAATACCCTGTTGTTTTAAGGCTTCAAAAAAATGTTCTTGAAATTGGTCTTCAACGTTGCCAAGATCATCCGTTGGCTTTTGATTGAGGTCAATTTGGGCATAACTGGTCTGGGCGACAAAAAATATCGCAAATAGACATGTTATGATGTCAGATTTAAAATTCATATATAGACAGGCCCTTTTTAACTTAGCTCTAGTTGCACCTCCAACCGTTTACTCTAAAACAGAATAATCTCCAATACTTACGGTTTTAAACTTCCCATCATATTGCACGTAATTACCGATCATCGCCTCATCAAAATTAGCGTTTTTAATGGTGCTATGGGTTTGAATCAAACTGTTTTTAATAGTTGAATCTGATATATTACAATTTGTACCAATAGATACATTTGGACCGATGGTGGCATTCTTCAAAATCACATTTTCACCGATAAAACACGGTTCAATAATGGTAGAATTCTCCAATTTTACCGAAGATGCTACCATGTTTTCATCGCCATCAGCTTTAATAAATCCTAACATTCTGGTGTTCGTCTCGACGGTTACGGCTTTATTACCGCAATCCATCCACTCTGCAACTTCTCCGGTTTTAAATACCTTGCCTTTGGCCATCATGCCTTTAATGCCATCATTAATTTGGTATTCGCCACCATTAATGATGTTATTATCTAAAACATGCTGCAACTCCTGTTTAAGAACGTTTACATCTTTAAAGTAGTATATGCCAATAACCGCCAAATCACTAACAAACTCTGTTGGCTTCTCAACAAGCTCGACAATCTCCTTCTGAGCATTTAGTTTGACCACGCCGTAAGCCTCAGGTTGGTCCACTTGTTTCACCCAAATAACGGCGTCTGCAGTAGGATCTAGATTAAAATCGGCTCTAATCAACGTGTCCGCATAAGCAATTACTGCTGGGCCCGATAAGGAGTCTTTAGCACACATAATGGCGTGACCTGTGCCCAAAGGCTGGTCTTGGCGGTAAATGGCCGCTTTAGCCCCCAAACTGGTGGCTAATTCTTTTAAACTTGTAACAACATCGTCACCAAAAAACGCTGGATCGCCCAAAATAAAAGCAATCTCCTCAATTGGCTGGTCCAACACTTTCGCAATATCTTTTACCAAGCGGTGGACAATAGGTTGCCCAGCTACAGGAATTAATGGTTTTGGTACGGTTAAGGTGTGTGGGCGCAAACGTGATCCACGTCCTGCCATTGGTACAATTATTTTCATAGTAATTCCTGCGAAGGCAGGTATTTTTTATTAGTTAAACTTATTGATGCCTGCGGAGGCATGTTTCTATTCTTATTTATCCTTTGTTTATAAGATGTCGCGAATATGCATATTGTCGTCCTAGGTTTCAACTGCGCTCAACCAGACATGATAATTTTAAAAAACTTTTCTTTGATATTTTAGCAGACGGCATCAGAACATATGTCATATATCAAAGAATTGATATTTACTTTGTTCCAGTAGAACCAAATCCGCCTTCACCACGTTTGGTATCCGACAGAGTTTCTACTGCCGTCCATTCCGCACGCTCGTGTTTGGCAATGACCAACTGTGCAATACGTTCGCCGTTAGCAATTTCAAAATCGTCATTGGAGAGATTCACTAAAATGACGCCAATTTCGCCTCTGTAATCCGCATCAATAGTTCCGGGAGCGTTCAGTACGGTGATGCCGTTTTTAGCAGCGAGTCCGCTTCTTGGGCGTACTTGTGCTTCATAACCGATAGGAAGTTCAATAAACAGACCGGTGCCTACAATGCTCCTTTCCAAAGGTTTTAAAATTCTCGATTCTGATAAATTGGCCCGCAAATCCATTCCCGCAGAAGCTATGGTTTCATAGTTGGGTAAGGCGTGGTTGGATTTATTTATAATTTTAATAGTCATAAGTTTATTTTAATGCAAAGATCTCAAAAAAGACAAACGCCTAAATTGAGAATTTATGCTATTTAGAATGTATGATTTGTTTGATTTGATTTTTTTCGAGCAGGACTACCATGATTGCGAATGCCAAAAGTAAGCTGATTCCCACTGTATAATTCTCCCGAAATACATAAAACGAAATTACCGAAAATGCCGATGAAACCAATAAATACAGTCCCATTTTTTTTATGTTATACGGAATGGGGTAATATTTTTGACCGTAATAATAAGAAGCAACCATCATACTCGCATAAGCCACCAAGGTCGCTATGGCTGACCCCCGATACTCCATAAAAGGAATTAACCAAAAGTTAAGCCCCAAGGTTATGAGGGCTCCAAACACTGAAATATAGGCTCCAAACTTCGTTCTATCTGTTACTTTATACCACACCGAAAGATTGTGGTAAATTCCCAAACACAAATTCGCGATTAAGATTAAGGGCACAATCCACATCGCTTCCCAATACTCCTCACTTCTGACAATATAAGGCTTTAATACATCGGCGAACACCACAATACTCAACAACATCACGGACCCAAAAGCCACAAAAAACTCCAAGATTAAAGCGTAATTTTTTTGGGGATTTTTTGTGTTGGCGTGACTGAAAAAATAGGGTTCAATTCCCAAACGGTACGCCGTAGCGAATAAGGTCATAAATACCGCTATTTTATAACAGGCGGAATACATGCCAATTTTTGTATCCGCAATGTCCTCGGGTAGTAAATAGTCTAATAAAATACGATCGAAGGTTTCATTGACGGAAAACGCAATTCCAGCAATCAATACAGGCATGGCGTAGCGCATCATCCTTTTAAATAACGGACTGTCAAAACGGTACTGAATGTTAAAATAAAAACTCATCATCAACACCAAGGTCACGGCACTCGCCACTAAATTGGAGATAAAAATATAATTAATTTCAAAATTTGGAAGGTACATCGATTCAAAGAACGCACTGTGTTCTGCCCATTTCTTGAGGTATAATAAAAAGAAGATGTTCAATCCTAAATTAACGGCAACACTGGCAATTTTTAATACAGCGAACTTCATCGATTGACCTTTGGCGCGTAACCAGGCAAAAGGAATTATCACTAAAGCATCTAACAGTAAAATCCAAATGACTAAGGAAATATAGTCTTGTTTGATATCCGTCAAGGCTGAAATTTGCGACTTGAATAGGTATGCCAAAGCAAAGAAGCCTAACGAGGAAACGATTAATGAAATTGCTGAAGTGCCAACCACCTTATCTTGATCCTCTTCTTTATTAAAGAATCTGAAAAAAGCAGTTTCCATTCCATAGGAAAGGATGACGTTAAAAATAACAAACCACGAAAATATAATGGAGACCTTCCCATATTCGCCAACTGATGAAAGTACTCCTTTGGTAGTGTATAATGGCACCAACAGAAAACTCAACATCCGTGGCAACACTGTGGCTAATCCATAAATGAAGGTTTGTTTAAAAAGAGATTTGAATCCGCTCAAGGTGGTTTTTTTTTTGGATAAAAGTAGGGATTCTAGCAGCGCAAAACAATTCTAAGCGGAAAGTGTCCTTTTGAAATTTGTCGTTCCAAATAATATACGCTGAAATTAACAACCTTGATTAGTTGTCAATAGTCCTATCCTGAATATTTTCTACCTTAAAATAGCGGATATCACCTTTATATTTATAACTCACAATACCTTCCGAAGCTTCCAACTCAAAAGGGATTTTCTTGGAAATCTTTGGGGGTGTATTGGCCATTTCATCCAAAGGATTACTGCTCATAATTAGATCTTTATTTGATTTTTGATGCGTTCTAAATGCTCCAATATATAAGGTATTCGAACCTTCAGTGGTTCTATCCAATTTAACGGTCTGGTTTCTAAAATATACGGAGTCGAGCAGGATGTCTTTGGTTTCTTGAGAGTGCATCGGAATGTACAACTTATAACCAGTGTCTCCTGAAACATCTTCAGAGGTCCAAGATTCTACATAAACGTCGCCAAGAATTGCTGGTGCTTTTTTATCCATCTTTTTGGCATCTGAGCATTTCGATGCCGTTAAAGACATAAATATAAGTGTTGAGAAAATGTATAAGACTTTCATATAGCAGTGGTTTTTATTACTGTGTAAGATAACAAATAACATTCCATAAAAATAATATACCCGCGTATCTAGAATAATAGAAACCAAAAAGCCTCACTTTTAAGGAGTAAGGCTTTTGTATATTTATAACCCTTCGACTGCGCTCAGGGTGACATGTATACTTAAATTATTCTAAACTTTCACTTATATGCAGAATTTGATTCATTCCGTTTCGCCTAATTATTTAGTGCTTCTGCACCACCAACAATTTCTAGAATTTCGTTGGTAATAGATGCTTGACGGGCTTTGTTGTACGTCAATTTCAATTGATCTCTTAATTCTGTAGCGTTATCTGTAGCTTTATGCATCGCGGTCATACGTGCACCATGCTCAGACGCGAAAGAGTCTCTAAGAGCTTTAAAAAGCTGTGTCTTCAGAGATTTTGGGATTAATTGTTTAACGATTTCTTCTTTTGAAGGTTCGAAAATATAATCCAACTCAGCTTCAGCGTCTTTTTCCATAGGAACAATTGGTAAAAATTGCTCGGTCATGATTTCTTGTGTCGCCGCGTTTTTAAACTTATTATAAACTAAAACAATCTTATCGGCTTCTTCATTGATGAATTTCTCCATTAATAATTCAGCAATCTCAGCAACATTATCAAAGGTTAAATCGTCATAAATCTCACTTTTATTAGCGATCACAAGGCTCCCTTTTTTAAAGGCATCATTGGTCTTTTTACCAATGGCTACAATAGAAACCTCTTTACCGGCGTACTCTTGATTGATCAATCGGTTGGTTTCTTTGATGATGTTGGAGTTAAAAGCTCCTGCCAAACCTCTGTTAGAGGTAATAGACACTAACAATACTTTATTGACATCACGTTGCTCGGCAAATTTACTTCCAGAATTAGCATCTAAAGTTGCGCTTAAGCTTTGTAACAATTCTGTTAATTTATCAGAATATGGACGCATTGCAGTAATCGCATCTTGTGCCTTCTTCAGTTTAGCAGCCGATACCATTTTCATGGCACTGGTAATCTGCATCGTGGAAGATACCGATGATATTCTGTTACGTATTTCTTTTAAGTTTGCCATTTTTGTAATTAGAATTAAGTATTAAGATCTTAGTATTAAGACTGAACGAAAACACTCATCAACATTTTGAAAGCTTTCTTTCAATCTTAGTACTTTGTACTTACTACTCTATACTTGATACTATTTTCTATACTTCGCTGATAACTCTTTAGCAACTGCTGCTAATGTATCTGTTACTTCATCAGTTAATTTACCTGCTTTTAAAGACGCAAGGGCATCACTGTGTTTCGCTCTTAAGAACTCTAGGTAATCGCGTTCAAATTCTTTTACTTTCTCTACAGGAACGTCTCTCAACAAGTTTTTAGATCCAGCGTAGATAATAGCTACTTGGTCTTCTACTCTAAACGGATCGTTTTGAGCTTGCTTTAAGATCTCCACGTTACGTTTACCTTTGTTGATCACGTTTAAGGTAACTGCATCTAAATCAGATCCAAACTTAGCAAACGCTTCTAACTCACGGTATTGTGCTTGATCTAATTTTAAAGTACCAGATACCTTTTTCATTGATTTGATCTGAGCGTTACCACCAACACGAGATACCGAAATACCTACGTTAATTGCTGGACGAACACCAGAGTTAAACAAGTCACCATCCAAGAAAATCTGACCATCAGTAATAGAAATTACGTTGGTTGGAATATATGCGGATACGTCTCCTGCTTGTGTTTCAATGATTGGCAATGCTGTTAATGAGCCACCACCTTTTACGATTGGTTTCAACACGTCTGGCAAATCGTTCATTTCTCTTGCAATCGCATCGTTGTTGATGATTTTTGCAGAACGCTCCAATAATCTTGAGTGAAGGTAGAAAACGTCACCTGGATACGCCTCACGTCCTGGTGGACGACGTAACAATAACGAAATCTCACGGTAGGCTACTGCTTGCTTTGATAAATCGTCAAAAACGATTAATGCAGGACGGCCAGTATCTCTAAAATACTCACCAATTGCAGCACCAGCAAACGGTGCGTACACTTGCATTGCAGCAGGATCAGAGGCATTGGCCGCAACGATTGTTGTGTAAGCCATAGCGCCTTTTTCTTCTAATGTTTTTGCAATTAAAGCTACTGTTGAGGCTTTTTGCCCAATAGCGACATATATACAATATACAGGTTCTCCTGCATCATAAAATTCTTTTTGATTGATAATGGTATCGATACAAACTGCTGTTTTACCAGTTTGACGGTCACCAATAACCAACTCACGCTGACCACGACCTACTGGAATCATCGCATCAATTGCTTTGATACCCGTTTGTAACGGTTCAGTTACTGGCTGACGATAGATAACACCCGGAGCTTTACGTTCTAATGGCATTTCATAAAGCGTTCCTTCAATTGGACCTTTTCCGTCAATTGGAGTTCCTAAAGTATCTACCACACGTCCGGCGATGCCTTCTCCTACTTTCAGGGAAGCAATACGTTTTGTACGTTTAACGATAGAGCCTTCACTAACACCTACTGATGGTCCTAACAATACAACACCTACGTTATCTTCTTCAAGATTTAGTACGATGCCTTCAAGACCATCTGCAAATTCAACTAACTCACCGTATTGAACATTGGCTAGGCCATACACACGTGCAATACCATCTCCAACTGTCAAAACCGTTCCTACTTCGTCTAATGAAGCGCTAGCTTCAAATCCTGACAATTGTTGCTTTAAGATTGCTGAAATTTCAGCTGGTTTTACTTCTGCCATTTTTATTAGATATTATTTTTATTGACTTTAAGGTCTCACTTAGCCTGCGCTCAGTGTGTCCGATCAATAAAACTTTTAGTTTAATGTAAATTCTTTTTTTAATTGATTCAATTTGTTTGCAATACTTGCATCATATTGCATATCTCCGACGCGTAAAATGAAACCTCCTAAAATAGATTCGTCAACCACGCTTAGAATCTCAGCCTCTTTACCCGTCAATTCCTTAACTTTGGCCAATACTTTTGCTTTGAGCTCTTCCGTTAGTGATACCGCAGTAGTTACCGTAGCAACCTGCTTGCCTTCGCCATCATTATACAACTCATTATATTGTTCTGCAACAGTACCTAATATAGCGATCCGTTTGTTGGTTATTAACGTATCTATTAAGTTGATGCTTAGCGTATCCAAACCAGTAAAAACTGCTAATAAAGCCGATTTTTTTGTTGCAGAAGGCACAACAGCACTTAAAAGCATGTCTTTAAGATCTGTACTTGCTGCTACAGCATTTGCAATTGACTTCATATCAGCGTGTACTACTTCTGCAGTGTTTTGATCTTTTGCAAGATCTAAAACTGCTTTTGCGTAACGTATTGCTGTTCTTGTTTGTGCCATAGTAATGCCCACGTAGGTGGGGATCTCTTTTAATTATTCAACTTTACTATTGTCATGCTGAACGTACTTCGTCTGCGCTCAGTGTGACAGTTTAATTAATTTAATTTCGCGTCACTCAACATAGACTCGACCAATTCTAATTGTCTGTCTTTGTTTCCCAATTCCTGACGCACTACTTTCTCAGCAATTTCAATTGATAAGCTTGCAACATGATTTTTAAGTTCAGCCATTGCTGATCTCTTTTCATGCTCGATAGCTTCTTGAGCTTGAGCAATAATTTTAGTGGCTTGCTCTTGCGCCTCTTCCTTAGCATCACTTACCATTTTAGTTTTGATGTCGCGAGCGTCTTTCAACATCGCTTCACGCTCAGCACGCGCTTCATTAAGGATGCGCTCATTGTCTGCTTTAAGGTTTTCCATTTCCTTACGCGCTTTGTCTGCAGCTTCTAAAGCATTTTTAATGCCGCTTTCGCGCTCATCAACAGCTCCCAAAATTGGTTTCCACGCGAATTTTTTCAAAACTACAAGTAGAATGAAAAATGTGATGAGTGACCAAAAAACAAGTCCTAAGCCTGGTGTAATTAAATCCATTTATAATAGGTTTTAG
>Ga0114916_1000866_pt1 | contig 18595 bp, 15 predicted proteins | sample MalvirAntarct_66_FD_83501 | JGI IMG/M metagenome (GOLD analysis project Ga0114916, IMG submission 83501) | Marine viral communities from the Global Malaspina Expedition - Malaspina viral metaG Antarct_66 | ecosystem: Environmental > Aquatic > Marine > Oceanic | place: West Anvers Island... | reverse complement strand
GATCAGAACAGGTGCACCTTTGGAAGTAGTAGAGAATCTTCAGGATATTGAAGATGAAGGGGAGATTTATGAAAACATAGAAGATATATGGCCCGACTATCCTTCGAAAGAAGACTTTTTCTTCAACGAAGATGAATATTAAATTTCAGGTCTTTCAGGTTAACTGAGAGACTTTTTTTTATCACTCCTGTCCTGCTTTAAGACACTATGTCAGTAAATCAATATTGGAATAGTTTGTGATTAACCTAAATTAACTTGAATTCAACGTTTCACTTTAGAGAATAACGTTATTTTTGGAAACAAAATTTTTGACTTACCATGATAGGAGGACTTTTAAAAAAATTCTTAGGCGACAAATCTGTAAAAGACAGAAAAAACTACCAGCCGATAATAGATAAAGTAAACGAAATATACAATAGACTTTCGTCAATTACTGACGATGAACTAAGAGATAGAACAGCTAATTTCAAATCAAAAATCAACGATAACATCAAAGATTTAGAAGATGAAATAAAGTCTCTAGAAGAAAAATCAAATCATCCTGACACACCAGTTGCTGACAAAGAAGCGCTATTCGAAAAAATTGATAAACTCACCGAAGAAATTGATGAGCGTATTGAAGAAACTTTAGAGGAAATTCTACCAGACGCTTTTGCTACAGTAAAAGAAACAGCACGTAGATGGGCTGAAAGAGGTGAAATGGTTGTGAAAGCGACTGATTTTGATCGTGAACTTGCTAAAAAACATGATGGTCTTGTAATTGACGGTGAAAAAGCTATTTGGAAAAACAAATGGTCTGCTGCTGGTACTCAGATGGAATGGGTGATGGTACATTACGATGTACAAATCATGGGTGGTGCTGTACTTCACAGAGGAAATATTGCAGAAATGCAGACAGGTGAAGGTAAAACATTAGTTGCTACGCTTCCAGTATATCTAAATGCACTAGCAGGTAAAGGGGTTCACCTTGTAACGGTAAATGATTACTTAGCTCGACGTGATAGTGAATGGATGGGACCGCTTTATCAATTCCACGGTTTGACCGTAGACTGTATTGATAAGCACCAGCCAAATTCAGAATCAAGAAGAGAGGCTTATAAAGCAAATATTACATTTGGTACGAACAATGAGTTTGGTTTTGACTATTTGCGTGACAATATGTCAAGCGACATTGAAAGTTTAGTTCAGAAAAAACATCACTACGCAATTATTGATGAGGTCGATTCTGTTTTGATTGATGATGCTCGTACACCTTTAATTATTTCTGGTCCAACGCCAAAAGGAGACGAACAAGAGTATAAATCACTCAAACCTTTGGTTGAAAGAGTTGTTGCAGCTCAGAAAGCATTCGTAAATAAAGTTCTGGCTGAAGCAAAGAAAGATTTGGCTGTCATTAATGAACCACTTGATGACAAAAAAGAACAAAAGCGTCGTTTAGAAGAAGGAGGTAAAAAACTCCTCCGCGCGCACAGAGGTTTACCAAAGAACAAAGCTTTAATTAAGTTTTTATCGGAACCAGGAGTAAAGGCACATTTACAAAAGACAGAGAATTTCTACATGGCTGAGCAAAACAAGCAAATGCCAATTATTGACAATGAGCTCTACTTTGTAATCGACGAGAAAAACAATACGATTGATTTAACAGATAAAGGAATTGACCTGCTTTCAGGAGAAAATGATCCTCAGTTCTACATCATGCCAGATATAGGCAGTGAACTGGCTCAACTTGAAAAAGAAGGTTATGAAAGTGAAGTTCTGGCTGAAAAGAAAAATGAATTAATCAGAGATTATTCAATAAAATCTGAACGAATTCATAGTATCAACCAATTATTAAAAGCATATACTCTTTTTGAAAAGGAAGTTGAATATGTTACTGTTGATGGAAAAGTTAAGATTGTTGATGAATCTACAGGTCGTATCATGGAAGGTAGACGTTACTCGGATGGACTTCATCAAGCGATTGAAGCCAAAGAGAATGTTACTGTAGAAGCAGCTACTCAAACTTACGCGAGTATTTCTTTGCAGAATTATTTCCGTATGTATCACAAGTTGTCTGGTATGACAGGTACAGCGGAAACTGAGGCTAAAGAATTCTGGGATATTTACGAATTAGATGTTGTTGTAATTCCGACAAACAAACCAATTGCTCGTGAAGATAGAGACGACATGGTTTACAAAACTGGTCGTGAAAAATACACTGCTGTAATTAACGAAGTTGAAAGACTTGTTGAAAAAGGTAGACCAGTACTGGTAGGTACAACAACGGTTGAAATTTCTGAGTTGCTGAGTAGAATGCTCAAAATGAAGGGTATTAAGCACAACGTCTTAAACGCAAAGCAACACCAGAAAGAGTCTGAAATTGTTGCTGAAGCTGGTGCTAGCGGTGCGGTTACAATTGCCACAAACATGGCTGGTCGTGGTACGGATATTAAACTTCAGCAAGGAGTTAAAGAGGCTGGCGGTTTAGCCATCGTTGGTACAGAACGACATGATTCACGTCGTGTTGACAGACAGTTGCGTGGTCGTGCCGGTCGTCAGGGAGATCCAGGTTCATCTCAGTTCTTTGTTTCATTAGAAGATGACTTGATGCGTAAATTTGGTTCTGAGAGAATCGCCAAATTAATGGATAGAATGGGTCTGAAAGAAGGTGAGGTTATTCAACATAGAATGATTTCAAAATCTATCGAAAGAGCTCAGAAAAAAGTAGAGGAAAATAACTTTGGGAATAGAAAGCATTTATTAGAGTACGATGATGTAATGAATGCGCAACGTAAGGCAATTTACAGAAAACGTAAAAATGCTTTATACGGAGATCGTCTGGATTTAGATATTGCGAATATGTTCTACGATACAGTGGAATATATTGCCAGCAAGTACAGTGGAAAAGACGACTTTGAAGAATTTGAATTAGAATTACTACGTGTAATTGGTGTTCAATCTCCAGTTTCTCAAGATGAATTTGCAAGTTTACCTCAACATGAAGTAATCGAAAAAGTATATAATGCTGCTTTAGATAAATACGATAAGAAAAATGATCGTATCGCAGAATTACTGTTTAAAAATGTTGAGCAACATTACGAACAACCTGAAAATCGCTCGCGACACATACGTGTTCCTTTGACAGATGGCAACAAAGGTATTGAAGTTTCGACTACCATTCAAGAAGGTCATGACTCTAAAGGAATGTCGATCATTCGTGCATTTGAAAAGTCAATTGTTTTAGGCTTGATTGATAATGAATGGAAAGAGCATTTGCGTGAGATGGACGATTTAAAACAATCCGTTCAGCAAGCACGTCACGAACAAAAAGATCCTTTACTGGTTTATAAACTTGAATCATTCAACTTGTTTAGAGATATGTTAGACCGTTTGAATCAGGATACCGTAGAGTTCTTAGTGAAAGCTGAAATTCCTGTTCAACAAGACAGCGGTTCTGTTCAGAACAAGGCGGCGAAACAACAAAATAGCTATGCAAGTGCTCAAGTGAATCAAAGCGCCGCTGCGTCAAACACTCCTCCTCCTCAGTTTGAAGGGAGTCAAGGTTATGATGAGGCAATGGCCCAGTCGCAAAGACAAAGTCAGCCAAAGAAACAACCTGTTGTTACAGAGAAAAAAATCAACAGAAACGATCCTTGTCCTTGTGGAAGTGGTAAGAAATACAAACAGTGTCACGGTCGTTCTTAATTAAACGATAATGAAAGTTGCAATAGTTGGTGCTGGTGTTGGTGGTTTAGGAGCTGCTGTTCGCTTTGCTAATCAAGGACATGATGTAACTGTATTTGAAGCCAACAGTCACGCTGGAGGAAAGATAAATAACCTTCAACTTGGTGAGTTCCGATGGGATATGGGGCCTTCGGTTTTTACTGGACCTGAGTATATCAAACAGCTTTATGAGCTATGTGGCGAAGATTTTTCAACGTTTGAATATTTTGAACTTGAGAACTCATTCAACTATTTCTTTCCAGATGGTCATAGATTTACACTTCCAAAAAATAAAGAAAAGCTTTTAGATACGTTTGAAAAAGAGCTCGGAGAAAATCGTTCTTTAGTTCAAAAATATTTAGAAAAATCAGGAAAGAATTACAAGAGTATTGCCCCTGTTTTTATAGAATCTTCATTACATCGATTAAATCACGTTTTAACGAAAAAGCTGTTCAAGGCTTTAGCTCGTTTGCCGAAATACAAATTGAGCAAAACGATGAACGAAGAGAATAAGTTGAAATTCAGAAATCCAAAAACGACTCAGATCTTCAACCGCTACTCTACTTATAATGGTTCAAGTCCTTTCAAGGCTCCGGCGATGTTAAACATGATACAACATCTGGAGATGAACGTAGGTGTATTTCTTCCTAAAAAAGGAATGGTTCAAATCCCTAGATCTATTCAAAAATTAGCTGAAGGGCAAGGAGCAACTTTTAAGTTTAATGAGAAAGTGGAGGAAATTCTTTACGAGAAGAAAAAAATAATAGGATTAAGAACATCGAAAGACACTTATGACTTTGACATAGTCGTTAGTAATATGGACGTTGCTTTTACTTATAAGAATTTACTTCCGTATTTAAAAACTGCGCCAAAAAAATCATTAAATCAAGAAAAGTCGACTTCTGCAATTGTTTTTTATTGGGGAATAAAGGGTTCTTTTCCTGAATTAGGGGTTCATAACATGTTCTTCTCTGATGACTATGAAAGTGAATTCGATCATTTGTTTAAAACGAAAACGATTTCTGAAGATCCTTCTATATATGTTCACATCACTTCTAAGAAAAAACAGGAAGATGCTCCTGAAGGTAAAGAAAATTGGTTTGTAATGATCAATTCGCCAATTAATGTTGGTCAGGATTGGGAAAAGCTAGTTCCTCAAGTAAAGAACATTATGTTGAAGAAACTGAGCAAGCACCTGGACAGAGATATTTCTGCTTTAATAGAAGAAGAGTTTGTAATGGATCCTGTTTTCATAGAAAAGACTTATTCTGGTGCTCAAGGGTCTATTTATGGCAACGCTTCGAATAATAAATACGCGGCATTTTATCGTCATCCAAACTTCAGCAAAGATTTAAAAGGCCTATATTTTGTGGGAGTAACTGTTCATCCGGGTGGTGGAATCCCTTTAGCTTTGAACAGTGCTAAAATTGCCATGGAATGTTTTAAAGAGGACTTTAAAGTTTAAACAGACAATATTTTTTTATCAACCAGGCATTAAAACTCTAATATTTATATTTTTGCCGTTACAATAAAAGAAAACAATTATGAAAGCATACGTATTTCCAGGGCAAGGCGCTCAGTACATTGGTATGGGTAAAGACTTATACGAACAAAGCGATTTAGCTAAAGAGATGTTCCATAAAGCAAATGACATTCTTGGGTTTGACATTACTAAAATAATGTTTGAAGGGACGGATGAAGAGTTAAAAGAAACTAAGGTTACTCAACCCGCAATTTTTCTTCACTCCGTTATTTTGTCAAAAGTGATGGGAGAACAATTTAAACCTGATGCGGTAGCCGGGCACTCGCTTGGTGAGTTTTCTGCACTTGTTGCGAATGGAGTCCTTTCTTTTGAAGATGGATTAAAATTAGTTTCTCAACGTGCTCTTGCGATGCAAAAAGCTTGTGAAGCAGAACCTTCGACTATGGCTGCGATACTTGGATTAGAAGATAGCGCGGTTGAAGAAATTTGTGCTTCAATCGATGAAGTAGTTGTTCCTGCAAACTATAATTGTCCTGGACAACTCGTTATTTCAGGTTCTATCAAAGGAATTGACCTCGCTTGTGAAAAAGCAACTGAAGCAGGAGCTAAAAGAGCCTTAAAACTTCCAGTTGGAGGAGCATTTCATTCACCATTAATGGAACCTGCTAGAGAAGAGTTAGCAAAAGCTATCGAATCTACTCCGTTTAAAGAAGGGATTTGTCCTATTTATCAAAATGTAGCTGCAAAAAAAGTAAGTGATGTTCAGCAAATTAAAAATAACTTAATTGACCAACTTACAGCTCCTGTAAAATGGACACAAACAATGCAGCAGATGATAGCTGATGGCTGTGATGAAGTTGTTGAAGTTGGACCGGGGAAAGTTCTTCAGGGTTTATTTAAAAAGATAGACCGAAAATTCCCAACGTCTAGTGGTGAAATAGCATAAAAAGTAATAGATATTAATTAAGCCCCTTAAGAGATTAAAAATCTTTTAAGGGGTTTCTTTTTTAAGAAAGTTTCCTGTTCAGCAAATCCAAATCAGCCAGTTTATGGAAGTATTCACCTTTCAAATTCTCTTCAAGAATACTTAGGTGTTCAATACGATGGCAATCTGTCCCTACAAAATCAACTAATTTATGGTCAATTAGCATCTCAGCTTGCTTCTGAATGAGCTTCCCGTAATGGCCAGTCAGCGAATTTAAGTTCATCTGTATTTTCAATCCTTTATCTCTCAGCGTTTGAACATAATTCATACCATCATCAAACAAGTACGGGTAGCGCTCATAATGCGCAAGGATAGGATTGTAATTATTGGTCTTAAAATCGAAAATTAATTGATCTATACTATGAGGTTTGGAAACAAATGAAAACTCGAACAAAACATAGTTTTCTCCAAAGGTTAAAATTTCTTTATTTTTTATCTTTTCAAATAAAAATTCGTCAAAGTAATACTCTGCGGCCGCCTCAATTGAGATAGGAATATTCAGTTTCTTAATTTCTTCACGTACATTTTCCAGGCCTCTATTTATAATCTCAGGAGTATTTGGGTAATGATCCTGCATAATGTGAGGTGTAGTGATTACTTTTTGATAGCCTAGCTCTATAAATCTCAGCAACATTCCGATTGTTTCCTCCATGGACTGAGATCCATCGTCGATACCAGGTATCAAGTGACTATGCATATCAACTTTTAAATCACTTAAGTCGTATGGTTGTTTATTTGACTTCGAACCAAAAAGCGATTTGAGAATTCCCATGATAATCGTTTAATCTCTATTTAGATATTGTTCTTTATAATAAAACTGATAATCTCCTGATATTACTTTTTCTAACCACGCTGTATTATTCAAATACCAGTCAATTGTGTCAGCAAGTCCAGTTTCAAAATCAATTGAAGGTTTCCAGCCTAGTTCGTTTTCGATTTTAGAAGCATCAATAGCGTATCTTCTATCGTGTCCGGCCCTGTCTTTGATAAAAGTGATTTGCTTCGCTGTATCACCCGGTAATCGATCTAATTTCTCATCGATAATTGAGGCTATCTTTTTAACTAAGTCAATATTTGTCCATTCATTCAGTCCACCAATATTGTAAGTCTCCCCTATTCTTCCTTTATGAAAAATCAGATCAATTGCATTTGCATGATCTTCTACCCACAACCAATCTCTAATATTTAAACCATCTCCATAAATAGGGAGGTATCTTCCTTTGACTGCATTATTAATCATCAAAGGGATTAACTTTTCGGGAAACTGATAGCTACCGTAGTTATTTGAGCAATTCGAAATTTTAATAGGGAAATCATAAGTATGAAAATATGCTCTCACAAAATGATCTGAACTTGCTTTTGAAGCAGAATAAGGGCTTCTTGGATCGTAAGGAGTTGTTTCTTGAAAATATCCAGTATCTCCCAAACTGCCATAAACTTCATCAGTCGAAATATGATAAAAAACATGATTTTTAAACGTTTTCCATGCGTTCTTTGCGACATTCATTAAGTTGACAGTTCCTACAACATTGGAAAGAACAAACTCCATGGGACCACTGATTGATCTGTCTACATGAGACTCCGCTGCAAGATGGATTACATCTGTTACTTCGAATTTATCAAAAACATCCATGACTTGGTCAAGTTCACAAATGTCGCCTTTAAGGAATTTATAATTTGATGCTTCTTCTATATCCTTTAAGTTTTCTAAATTCCCAGCATAGGTAAGTTTGTCAAAATTTACAATTAGATATTCAGGATATGAATTAACAAACAGTCTTACAACATGAGAGCCAATAAACCCTGCTCCTCCAGTTATCAATATGACTTTTTCGTACTTCATACTATAGACTCCAATATTCTAAATCTTTAATTTTATCCTTATAAATTCCTTTTACATCGACAAATACACCTTCGCCACCTTTTAAATATTTCTTAAAGTCCTCTTCTTTTAAATCTAAATATTGTTCATGGTTAACGGCAACTATGACTGCATCATAATCATCTCTAGTTGAATCTGCCAATTTCACACCATATTCGTGTTCCATTTCTTTAGAGGAAGCATAAGGATCAATAGCATCAACGTGAACCGAAAATGATTTTAGCTCATTAATAACATCAATTACTTTTGAATTTCGAATATCGCTTACGTTTTCTTTAAAGGTAGTTCCCATCACCAGTACTTTTGCGTCATTCATGTTTTTCCCTTGAGAAATCATTTTCTTAACACATTGTTTTCCGATATAGAAGCCCATAGAATCATTTACATAACGACCACTATTAATTACTTTAGCATGATATCCAGCCTGTTTCGCTTTGTGAGTCAAATAATAAGGATCAACACCAATACAGTGACCTCCAACTAATCCGGGAGTGAATTTCAAGAAATTCCATTTCGTTCCAGCAGCTTCAAGTACATCATACGTATTTATCCCAAGTTTATTAAAAATTATGGACAGCTCATTAATCAGTGAAATATTTACATCTCGCTGTGTGTTTTCAATGATTTTTGCCGCTTCAGCTACTTTGATTGTACTCGCTCTGTGAACACCCGCTGTTACAACTAGTTCATATATTTTCGCGATATTCTCTAATGACTCATCACAACAACCTGAGACAACCTTCACCACACTTTGAAGCGTATGAACTTTATCACCTGGATTAATTCTTTCCGGAGAATAGCCTACCATAAAGTCTTCTTTCCATTTTAATCCAGATTCTTTTTCCAGAATAGGTATACAATCTTCTTCAGTACAACCAGGATAAACTGTGGATTCAAAAACTACGTAATCTCCTTTTTTAAGAATTTTACCTACCGTTTTGGAAGCTCCTAACAAAGGAGATAAATTCGGTAAATTAGATTCGTCAATTGGTGTTGGAACAGCTACAACGAAGAAGGTTGCTTCTTTTAAATCATCAGGATTCGCAGTGAATTCAATATCACAACCTTCAAATTCAGAAGAATCTAGTTCTTTACTTGGATCAACATTGTTACGCATCATTTCAACGCGCTCTTGATTAATATCGAAACCAATAACTTTGACTTTTCTAGCAAACTCTAATGCAATTGGTAAGCCGACATAACCTAAACCTATTACAGCAAGTTTTTCCTCACCATTTAAAATCTTATTGTATTTTGAATTGTTCATCTCTTACTTTATAAATTCTTTCAATTATTTCTACAACTTTTAATCCTTCTAATGCATTCGTAGTCGCTGTTGTTCTTCCTTTCAGTGTATCAACTACATTCTCTATGATATAATGGTGATTTGCTGCAGAACCTTTATACGTACCATAATCATTTCCAGGGTTTGTTGGAGCCAATTCCGGGAGTTCGTAATCTTGCACATTACAAACTTCAACTTCATTCATATATTGACCTCCAATTTTAATGCTTCCTTTTTCTCCAATTACAGTAATAGAACTCTCTAAGTTTTGATTAGCTACAGCTGTTGAGTAGTTTATAGAACCCATACCTCCCTGAACAAAATCAAAACTTACAAAACCTGAGTCCTCAAAATCAGTTGTCTCCTGATGCGTGAAATCATTAAATTTGCCTTGAATATTCTTGATATCACCAAACAACCAGTACATAATATCGATGAAATGTGAAAACTGAGTAAACAATGTTCCTCCATCTAAATCAGCAGTACCTTTCCATCCACCTTTTTTATAGTAACGCGCGTCTCTATTCCAATAACAGTTTAGTTGAACCATGTAAATATCGCCAAGAATCTTATCTTCAATAACCGACTTAATCCATTCGGAAGGTGGAGAATATCTATTTTGCATAACACAAAAGACGTGTTTTGACATTTGCAATGCTTTAAAAATAACGCGCTCGCAATTATCCTTGGATAAACCCATAGGTTTCTCACACACAACGTGTTTATTCGCTTCTAACAACTGAATACTTTGTTCGGCATGCAATCCGTTTGGTGTACAAACACTGGCAACGTCAAACTCTACACCTGAATCTAATAACTCTTCAATAGTATTAAAGAAAGGTACATCAAAATCTTCTAATGCAAGTTCTGATTTAGGTTTAATATCAACCATAGCCATCAATTCAGCTTCATCATTCCTTTGAGTCATAACAGCATGACGTTTTCCGATGTGTCCTGAACCAATTACTACGAATTTTACTTTTTGATCTTCTGTGATCATTCTACTTATTTTTTTTAACTCTATTATTTTCTAAAATATATTCTTCATTACTTTCTTCGCAAATAGCTCGATTGTTATCATCAAAATCTAAACGATGACCATATTCACTCATCCACCCTATTTGTTTTGCTGGATTACCAACCACTAATGCATAAGGTAAAATTTCTTTTGTTACCACTGCACCAGCACCTATGAAAGCAAACTTACCAATATTATGACCACAAACGATTGTGGCATTTGCTCCTATCGTTGCTCCTTTCCCTACAATAGTCTTACTGTATTCTCCTCTTCTATTAACCGCACTTCTAGGGTTTATTACGTTCGTAAAAACCATAGATGGTCCTAAAAAAACATCATCTTCACACTCAACCCCTGTATAAATAGAAACATTATTTTGAACTTTCACATTATTACCTAGTATGACATCTGGAGAAACAACAACATTTTGTCCGATATTACATTTTTCTCCAATTTTACAATTAGGCATAATGTGTGAAAAGTGCCATATTTTGGTACCTTCCCCGATAGTACACCCTTCATCAATTACGGCAGTTTCATGTGCGAAATAGTCCATTCTTCTATTTTATAAACTTTTCAAAGTTATAATGATCTTTTTTATAGAGCTCCTCTTCGGATAAATTTTTAAAATACTCGTAAGTAAGTTTTAATCCTTCTGATCTCGAAATCTTCGGTTCCCAGTTCAAAATAGAACGTGCCTTATCAATATTTGGTTGTCTCTGTTTAGGATCATTTTGAGGTAATTCTTTATAAACTACTTTCTGATCAGTACCAGTTAATTTAATAATCTCTTCCGCAAAATCCTGAATGGAAATTTCATCAGGGTTACCAATATTAACAGGTTGTTCATAGTCAGAATGCAATAAACGCACAATACCTTCTATCAAATCATCTACATAACAAAAAGAGCGTGTTTGAGAACCGTCTCCAAAAACAGTTATATCCTCACCTCGTAAAGCCTGTCCAATAAAAGCAGGAAGCACTCGACCATCATTCAGCCTCATTTTAGGCCCATAAGTATTAAAAATACGAGCAATTCTGGTCTCTAAACCATGATAAGTATGATAAGCCATAGTCATTGCCTCTTGGAAACGTTTTGCTTCATCATACACTCCTCTTGGACCAATTGGATTAACATTCCCCCAATATTCCTCAGTTTGTGGATGAACCTCGGGATCTCCGTAAACTTCCGATGTTGAAGCTATCAGTACTCTTGCATTCTTTGCTCTTGCGAGTCCCAGACAATTGTGAATACCAAGTGATCCAACCTTTAAAGTTTGAATCGGTATCTTTAAATAATCTATTGGACTTGCAGGTGAAGCAAAATGAAGAATGTAGTCTAGTTTACCAGGAACGTGTATAAAATTAGAAACATCATGATTGTAAAACTCAAATTCTTCTAATGGAAATAAATGTTCTATATTTTTTAGACGACCAGTAATCAAATTATCCATTGCAATAACATGATACCCGTCCTTTATAAATCGATCACACAAATGAGAGCCTAAAAATCCAGCTGCTCCTGTAATTAAAATTCTTTTTTTTTCCATTAATGATGAACTTTGGGTAAAATAGTTTGACGACCAATTGAGCTATAAAAGAAGCCCTTATTTTTCATATCCTCTAATTCAAATAGATTTCTACCATCAAAAATAATTGGTTCTTTCAAGGCAGAATCCAGAGCAGAAAAATCAGGATTTCTGAATACCGACCACTCAGTTGCGATTAACAACGCATCAGCATTTTCAACTGCTTCATACTGATTTTTTGCGTAATTTATTTTATCTCCAATCTCAGATTTAATATTTTCCATTGCTTCAGGATCAAACGCTGTGATCGTTGCACCCGCTTCAATTAGTTTATCAATCAAGTACAATGCAGGGGCTTCTCTTGTATCATCAGTGTCAGGCTTAAATGCTAGTCCCCACAATGCAAAGTGCTTTCCTTTTAAATCTCCGTAATGACTGATCAATTTATCAAATAGTTTTGTCTTTTGCTTATCATTAACATCGAGTACCGCGTCAATTATAGAAAAATTATATCCTACTTCTTTAGCACTTTTAAGGAGCGCGCTTACATCTTTAGGAAAACAACTTCCACCGAACCCAATTCCAGGGTATAAAAACCTGTGACCAATCCTACTGTCCGAACCTATTCCTTCTCGCACTTTATCGACATCAGCACCAACTATTTCGCAAAAATTAGCCACTTCGTTCATGAAGGTGATTTTTGTCGCTAAGAATGAATTCGCCGCATACTTTGTCAACTCAGCTGACTTTTCATCCATAATAATCAGAGGGTGGCCATCACGTATAAAAGGCTGATAAAGTTCTTTCATGATTTGAATAGCCTTTTTGTCAGAAGTCCCAACAACTACTCTATCTGGATTCAAAAAGTCGTCCACTGCAAAACCTTCTCTCAAAAACTCCGGATTTGAAACTACAGCAAACGGAACATCAGTTTCAGCTTTAATCGCCGCTTCAACTTTCTCAGCTGTACCAACCGGGACTGTAGATTTATCTACAATTACTTTATAATCAGTTATTATTTGACCAAGAGCTTTTGCTACTCCTAAAACATAACTAAGATCTGCGGAGCCATCTTCTCCAGGAGGAGTAGGCAATGCTAGAAAAATAATTTCAGCATCTTTAACCGCACTCTCTAAATCTGTAGTGAAATGAAGTCTGTCTTGTTTAATATTACGTTCAAAAATAACATCAAGGTGCGGTTCATATATCGGAACTTCACCATTCTTCATTCGATCAACTTTATCTTTATCGATGTCAACACAAATTACTTTATTTCCTGTTTCAGCAAAACAAGTTCCAGTAACTAGACCAACATATCCCGTACCAACTACAGCTACTTTTTTCATAATTCTAAATAAGATTTTACGGCCTCACAGATGTAATTCAACTGTTCTTCATCAAGTTCTGTATGCATTGGCAAAGAAAAAACTCGGGTTGTCAACCAATCCGTATTTGTTAAATCTCCACATTCAGTATCTAGTTCATTAAACATTTTTTGTTTATGAGCAGGAACAGGATAGTAAATCATAGCTGGAACGTCCTTTGAAGCAAGGTAATCTACTAATCCATCTCTGTCGACAACATCGTCTAATTGAAGAGTATATTGATGAAATACATGCTTGGTATTTCCGGCTCTATGTGGAGTGTGAATATGCGGTAATTCGCCAAAAAAGGAATCATAAAAGTCAGCTGCTTTTCTTCTTGCGGCAATATATTCATCAAGTTTTCTCAATTTAATTCTGAGAACTGCAGCTTGTATGGTATCCAGACGAGAGTTACAGCCAACCATATCATGGTAATATCTTTTACTCTGTCCATGATTAGCCACCATTCTTAGCTTTGCCGCAAGTTCGTCATCATTCGTACAAATCGCTCCTCCATCTCCGTAACAACCTAGATTTTTAGAAGGGAAAAAGCTTGTACAACCAATATCACCGATCGTTCCTGTTTTTAAAGTTTTCCCATCCGAAAAGGTATAATCAGAACCTATAGCTTGTGCATTATCTTCAATAACATATAAATCATGTTTTTTAGCAATCTTCATTATTGCCTCCATGTCACACGATTGACCATAGAGATGAACCGGGACTATAGCTTTCGTTTTTGGAGTGATTGCTTTTTCTATTGCGTCAGGAGAAATATTGAATGTTTTCTCATCGCAATCAACAAACACTGGCTTGAGCCTTAAAAGCCCCACAACTTCAGTTGTTGCAATGTATGTGTAAGATGGAGTTATAACCTCATCTCCGGGCTCTAAACCCAGAGCCATCATTGCGATTTGTAAAGCATCCGTACCATTTGCACATGGAATTACATGCTTAACATTAAGGTACTCCTCCATTTCAGACTGAAAAGACTTCACATCTGGACCGTTAATAAATTGAGCGTTATCTAAAATATCGTCGATGGCATTTTTTACCTCTGGTTTAATTTTCTCGTACTGAGAAACGAGGTCAACCATTTGGATTTTCTTCATATTAATTTGATTCTAATTGTCTTCAAAAGTAACGAGCAAATATAAGAAAGTAGCAGGAATATATACCACCTAAACAAAAAAAGAGTGCTTTTGAAGCACTCTTTTTTTTGAAAAATCAACTTTTATAACTAAGCTGGAATAAAATGGGTTTGATCTCCATCTGTATCCTCAAGCCATAACTCGTCATTTTTTAATCTCAATATTTTTGAATCTTCAACTTCTTTTTCTCCATTATAATCAAGAATTACTCTTAACCATTCTTTATCATTAATGAATTCCCATTCACCCGAAATCACAGCCTGAACTCCAAATAATGTAAAGGCAGCTTTAACCTCGTTATCTTTAGTATATTCAATAGTTCCATTATCATCACCCTCTGGATAAGATGTAGTACCGTCGCTATCGACAAATTTCTCTATTTTCCAAACACCCGCTAAACGAGCTTTTTTAGTTCTTAAGGACAAAGCTGGACCTTCTTCATACTTATTGCATGAACCTAATACAAATACAAATGCAAGAAGCGTAATTGATAGAAATTTAACTGTTTTCATATTTTTTATTTATTTATTTATGCGCAAATATACGTTATAATCAATTAACATTCAATTTTTAACAAAAAAAATTAATCATCTTTAAAGTACACAAATAATATGAGATTGAATCAGTGATTTGCTTAATAAACATCATACTATCTGAGCATTTGAAACCAATGTTTTCGCAGGATTATTAAGCTAGAATCATACAGTCAAAAGTAGGATTGCTACAATAGCTACAATTCCTCCTATAATTTTTAATGGAGTGATGTTCTCCTTAAATGCCATTATTCCAATCAGAAAGGAAGCCATAACAATCCCTACATTATTTAAAGCATAGGTAATTGAATCATCCAAATGAGGATAACGAACAGCCATCATTAAAAAGTAAATTGAGAAGAAATTAGGTACGCCAAGTACAACTCCACCAATGACATTCTTCAAATGAAATTGTTGTTTTTTCATAAGAAAAGCTCCAAAAAGGACAATCAGTCCTATCACTCCAGCAATACCAAAACCAATTGCAGAGAATAATGCCAGAGACAAATCTCCAGAGGCTACGCGCTCTACGTAATTTAAAAGCGTGTCCAAAGCTCCACTTCCAAAAAACAGGATGATTAAAAACAGAACATTACCAGGAGCTCCTTTCTTTCTTTGAGATTTCTTTTGAAAAGTGATGAGATAAACGCCTATTAAAGCTCCAATAATTCCAATGATTTTGGATAAGTAGATACTCTCGTCGTAAAGAAAAATTGCCATCGTAACGGGAATAGCTAAACTCATTTTTACAGTTACAGAAGTAATTCCTATACCATTTTCCTGAGAACTCTTCCCCATCAGTAAGAACAAGCCGATAAATAGTGCGCCAATCACAAAAGCATAAGGGATCCAGGTTCCTTGTTGAAGATGTTCAGATTTCCATTCGTTACCGTACAATCCAAAACCAACTACAAAAGCGATAATGTAATTATAGACAATCGCTTGAAAAGTATTTACCCCATACCTCTTGAACATTCTGAATATTACAAGGATAATCGTGGAGAAGAATATGCTTAAGAATAAATAAATCATCTTTTAAAATAATAAAGTGTGTCTCTACCTAACTTCTTTGATTGGTAAGGTTGTAAATTAATTTTTGGTGCAGTTAATCCATCTTGAAACCACTTATCACCCTCAAATACCCGAGCTTCATCCCATAAATCAGACTTTATAAAACCCTCTATAGTCCTTTTTCCGCCTTCAATAAAAACAGAAAGGTATCTTTTACTATAAATCAAATCAAGTATTGATGAAGAGTTAATCGATTCTAATTCTACAATCTCAACATTCTCAGGTAATTTTCCAAACCTATTTTGCTTAACTAAGATAGTAGTTTTGTTACCGTCAACGAAAACTTTGGAGTGTTCAGGAGTATTACAACCTGGATCAATAACAAAGCGATGAGGGGAATTGCCCGTTGTGGCACGAACATTCAATTGTGGGTTATCATTTGCGATGGTTTTCCAACCTACCATAATTGCTTGCTCTTGACTACGCCATTTATGGACAAAAAGCTTAGTTTCTGGTTGTGTGATCCAGTTCACTCCTTTCACTCGATGTTCAGGATGACGATCTATAAAACCATCCTTTGTCTGTGCCCATTTTAAAATAACGTATGGTCTCTTTTTATCATGATAAGTAAAGAAACGTTTATTTACTTCACGAGCTTCATCCTCCAACAAACCAACGTCAACGTGAATTCCCGCTTTTCTAATTCGATCTATTCCTTTTCCTGAGACTTCGGAAAATGAATCCTGACAAGCTATTACAACTCGTTTGAATTGATGTTTAACAATCAAATCTGCACATGGTGGTGTTTTTCCGAAATGAGAGCAAGGTTCAAGTGAAACATAAATCGTAGCTTCTTCAAGTAACTCTTTGTTTCTTACACTATTTATTGCATTTACTTCTGCATGTGCCTCTCCATATTTTTGATGATAACCTTCTCCAATCACTAGACCATCGATAACAATTACGGAGCCAACCATAGGGTTCGGAGCGACTTCAACACCACCTAACTCGGCTAACTGAAGTGCTCTTTCCATGAATATTTTATCGATTTGACTGAAATTCATAGAACAAAAATAGTTATTAGCCTGAGCCCGATTAATATTTCCAAATTATTTCACTTTTGCAAACAAAATTGATGCGATATGTCCGCCAAAACCAAAAGTGTTAGACATCGCATAATTTATATCAATTTGCTGAGCCTTATTCAAAGGGAAGTAAAAAGAATCTTTAAATTCCTCTTGGATATTAGTTGTATTAATTGTTGGCGGAACTATTCCTTCTTGAAGTCCTTTTACGGACAAAATTGCTTCAATTGCTCCAGCCGCACCGAGTAGATGTCCTGTCATTGATTTTGTTCCACTCACAACAAGTGATTTTCGATCCCCAAATAATGATTGAACAGCTTTTAATTCGCTAAAATCACCTTGAGGGGTTGAAGTAGCATGCATATTTATATAATCAACATCATCAGCATTTATACCAGCTTCTTCTATTGCTAAACTCATTCCTTTGATAGCACCTCTACCATCAGGGTGAGTACCTGTTAGATGATAAGCATCTCCAGCCATTCCACCGCCAACAATTTCACCATAAATGGTTGCGCCTCGATTAATTGCGTGTTCGTATTCTTCAAGTATTAAGGCACCAGCCCCTTCTCCCATTACGAAACCGTCACGTTCGATATCAAATGGTCGCGATGCCTTTTTAGGATTATCGTTATTTGTGGAAAGTGCTTTTGCAGCTCCAAACCCTCCAATAGTTGCAGGTCCAATAGGCGCTTCTGACCCACCTGTAACGATAATATCCGCTTTGTTCCAGCGGATATAATTAAAAGCATCAATAATTGCTGTCGAAGATGTTGCGCATGCAGATACAGGACAATAATTAACACCTCGAAAACCGTATTTCATTGAAATTATACCAGCAGCAATATCTACAAGGATTCTAGGAATAAAAAATGGGGAAAATCTAGGGGTTCCATCTCCTTCATAGTACTCTTTAATTTGTTGTTCAAAAGTCAGGATCCCTCCATTTCCTGAACCCCAAATAACACCAACTCGATCTAAGTCAATTTTTTCAAGATCAATGTTTGCCTGCCTAACTGCTTCATCAGCAGCTACTAAAGCATATTGAGTAAAACGATCATAGGTTTTTATTTGTTTACGATCGAAGTGATTTGTTGGATCGTAACCTTTTAGCTCACAAGCAAATTTGGTCTTAAACTTTTCAGTATCGAAAGATGTTATTTCGCCGGCTCCACTTTCACCTTGACAGGCATTCTCCCAAAACTCATCCACACTATTCCCTATTGGCGTTAGGGCTCCCATTCCTGTTACTACTACTCTTCTCATAATTCAAAATTAACTGCACAAATATAGCAAAAGACACAAGAAATGTTTACGGACAATAATTAAGAAAATGTGAATGGAATAGAAGCTAAAAGTTTAAATAAAGTCCTAGAAATTATTAATATTGGCAACAGCAATACGGACTTCTATTAAATTATTATTCAAATATAGTCCAAAACAGTGTGAGTAGGCTCTATTTATATCGAACAACTCAGTTGTAAAAAATATTGATTTGATCAAATAAATTAAAATTCTTTTATTGGGTTACCAAGCTAAGTCGCAATTCCAACAATTTCTCTATAGG
>Ga0114916_1000865_pt1 | contig 18627 bp, 20 predicted proteins | sample MalvirAntarct_66_FD_83501 | JGI IMG/M metagenome (GOLD analysis project Ga0114916, IMG submission 83501) | Marine viral communities from the Global Malaspina Expedition - Malaspina viral metaG Antarct_66 | ecosystem: Environmental > Aquatic > Marine > Oceanic | place: West Anvers Island... | reverse complement strand
CGCCTCTGACCCCCTCCCCCCTCGCGGGGGAGGGTTGGGGTGGGGGTCGCGCTCAACTCGCGCGCACCGCCTCGCTCAACCAGCCGACCGCCCCGATCTCCCGCTCCGTCCCGAGCCGCGCGACTCCTGCTCCCGCCCTCGCAGCTCCGCCCGCAGCGACCGGATCTCATCGCGCACCGCCCGAAGCTCCTCGCGCTGCTCCCGGAGGTGCTGCGCCGCGAGGTCGGTGGACTCCGCACGTTCCGCCTCGGCGCGTGCGCTCTGTCCGAGGAAGAACACCGCGATCCGCGCAGTGAGGTAGCCGACGACCCCGACGCCGAAGATGCGCAGGAGCACCGAGACGAGACGTGCCTCCAGCGTCGTCGTCTCGATCGCGCCTCCGCCGGCCGTCACCACGGTCACGCCCCACCACAACGCGTCCGGGAACGAGTTGATCTGGCTTTCCGCCGTCCCTCGCTCGAGGGCGAACACCAACGCGGCGCTGGCCGTCGTGATGGCCACTGCGAGGGCGGTCACGTACGCGAGCTGGCTCACCGCCGCGAAGGTGACGAGCACCTTCCTCGCGCGGTTGATCGCGCCGAAGGTGCGGCCCAACGTCAGACCTCGGAGGACTCGGCCCGCGCGCAACACCCGCACGGCGCGCGCGACGCGGAAGACCCGCAGGAACGGGATCGCCAACGAAAGCGCCGACAGCCAGTGACCGCGCAGATACCCGAGCTTCGAGGGCGCGACGGCGAGTTCGAAGAAGAATGCGGCGACGAATACGGCCCAGATCGCGGTGCTCGCCTGGATGACGCGGGGCTGCCATCCGTCCGGTGCGAGATCGCCCAGCTCGATCACGAGCAGGATCAGCATCACGACCGCGAGGACGGACAGGACGATGTCGAGCGTCGCGCTCAGGCGCTCGTGCCATGGCGGCGGTGCGCTCGGCGGCGCAGGCTCGCGCGGCACCGGTTCGCCCTCGACCGGCGGCCGCGCACTCAGCGGGGACATGAGTACTCGCTAGCCGCCGTGGTCCTTGATAGCGCTCGTCAGCTCGGCCTTCGTCATCCGGCTCCGACCGTTGATCCCGAGGGCAGCGGCCCGCTGGTAGAGCTGGTCGCGCGTGGCCTCCTCGCCCTTGCTCGCGGACGCGGCGGCACGCGCTGAGGGCGACCCGGTCGAGGTGAGCTTGCTCTGCGCCGAGCGCGACTCGCGCGTCGTCTCACGCTTCGCGGCCGTGCGCTGGTGGACACCGGGCTTGCGGTTGCTGGGACGAGCCTGGTTCTTGCTCGTGTCGGTCTGCGGCGTCCGCTTCGTCGTCGAAGCCCCGGAGGTCTTCGACGTCTTGGAGGCAGACCCCTTCGCCGACTTCGACTGCGCCTTCGCAGCGCTCGCGGAAGGAGCCTTCACCGTGGTTCGCGCAGGCCGCTCAACGGCATCCTTGACGGCAGGCTTCACCGCACCTTTCGCGGGAGCCCTCGCCGCGCTCCTGGCCGGGGCCTTCGCAGCGTTTCTCGCAGGAGCCTTTGCTGCGCTCTTCGCTGGTGCCTTCGATCTCGTGCTGGTCTGCCTCGGCATGGGCTGCCTCCTCAAGCGTCGATACGTATCCGACACATGGTGCAGGCGTAGCCGTCGAGGGCGTGTTGCCGCTCCTTCGCCTCGATTGCAGTTGGATTGCGGGTTTCCGGCGAAGCGGCGGAATAACAGCCCGATCCCCGTCGCTACGGTGGATGGGCGGCAGGCCAGCGAGTCAGTGGGAGGTCTAGATGTTCGGGCGGTTCGTGGGGAACTTTCGGCAGTTCATGCTGCGCGGGAACGTGTTCGAGTTCATGGTGGCGTTCGCGATCGCCGGGGAGTTCGCCAACCTCGTGAGGACCGTCATCGGGAACACGGTCACACCGCTGATCGCCCTGGCGGTCCGACGCTCGACGATCGAAGGGTTGAACTTCACGATCCGGGACACGATCTTCCCGTACGGCACGGTAATCAACGCGACGCTGTCGTTCCTGTTCATTGCCGCCGCCGTGTACGTCGTCGTCCTGATCGCGAACGCCCTCGCGATGAACGCACACCACTCCCAGCCCGTCGACCCGACCCTCCGCAGTTGCCCGGAATGTCTGAGCGATATCCCTCGACGCGCGCGTCGCTGTGCGTTCTGCACCGCCGAGGTGCGCCCGTTCGTCACCGAGCGCGACCCGGCGGCGAGCTAGGGGCGCGAAGGCGGGGAGAACGCTAGGGGATGACCAGCCGCTGGCCGATGCGGATGAGGTTCGGGTTCGAAATGCCGTTTGCCTGCATCAACTCCTCGAGGCTCCGCCCGTGCCGGAACGCGATCCCGCCCAGTGAGTCGCCCGGTTCCACCTCGTACGTTGCGGCGCCAGGTGATGGCGTCGCACGAGTCCACGAGGGCGCCGGCGGGAAGGTACGGACCGTACCGCCCGTGCCACCGGTCTCCGGCGCCGGTGCGCCGCCCGAGGAGATCGGGACGTTGGCCGGCACATTCGCGCCCGAGGGCAGCACGAGCCGCTGACCGACCGTGATCGTGTTGACGTTGCCGATGCCGTTCGTCTCGGCGAGTGCACTGATCGTGGTGCCGAATTTCCCGGCGATCAGGCCGAGCGTGTCGCCCGGCTGCACGACGTACGAGGTCACGCGAGGAGGCGTGTCTCGAAGCAGCGCGAGCATCTCGTCCGTGGCCACGCCATAGCGCCACAGCGAGACGGTCTCCGCTCCGGCGGTCTGGTACGACTGCTCGATGAACTCGCGCCAGCCCTCGATGTCGGTCACGGTGCCGTCCCCGACGGGGTGCACCGGGCGCCCGAACTCCGCGAGTCGCTCCATCATCGTGCTCACGACGAACGACGGGCTGATGCCCGTGTCCGGGACGATCGAACCCGACGACCGGTACTTGCGAGCGTTGTGGACGTCGTTGAAGAAGCCCCAGTACGCCTGCGGCGAGAGCTCGTCCGAGAACTCCGAGAAGATCTGGAGCGGGATGCGGTCGATCTCCCACGGACGCGGATCGATCGATGTCGAGATCCGCGCGTTTGGCTGCTTCAGGCGCAACTGCTCGCCGAAGATGCCCGCCGCCACGTCAGTGCCCTCCCAAAAGCCGTCGTGCGCCTCCAGGTCCAGGTAGATGCTGCGCGCCCCGGCGCTCAGCACGTCCGCGGCCATCTGCGCTTCGACCTCGGGCTCACGGCCCTTGACTAGCGCCCAGGCGTGGAACGGGACGCCGCCATCCTCGAAGAAGCGAGCGAACTCGGAAACGGCCTGCGGGCCGTAGACGGCGGTAGCGGTGTCGTCGAACTCGGACATCCAGTCGGCGCCGTCGTGGGTCTTCAAGATGACGCCAAGGCCGTTCGCGGCGAGTCGGTCGCGTATCTCGACGGGGTCGCCGTCATGCCGGAACTGCCACACCCACACGAGGTGCTTCGGCGCCGACCCGGCGAGCGGGAGCACTCGGCCCTTCGTCCACGGCGACGCGCTGCCCGCTGCCGTGTCCATCATCGATCGAGGCGCGACGAGCGCCGCCCCCGCGAGCGCGCCCATGCCGGCGAGCAGCCGGCGGCGCGACAGCGACGAGGACCGCGCGAGGGCGGTGACGGAGGGGTCGAACGATGTGGATGATCCGGACGAAAGGAGCGCGCGCAGGCGCGCGGAAGGCTGCGACACCACAACCACCGTTCTGAGGCGACCCGAGGGTCAGCCGTGCTACCCGCCGCTGAACGATTGGCGTACGACTCGCGCAGTCCACTGCCGGCCAGCAGCACCGCGGGGACACCCTACGCGTATCGAAGGTACGGCATCCTGACGATGCGGTTCTACTGAATTCCGTTAATCGAGGCTGGCTTTTCTAGTCCAGTTCTCGCTTGGCAGCGTTACTCGGCCTCGGAGACATCCGCGGAGTCGATCCGCCACAACAGCTGCTCCTCGGTCGCGCCCGGGATGTCGGCAGTGTGGTGAAGGACGTACGTGCCCTCGAACCGCTGGGACTCGCCGTCGCTCGTCCGGGCGGTGATGCTGACCGGGATCTCGATGTACCGCTGCCCCGCCCCCGGCTCGATGCGGCCCGGCTCGCCAATGTCCCATGACACCGAGGCGGTCAGATCGAACCCCGCGACGAACTCCTCGAACGTCTGTCCGCTCGCCTCGCCGTCGTTCCGCCACAGCGAGTACGCCGTTTCATAGTCGCCCGTCCCGATCGCCGAGAAGTACCGGTCGAGGACCGCGACGGCATCCTCGGCGGTTGCCTCGCCCGAGGACTCACCGGGTGTCGTGGTCGCCTGGGCGGTGGGTGTGCCCTCAGTGGTTGGCGTGGTCGCGGTGCGCGTCGGGCTGCCCGAGGGCGCCCCGGTGCCGGTGGGGAAGGGGCTCGCGGTGGGGACGCCCTCGTTCGTCGCGGTCGGGGTGACCGGGTCGACGGGTGCGTCCGCTTCTTCGGCGCATCCGCTCACGAGTAGAGCAGCGGCGGTGGCCGCGAGGGCGAGGACGGCGAGGCGGCGAGGGCTGTGCAGAGATCTCATGTAGGCGTAACGCTCGCGCCCCCGGATACGTTCCCGAGTCGCTGAAGACCGCCGCTTGTTACACTTTGACTACGCGACGACCCGTGCGTAAACGGCCTGACCTAGAGTGCCCTCGAGCGGGCGAACGGCAGGCACGAGAAGCGCCGGAGCGCCCACCTCGCACCTCAGGACAGCACCATGGACTTCACCTTCACCCCCGATGAAGAGCGTTTCCGCGAGGACCTCAAGGCGTTCCTCGCCGGGCAGTTGCCGGAAGACTGGGACTTCCGCGACTTTGTCGGCGAGGTCGACAAGGAAGAGCGCGCGGAGCTCGCTCGATTCGTGAACCGCGGCCTTGCCGAGCGACGCTGGCTGGCGCTCCCGTGGAAGGAAGAGCACGGCGGCCTCGGCGCTGGCCCACTGCAGCAGGCGCTGTTCAACGAGGAGAGCACGTACGCGCGGATGCCGGGCGGCGGTGGGCAGGGTGTGGCGTGGGTCGGCCCCGCCATCCAGCAGTTCGGTTCGCAGGACCAGCAGAAGCTCTGGCTGCCTCGCATCGCGCAGGGCGAGGACACCTGGTGCACGCTCTACACCGAACCCGGCGCGGGCTCGGACCTCGCGAGCATCCAGACGCGCGCCGAGCGCCAGGGCGACGAGTACGTCATCAACGGCACGAAGATCTTCGCTGCCGGAGCGCAGGACGCGAACATGGGCTGGCTCGCCGCCCGTACCGATCCGTCCGCCCCGAAGCACCGAGGCATCTCCACCTTCGTCCTGCCGATGGACGCTCCCGGCGTGACCGTCCGTCCGCTGGACGACATGGCCGGATCGGGCAACCTCAACGAGGTCTCGCTGGAGAACGTGCGCATCCCCGTCCGCAACCTGGTCGGTGCGGAGAACCGCGGCTGGTACCAGGTCGCCGAGACGCTCGACCTCGAGCGGTCGGGCATCGGACCCATGGCCGCGGGCAAGCGCAACCTTGAGCGGCTCGTCGCTGCCGCGCGCGATGAGGGCTCGCTGATCTCGAGGAACCCCACCGCCCGGTACGAACTCGCGGACCGCTGGATCGAGATGCAGGTTGGCTACAACGTCGCCTACCGCGTGCCGTTGCTCCAGCAGGACGGCATCACGCCGAACCACGAGGCGAGCGTAAGCAAGCTCTACGGTTCCGAGCTCACACAGCGCATCGCCGGGACGGGCATGCACCTCCTCGGCGCCGCGGGCCAGCTCGATGCCGGGTCACCATACGCGAAGATGGGCGGCGCGTTCAGCCGCCTCTACCTCCAGGCCACCGCGGCCACCGTCTCCGCCGGCACCTCCGAGGTGCAGCGCAACCTGATCGCCCAGAAGGGTCTCGGCCTCCCGCGCGGCTAGCGCCGCGTTCGAGGCCGCTCCGCCGAGTTGGACCTACTCGCCCTCGCCACCCTCGGCTCGCTCTCGATCACTATCGGCCTCGACCCGGTCGCCTTCTCGATCGGCGGCCTCGAGGTGCGCTGGTACGGGATCATGTACGTCGTTGGCATCAGCTTCGCGGCGTGGGTCGTCACGCGGATCGCGCCGCGGACGGGGGCGGACGTCGATGCCCTCTGGGACCTCTTCCCCATCGCGCTCTTCACGGGCCTCGCCGGGGGTCGCCTCTACTACGTCGTCCAGGACGACTTCGGCGACTACCTGCGCAACCCCGCCGAGATCTTCGCGCTGTGGGACGGCGGCATGGCGTTCTTCGGCGCGATCATCGCCGTCGTCGCGACGATCCTTGTCTTCGCGCGCGTCCGAGGCCTCTCGCCCTGGCCGATGTTCGACGTGATCTCAGTCTTCGCCGTCATCGGGCAGATGTTCGGCCGCGTCGGGAACATCGTGAACGGCGACGTCATCGGTGGGCCGACGAGCCTCCCGTGGGGCACGGTCTACACGCATGCGGACTCGTTCGTCCCGGAGCTCGGCGTGTCCTACCACCCGGCCGCCGCCTACTCGATCCTCGCGAACGGAGTGCTGCTCGGCGTGCTGTACCTCGCCTACCGGCGCTGGAGGTACACCGGCGTCACCTTCGGCACGTACCTCATCGGGTACAGCGTCACGCAGTTCGTGATCTTCTTCTGGCGGATCAACCCGGACGTCGCGTTCGGCCTCGCGCAGGCGCAGCTGACCGCGATCGCCATCGGCCTCATCGGGGTGGCGATCCTCGCCTACCGACTAGAGGCGCGTGACCCCATCGTCGAGGGCGACTCGACGCCCGTTCCGGCGAGGCAGCCCGCCACGCGCGCCGAGCGCCGCCGCCGGACCCGCCGGCGGCGCTAGCCCGCGAGCCGTTCCTCCAGCCAGCGCTCCATGTCCGCCATCACCTCGCGGTGCTCGGGCTCGTTGAAGATCTCGTGCAGGAGGTCCGGGTAGTGGTGGATGCGCTTCACCTCGCTCGCGGCGGTGTCGTGCAGGTCCTGGCCGCGCGGCCCCTCGCCGAGGGGTGACGCGTCGCCCACCATCACGAGCAGCGGCAGCGTGAGAGTCTTCGCGCCCTCGGCGGTGCGCTCCGCGACGCCCTGCATCGCGTCCAGCGTCGTCTGCGGCCGCGGCCCGAGGTAGACCAGCGGGTCGTTGCGATAGTCCTCGGCGACCTGCGGGTCGCGGCTGAGCGTGTCGGCCAGCTCGAGGTTGGCGGGGCGCTGCATCCTCGGGCGGTCGGGGAGCTGGATCCCGCTCCCGGAGATCACGAGGCCGTCGAGTTCCGCCTGGTGCTTGATCGCGTACGCGATGGCGATGCCGCCGCCCATCGAGTGCCCGACGAGGAACAGTGGCTCGCTCTGCCGCTCCCGGATCAGGTCCTGGAACGTCTTCAGGTCACGCAGGTAGTCGTCGTAGTCCAGGATCTCGACGCGGTTGCCCTCGGACTTACCGTGCCCGCGGTGGTCGAGCGCGTAAATCGCGAACCCCTTCGGCACGAAGTAGTCGACGAGGTTGGCGTAGCGGCCGGAGTGCTCGGCATAGCCGTGCGCGAGCATGAGCACCGCACGAGGATCCTCGTCGGGCAGCCAGCACTGCCAGTAGATGCTGAGCCCGCGCTCGCCCGTGAAGCGTCCCTCGTCCTGTCGCATCGCTACCTGCCTCCCGCACCACTCGTGGAGGCGGGAGCATAGCGGCTAGGGACACTACTAATGGTCGATGCGGCCCTTGTCCGAGTGGCCCTTGTCGGAGTGGCCCAGCGAACGCTCGGGGGCGATGCGGTCGCGGATCGCCTGCTTCACGACCTTCGGGTCCACGAACCCTTCGTCATCCTTGCGGTTGTAGACGACCTCGTCGTTCACGCGCACCTCGAGGATGCCGCCCTGCCCGGGCACCAGTGCGAGTTCGCGGAGTTCGAGGCTGAAGGTGTTCAGCAACTCCTGCGCGAGCCATGTTGCGCGGGGCAAGAACCCACAGCGCGCGCAGTACTCGATCTCGACGCGGGCCGTGGCGTCCGGGTTGATGGGGTTCGTTCGCATGAGGCGATCGTACCCTTGCCAGCGCGCCGCGAGATAGCGAACACGGCTGTAATCGGCCATCATGCCGTCACTACTGCTATCCGTAGGGAGCCCACCATGTCCGAAGAAGCCTCCAACTCAGGCGCAGTCGTCGCCTGGCGAAACGTCCAGGCAGCCGGGACGCTCGCGATCTCGCTATCGCTGCTCAGCGTCCTGGCGCTCTCGCAGGAGTTGATTCCCCCCGTGCTCATCTTCGGGGTGCTCTACCTCGTCATCGCGGGGGCTGTCTGGCGCCTCGCGCAGAACCGCTGGGTCTCGATCGCAGGCGCGGTCCTCGTCGTGCTTGGACTCGCGGGCAACGCGCCGTTCCTCATCGAGGATCTCGCGCACCCGGAGACCTGGGGGTCGTTCGGCCCGGCCGCCATCATGGTCGTCGGCGCCGTCACCGCCGTTGGCGCTGCCGTGATGGCCTACCGCAACGCGCCCGCCGAGGGCACTCGCAGCTTCTCGATGGGTGCCGCAGGCCTCGGCGTCGTGCTCGTCCTGGCGACCGTCGCGCTGTCGCTCACCGCGTCGAACGAGACCGCCGAGGCGGGGGACGTCTCGATCGCCGCGGATGGCGCGGAGTTCCCGGAGTCAGTCGAGGTCGCTTCCGGCACGTGGCTGCACCTGGAGAACCGCGACCTCTTCCGCCACACCTTCGTCATCGAAGACCAGGACGTGAAGGTCGAGATGCCCGGCGGCAAAGATCGCCGCGTCCAAATCGATCTCCCGGCGGGTGAGTACCGCTTCATCTGTGATGTGCCGGGTCACGAGCGCATGGAGGGCACCCTCACCGTCCGCTAGGGAGGGTCGATCCCCGGCGGATCCGAGGACGGCCTAGTCGCCGTGCCCGCGGGCGCTCGCGCGCGCCGCAGCGTCCCGGTCCAGCGCGAGGTCGAAGCCTCGCTGGAGCCCCTCGTCGAGCAGCGTGAGCTGAATGCGCAGCGCATTCTGCCGGCGCGGGGGCGCCACGGTCATGACGTCCTCCAACAGGAAGCGCAGCCGGCGGTTCGTCTGCAACGACCCCTGCCCGGAGATCCGGATCTCGTCGACCGCGAGGCCGACGAAGGCGCCCCACCCCGGATGGCGCACGATGGCGACCGCCTCGCCCTCGTCGTCGCGACGCACCTCGGGCCCCAGTTCGCGGGTCGCGAGCGTCCGCAGCAGGTCGTGGATCTGGTCGATCGCCTGTACGGCCGTCGTCGGGTCGTTCACGCCGGGTGACAGCGCACGCTCGGCGATGTCGACGAGTTGCCGAAAGCCGAACCCTACGTCTCGGATGGGTGTGCGCTCGCGCGCTAGGCGGGCGGTCGACTGGAGGTCGTCCGCGTCCTCCTCGCCCAGCGCACCCCAGACGTTGAACACTGGCGCGCCCGAGGGGACGAAGTCGCCGACCATCGGAATGAGTGCGAGCCGCACTCCTCGACGGCGGGCGATCTCTCGCATCGCCTCGATATCGACGTCCGTCACCACGCCCGCTTTGCCCGTCCAGGCGACCTGGGTGTCAGGCTCATCGAGCCAATCGCCCGACTCCTCCCGATCTGATTCGACCGGGTCGGGATACATGCGCTCGATGGTGCCTCGCGTCTCCGTCGCGATCTCGGCGATGACCGTCGAAGCGCGGATAGACTTCGCCATGTGGTCGATGTAGTGGATGAACGCGACGACGCTCACCATCGCCATCGCGAAGCCGACCCAGACGCTGAACGTCCGGACCTCCTCCTCCTCCACACTGCGCAGCGCGAGGAGCGCGTAGGCGAAGGTCGAGATGAACAGCGCCAGGACGACCTGGTTGTGGCGGTCCCGCAGGAAGCGCCCCATCACTCGCGGTGAGAGCTGACTGCTCGTCAGTTGCAGCACGAGCATCGTGATCGAAAAGACGAGGCCGGTGAGCGTGAGGGTCGCCGTCGCGATCGCTCCGAGGAGCGCACGGGCGCTCTCGGCATCCGTCGAGTACCACGGCGGCGCCACGAGCACGTCGTCGAAGATGGGTGACAGCTCCGCCACGAGCACGGCAAGGACGAGGGCAATCGCCGGGATGAACCAGAGGCTCTCCCGCAGCCCATCCACGATCCCGCTGAGCGTCAGGCGCCCGTTCACACATCCTCCGGCGGACTTCGCCACTCGAAACGCTATGGCGGCCACGTTGACGATCGGTGTATCCGAAGCCACATCGATCGGTGAACGCCCGGAAACGCGTGTACGGGGACAGACACCTAGAATCGCCGCATGCCCACGTCCCTCCAGGAACTCGGCGAGTTCTCACTCATTGACCGCATCGTGCAGCGCCTCGGCGTCGCCGCTGCGCGCAACATCCTCGTGCCACCGGGCGACGATGCCGCCGCGTGGCGCGTCGAGGAAGGCTGCGCCGCCGTCGCGACGATCGACGTGCTGACCGAGGGCACCCACTGGCGGCTCGACACGATGACGCTCGGTGACGCCGGCTGGCGGGCCGTCGCGGCGAACGTGTCCGACCTCGTAGCGATGGGCGCGATCCCGGACTACCTCCTCGTCGGCCTCGGGCTCGGGATCGACGTCACACTGGACGAAGTGGACGACCTCGCCGAGGGGATGCTCGAGGCGTGCCTCGCGCACCACGTCCGCATCGCCGGCGGTGACATCGTCCGCAGCAACACGACCACGATCTCGATCGCCGCGTACGGCCACTCGCTCCCGCTCGCCGAAGTACGTACGCCGTTCCTCCGTCGCAACCGCGCGCAGCCGGGCGACCGCGTCGCCGTCTCCGGCAGCCTGGGCGCGTCCGCCGCCGGCCTCGCGATCATCGAAGCGCTGCGCGAGCGCGAACCCGGCGCCGAGGTGCTCACGCGCGCCCACCGCCGTCCTCGCGCGCGTGTGCCGCTCGGCCCGGCCGCCGTCCGCGCCGGCATCGCCTGCGGGATGGATGTCTCCGACGGCCTCCTGCAGGACCTCGGCCACATCGCCGTCGCCTCGAAGGTCGGGATCGAGGTCGACGCGAATACCGTCCCGCTCGAGCAGGCCGCCGTCGACCTCCTCGGCGCTGAGGTGGCCCTCGACTTCGCGCTCGGCGGTGGCGAGGACTTCGAGCTCATCCTCACGGGCCCGGCCGACGACCTGAAGCGCCTCGACCAGGCCGCCACCGGAGGCACCCCGGTCTCCCTCGTCGGCCGCGTCGTCGCGGACCACCCGGGCGAGGTGATCGTCGTCGGGGACGACGGCCGTCCCTACGAACCCACCCGCCGAGGCTGGGACCAGCTCCGCTAGCCCGCGCACGCCAGCCCGCACAAACGAGACGGGCGCCCTAGCGGGCGCCCGTCGTCGTCTCGAACGTTCGAGGTGTTACCCCTCGAAGACCCAGGCGTCGGTGGCGCGCTTCCACTCGATGGGGTCGATGCCCTCGAACCAGATGCCGATTTCGCGGTTCGCGTCGTCGACGTTGGCAGAGCCGTGCACGAGGTTGCGCCCGATCTCAAGGCCGAAGTCGTGACGGATGGTGCCCGGTGCGGCCTCGGTCGGGCGGGTCGAGCCGAGGGTCTGGCGGGCGGCGGCGACCGCGTCCGTGCCCTCGAACACCGCGGCGATGATCGGCGCGCTCGTGATGTACTCGATGAGGCCAGCGTAGAACGGCTTGCCGACGTGCTCCTCGTAGTGGCGGCTGGAGATCGCCTCGTCCGCCTGGAGCATCCGCACGGCCACCGGCTTCAGCCCCCGCGCCTCCAGGCGGCGCAGGACTTCGAAGGCGAGCCCGCGCTGCATGGCGTCCGGCTTCACGAGGATGAGCGTGTGTTCCATAGGTACCTCTCGTCTGGGTCGTCTCGTATTGGGTCGACCGACCGAATCGTCGTTGTCGCGCTGATCGAGGCGAGTCGTGCTGGCTATTGCTCGCGCGGCTTCTCGGCAGGCTTCGTGATGGGAGGCGGGCGCAGATACACGGCATCCACGCCGGCCGGGTCGCCGAACGTCCCGCGGACACGCGCGATCCTCACGATCGCCACCGCCCGAGGCGTACCCGATGACGGGCTTCCGGCTGCAACAGTGTCGCCCGTACGCCCCTCAGCGTCTCGCGCTGCTGTTAACGCCTCGACGACCTCGCCCGTCCACAGGGCGGGACGCGGCGCGCGCTCGGCTGCCTCGGCGTACGACGTGATCGAGGGGGCTACGACCTCGCGAGGAGCGTCGCCGATCACGACCTCGTACGCAGCCCACGCCGGGCCAGTGCGTGTGTCATGCACGGCGACCACCGCGGTGCCGGCCTCGGGCCGTACGAGAGCGGCGTCCGCCTCGAGGCGTCCGACGCCCGCGAGCGGCACGTCCAGCGCGAGCGCCAGGCCCTGCGCGACAGCGATACCGGCGCGGAGCGGGCCGTACTGACCGGGCCCCGTCGTCACCGCGATGCGCCCGATCTGCGTGCGCTCCACCCCGGCCTCACCGAGGAACTCCGCGAGCGTCGCAAGCAGTTCCCGGCTCATCGTGCTCTCGGGACGGAAGCGCTTCACGGCCAGCGGCCGGTCATCGCCGAACGGGAACAGCGACAGCGAGGCGTCATCGCTCGCCGTGTCGATGCCGAGGTCGAAGCGCGCATCTGCGCCGGCGAAGTTCTGTGCGGAGTCAGCCACGAGCACCCAGCCCATCGAGGATTCGGCGGTAGCGGTCGCCGTTCGCGACGATCGTGATGCGGCGTTCCTTCGGCTTGTTCGCCTTGTCCTCGGAGGGTTCGAGGACGATCAGCAGGTGCTCGGGGGGGAGCACCTCAAGGCCGCGCTCGGCCCACTCAATCAGCAGGATGCCGTCCGCGGCCTGCGCCTCCAGGGCGAGGTCAGCGACCTCGTCCGGGTCGGTGAGGCGATAGAGGTCCGCGTGGTAAAGCGCGGGCGATGCCTCGGTCGCCTCGTGCTTCGCCATGAGGACGAACGTCGGACTCGCGACCACCGTGTCGAGCTTCAGCCCCTGCCCGACGCCCTGCGCGAGGGCGGTCTTCCCGGCGCCCAGCGGGCCCTGTAGGAACACCACGTCGCCGACGCGCAGGAACCGCGCAATGCGCCGCCCCAGCGCCCGCGTCTGCCCCACCGTCGACGTGCTCACCACTGCCCGGTTCGCCGTACTCATACCCTCGGGTGTACGAGGCAGTGACCCCTAGGCGCAAGCCGTTGCGATCCGACGGCCCGAACCGAGAAGGAGGACCCCACTGCTGGAGTCCTCCTTCTGATCGGTCTCGGACCGGAGGGACCCGAGTGCCAGATCTATGAGCGGACGACGCCCGGCGCGCCGTCGTCGAGCCAAATCGACCGTGCCTGGTCGTTCGCGTAGCAGGTGTACGAGCCCATGAGCGCGTGGTGACGGAAGTTGAGCATCCAGTTCTTCCACGAAGGACGCAGCAGCGGCTCCGGGAACCACGCCTGGTACACCTTGTCGTGAATCCGGTCGTAGACCTGCCGCCACAACTCAAGCTGTGCGTCCGGGTTCGTCTCGCTCCGCTGGTTGAGCAACAAGGTATCGAGGTCCGGGTCATCCACGGATCCGTAGTTGAGGCTGCCCGACGAGTGATAGAAGGGGAAGATCCACTGATCCATCGCGTAGCCCGGCGGTCCCCAGAGGAACCCGATCATGTCGTCGAAGTTCCGGTCGGACATCAGCGTCACGTGGGTCGGGTTGTCCACCTCGCGGAACGTGATGTTCACCTCCGGAAGGTTCTGGTTGATCCCCGGCACCACCAACTGGGACAACTCCGTCCGGTAGTAGTAGGAGGGCATTTCAGCCGTCAGCGGACTATCCGACGTGTACCCGGCCGCCTGCATCATCTTCGACGCCTCAGCCGGGTTGAACTGATACCAGGGCCCATTCACCTGGCGCGTTGGGTACGCGTCGAAGAGCAGTGGCCAGGGCATCGGCGAGTTGGAGTAGGCCCCATCGGGGTTCTGGTTGTCCCCGCCATTCCGAGCGAGGTCGTACTCGTCTCGGTCGAACGCCAATGACAACGCCTGACGGACGCGGTCGTCCTGGTAAGTCGGGTTCTTCATCTGGAACTGGAAGCCGTTCACGTTCGCGCCCCTGGCGCGCGGGAACACGGACCCAATCATGAACTCGCTATTCTCCTGGAAAATCGACTCCAGATCGTCCTGGTCACGGGCGTTGTAATCAAAGTAGTTGTCGGTCGAGAACCCAGAGCGGAGCGCATTGGTGTCACCCTGGACGAATGCCTCGATCCGGTCGACGTATGGCAACTGGTTGCCTTCGGAGTCCTGCTCCCAGTAATCGGGGTTGGCACTGAAGACCGATTTCTCCTTCTGGATCCACTCATCCTGCACGAAGGGACCGGTACCGATCGAAATCTGCTGTCGAAGGTCCTCATCCTCCACGAGCTCGCGGGGGTAGAGGTATGACCACGCCGCGACCGTCGTAGGGAAGTCGGCGAGAGGCTGATCCAGGTTGAAGACCACCGTGTAATCATCCGGCGTCTCCATGTTTGCAACCGGCAGGAACACGTCCTTTTGTGAACCGGCAGAGTACATCTCGACGGTCTTGATGACGTCCTCGGCCGTGAACTCCCGTCCGCTCACCGGTGCCTTGTTGTGGAACATCGCCCCCCGGCGGAGGTTGAAGGTGTGCTTCTGGCCGTCCTCGGAGACCTCCCACGACTCAGCGAGGTCTGGCTCGAGCTCCACGCCAAATGGATCGGCCGTCGCCCCGACGCGCCCTCGCGTCAACTTGTTCGAGGTGTACCCCAGCGTGTGGTAGATCGTGCAGGACAGCGTCCGCGAGAGGTCCATCCGAGGCGGGTCGAGGTACCGCATGAGCAGGGTCCCGCCACGCTGGGCATTGACCGCCGGATTCAACTCGGCTGCTGACGGCGGCACCGGGCCGTCATAGATCCCGGGCGTCACGCGCACCTGGTCTGGGCTGACGGGTCCGGATCCAGCGGATCCAGACGTGCTGGTAGCAGTGGTCGTGGGGATCTGCGCCCCCATCTGCGCGCCGGTCGTCGGCTCGGCCGCGTCGCCGCCCTCATCGCTGCCGCAGCCGATGAGTGCTGCCCCAGCCAGGCCGGTCAGGCCCAGCCCGGCGCCGCGGATGACCGAGCGCCGCCCCACCCGCGCCTTCGTCCAGTAGTTCGTGTCCACGCGAGTCTCCCCTCCAGTGGGAACGACGAGTGAGTTCCCCCGGGTCAACCTATGCATGGCTCCATCAGGATTACAAACGTGATTCTCCCACTCTGCCGCTGTCGCCATCCCTCGACGTCGCACAGGCTCGCCCGTCGCCCCGAGAGCGCAGCCTCCGTGAGCGAACCGTCACAGAAAGCGGGAGGAAGGACACAGCGGAGGAGCGGGGAACGGGACGAGCGACGATGTACGAGGGCGCGCGAGGGCTACTCGCCGAGCCGCCGCAGATCGTCTAGTGACCCCCAACCATGGCAACGACGGTCGAGCAGCGACTGAGCCCGGCGCTCAAATCTCCTAGGCGGTTAGGGAGTTGGCGTGTTCCTCAGACCCTGTGCAAGCGAGACGAGCACAAGGAACCCCCTCCGCGTGGAGGGGGTTCGCGAACTGCGACAGCCAGTGGCAGGGTCTACTCCTCCTCCTCGGCAACACTCACATCCGACGCGAGAATGCCCCACGAGGCTCGAAATCCCTCGAGGTACTCGCCATGCTCACGGAAGACCTCTCGGTCAACAGCCGCCAGCCGCTCGTCGGTGACCTGCACGATCTCACCGGCGACCGCAACGAGGGAACCCTCGTCGAGTGCTTCATAGTCGGGCGTGAGCTCCTCGGGAATGATCACGAGCAACTCCTCGGCGGGCTGCTCTGCGAGCGTGACGCCCTCAAGGGTGATGACCTCGTCGCTCAAGAAGGTTGCGAGAACTCCGACGACGGTCACGTCGTCGCCGAGGACGGCATCGACGATCGTTGGCTCCACCTGGACCCCGACATCCGTCTCCAACTCTTCGTCGTCCTCGGGCACTGGATCGCCGGCGACGTTGTCGTCACCGTTCACGGCTGGGCTGTCATTGCCCTGGTCCCCGGTGATGCCCGTCCCGACGGTCGGAGTCAGACCGTCGTCCGCCGCGGGCGGCGTCGCCGTGGGATCGAGATCGTCGACGAGGCCCTGGTCGGTCTGCACCGGCGAGTCCTCCTGATCGTCGCAGGCGGCGACCAGGCCCAGCGAGAAGACGCCGAGGGCAAGGAGCATCACACCTCGGCGGAAACGGCGGACATCAAAGCGCATAGGGAGACCCTTCCTCTCCCTATCCACGCTGGCAGCCGCTCCGTCATGAACGCATCGCACTCGTCGGCGGTCGCTGCCAACCACGCAACAACCGCGGACGTTGGTGACCTCAGGCGGGAGCGGCGCCTGCCTCGAGTTCGGCAACACGCTTCCGCAACGCGCGCATCTCCGCGAACGCCTCCGAGGCATCCCGCAGGACCGCCACGGCGATCGTGCCGTACTCGGGATGCTCGGCGGTCTGTAGGGTGAACTCGATGGACACCCTCGACCCGTCCGAACGCAGGGCGGGGACCTTCAGGAGCTCGTGCCGGCCATAGCGCGACTCGCCACCACCCATCACGCGGTGGTAGCCCTCCCAGTGCCGGTCGCGCAGGTTCTCCGGAATGATCATGTCCATCGACTGACCGAGGGCGTCCGCGGCGCTCCAGCCGAACAACTCCTCGGCACCGCGGTTCCAGTAGCGGACGACGCCCTCCGCGTCGGCCCACACCACGGCGTCGGGCGCCTCGTCCGTGATCGTCTTGAACAGCTCAGCGTCACTCGTACCGTCAGTCATGGCGTACCCCTCCCAGGTCACGCCGGGAGGCTACACCTCCCGTCGAGGGATGCCACGGATGGTGATGCGCATGAACACGAACGCCCCGCGGAGGAGGGGCGTCATGGGTCAACGAGCAATCCAGAACGGAGCGGGCAGCGCTACTGGACGCGCACGATCTCCTGGGCCCGGTGCCACAACCCTTCGAGGTCGTAGTAGACGCGGGCTTCCAGCGAGAAGAGGTGCACGAACACACCCTCCTGGGCGTCGATCAGGATCCAGCCGTCCTCCGGGACGCCCTCGATCTTCGTCTTGTGGTGACGCTTCGCGGCCGCCTCGCTCACGAGGTCCTCGATCGCGCGTGCCTGGCGGATGTTGTCCACCGTCGCGATCACGAAGTAATCCGCGAAGGTCGTCAACTGGCTCAGGTCGAGCAGGACGACATCGGAGGCCTGCCGGTCCACCAGCACATCCAGCAACGCCTGCGCGTACTCAAGATCACCAGGCGGGTTGGTCCCCCGCGGCTCAACTGCCGTCACGTCGCCAGCGTCGTCTGCAACCAGTAGGAGCCTCCTGCGGCGCGCCCTCGTAGCGATCGAGGGCCAACACACTCTCACGAGTATAAACGGTGAGCGGGCGCGGACGTGCGGTCTCCCCAGCGTTCGCTAGGAGCCAGCGCTCCGGCGCAGCGTCCCGCCTCCGACCACCTCGGTGCCGCGGTAGAGCACGATCGCCTGCCCCGGCGCAGGGGCGCGCACCGGCTCGTCGAACTCCACCCTGAACCCGCCCTCATCAAGGGCCACCACCCGCGCTGAGGCCTCGGCGGCGTGGTAGCGGATCCGCGCGCGGAGGGGCTCGCCCAACTCCGGGGGCTCGCTCACCCAGTGCGGGTCGGTGGCCTGCACCGTGCGCCGGTAGAGGTCGCCCTCCCCGCCGATCACGATGACGTTCCGCTCCGGGATGATCTGCGTCACGAACCGCTTCTCGCCCTCGGTCACGCCGATGCCGCGACGCTGGCCGACGGTGTACCCCACGATGCCGGCGTGTTCGCCGACGACCGTCCCGTCCGGCCGCTCGATCGTGCCGGGCACGCCTCGCACGCCGCGCTGCTCGAGGATCTCGCGGTAGTCGCCGCCAGGGACGAAGCAGATGTCGACGCTGTCCGGCTTCTCGGCCAGCGGGAGTCCTGCCTCGCGCGCGATCGCTCGCGTCTCCGACTTCGTCAGGCCGCCGAGGGGGAACATCGTCCGCTGCAACGCGTCCTGCCCGAGCGTGTAGAGGACGTACGACTGGTCCTTGTCATCGTCGACCGCGCGATGCAGCCGGTGGACGTCGCCGTCGCGCTCGATCTGCGCGTAGTGCCCCGTGGCGAGGCGGTCGACGCCCATCGCGAGGGCGCGCTGGAGGAGCGTGTCGAACTTCACGTACTGGTTGCAATTCAGGCACGGGTTCGGCGTCTCGCCCCGGGCGTAGGAGCTCACGAATTCGTCGAGGACGTCGCGCTCGAACTCGCGCTCCATGTTGAGCACGTAGTGCGGGATGCCGATCGCCTGCGCCGCCGCCCGAGCGTCGCCGATGTCCTCGATGCCGCAGCAGGTGCGGCCGGAACGCAGCGCCGCATCGTCCGGCTCCGTGTAGAGACGCAGCGTCACGCCGATGACGTCGTAGCCCTGCTGATGCAGCAGCGCCGCCGCCACCGCGGAGTCCACCCCACCCGACATCGCGACCAGTACGCGCTCAGCCATGCATCCAGTGTACGAGCGCACCCCGCGAGGGCGAACGCCCCATCGAGGCACCCCGCTCGCCTCTCCTTGCGGCTCCTCCGATCCGGAAGCCCCCTCCCCTGGAGGGGAGGGGGTTGGGGATGGGGTCGACTGAACCAACTTCTGACTCCCCCTCCCTCCTAGGG
>Ga0114916_1000864_pt1 | contig 18628 bp, 17 predicted proteins | sample MalvirAntarct_66_FD_83501 | JGI IMG/M metagenome (GOLD analysis project Ga0114916, IMG submission 83501) | Marine viral communities from the Global Malaspina Expedition - Malaspina viral metaG Antarct_66 | ecosystem: Environmental > Aquatic > Marine > Oceanic | place: West Anvers Island... | reverse complement strand
TAAATAAACTTTAAACGTCTTATTTTCAACTTAAATTTGAAAGTCCAAATTTTTATTTACCGGGGCGTGGTTAATGCTGATACAAAATTCGTGAAATTCTATGATACATTCACTTTTTAAGTGCTAAAGTTTTCACAATTAGATATATACAATCTACTCTCTAATGATAAATCATCAAGCATTGATGGCCACCATCCTATATATTAACTATTCTCATCTCTTTTTAGTATTTAGATTGCTACTTATTTTTGTGATTAAATAGCAATGAACACTCCAAAAAGAAATTAGCGCGCTAATGTTTAATTATAATAAGCCTGGAATATCTGAATGAGTTGCTGTGGTGGGATAATTTTATCCTCGTGTTTTTCCATTTCTAACAATACCTGATCAATAGCCCCAGGTCTGATTCCCATTTTTAAACCGAAATCTTTTATCACATATACTTCATTACTATGTGTCTCGCGATCCACATTCATGAGTAGCACTAATTTATAAAAGTGGGTAATACGCTCAATCTCAGTAAAATCAGTTTTAGAAGGCAGTGGGCTTTTAAAAAGCGCATCCACCTCTTTAGCAGAAACATGCATCCGCTTCGCAATTCGCATAATAAAATCATATTCCGAATTGGTCACTTTATTATCTGCATTCGCTAGAATGATTAAATCACTGATAAGTGCTTGGCTATCTTTATTCATTGCTTTATTTTTTAAATAACTGACAATCAAATATAAAAAATCCCAGGTGATTAGGCCGGGATTTTTGAAAGTGTTAGGTGCTATTAGGCTTCGTATTGAATTGTAATAGGCACTTTGTATTCTTGTCCAACTACCAATAAGCTTTCAATCTTATGATAGTTCAAACGTGTCTTTACAAATTTCTCCACCATCTTATTCTCCGTAGCCACAGTAAGCACAACAATTTCATGATCCTCATTCAACATAAATGTTACAAAGGCGTTCTGATCAGATGAGATTTCTAAATTATGGTTCTCAAGTAATACCCGAATTTGTTCTTCGGTTGAATTGTTCTTTACATCTTCTGTCACAACAGCTGCAGAAGTTACACTGGTTATTACGAGCGCTAAGGCTACCATAATTAAATTTAATTTTTTCATAATGTGTTCGTTTTATATTGATTTATATATATAATAGACTACCGCACACACAAACATGTTACGCTAAAACGGCGATTTAACGCGCTATTAACAGAATAGCGCATAAAAAAACCCGCTTCAGCAAGTGAAGCGGGTTTTTAATATTTCGAATGTTTTTAGTATTAAGCGAGTACCGCTTGTACTTTATCAGCTGCCTCTTGAAATTCCACAGCAGATTGAACATCCAACCCACTATTATCAATTAGGTCTTTCGCAATATCTGCATTGGTTCCTTGTAAACGAACAATAATTGGCACATTGATAGTCCCCATATTCTTGTATGCATCTACAATACCTTGTGCAACACGATCACAACGTACAATTCCTCCAAAGATATTAACCAATATCGCTTTTACGTTAGGATCCCGTAAAATCAATTTAAATGCAATCTCAACACGTTCTGCATCTGCCGTACCTCCAACATCTAAAAAGTTTGCTGGCTCTCCTCCTGCTTGTTTGATAAGATCCATAGTTGCCATTGCAAGACCAGCTCCGTTTACCATACAGCCAACGTTACCGTCAAGATCAACATAATTTAATCCTACCTTATCTGCTTCTACTTCAATTGCGTTTTCTTCACGAAGATCACGCATCGCCAAATAATCTTTATGTCGGAATAACGCATTATCATCAATTGATACTTTCGCATCAACAGCGATAATTCTATCATCACTTGTTTTTAATACAGGATTTATTTCAAAAAGTGAAGAATCACTTTTATCATATGCTTTATATAATGCCGCTACAAACTTGGTCATCTGTTTGAATGCCTGTCCGCTCAAGCCTAAGTTGAAAGCAATACGTCTCGCTTGGAATGGCAATAAGCCTACCGCAGGATCAATTTCTTCGTTAAAAATAAGATGCGGCGTTTCTTCAGCAACAGTTTCTATATCCATTCCGCCTTCCGTAGAATACATAATCATATTTCTACCATTCGCTCTATTAAGCAACACACTCATATAATACTCCTCTGGCTCAGAATCTCCAGGATAGTAAACGTCTTCTGTAACAAGTACTTGATGTACTTTTTTACCTTCAGCGCTGGTCTGCGGTGTGATTAGGTCCATGCCAATTATCTGACTTGAAATTTCTTCTACCTCTTGTAATGACTTAGCGAGTTTAACCCCACCACCTTTACCACGACCACCAGCATGGATCTGCGCCTTAATTACGTGCCAGCCTGTGCCAGTATCTTCGGTTAATTTTTTAGCCGCTGCAACTGCCTCAGCAGGAGTTTGCGCTACAATTCCGCGTTGAATTTCAACGCCAAAACTGTTTAGTATTTCCTTTCCTTGATATTCGTGTAAGTTCATATTAGGTCTTGTTTTTCCGAAGTGCAAAAGTAACAAATTGCCGAGGATTGTACCATTATTTTTAAGGATTGTTATTTAGGTATAAACCGAACATCAACAGATAAACATTTCTAATGCTTCAAAATGATTAACTTTCGAATTGGCAATCAACAAAATTTACATGAAAAAGAATTTCCCACTCCTATTTGCAATCCTACCTATTTGTTTCTTCTTTTCTTGTTCCGAAGAAATCAAGGAAACACCCAATCATGATTTTGCTCAGAAAGATTTCACCCAATTTGTGAATCCTTTTATCGGAACCAGTAAAATGGGACACACCTTCCCGGGAGCTACAGCACCTTTCGGGATGGTGCAACTGAGTCCCCAAACTAATTTTGAAGTAATGTTTCAAGATGACAAAAGCTACAATAGAGAGACGTATGAATACTGTGCCGGTTATCAACACCGTGATTCAACCATCATCGGTTTTGCACACACTAATTTTAGCGGAACGGGGCATTCAGACCTTGGAGATTTCTTAGTTATGCCAACGGTTGGTGATTTGGTATTAGACCCTTTGGAAACTTCGGAAAAAGAAAAAGGCTTTTACTCGACTTTTTCTCATGACAAGGAAGAAGCCTCACCAGGTTTTTATAAAGTTCATTTGGACAGCTATGATATTGAGGCCGAATTAACCGCAAGCGAACGTGTTGGGTTTCATCAATACACCTTTCCGAAGGCTGAAGAAGCACACATTATCCTAGACCTTGTTTACAACGTATATCATCACGACAACAAAAATGTGTGGACCTTTATTCGGGTGGAAAATGATTCCTTAGTAACGGGATATAGACAAACAAAAGGCTGGGCACGCACCAAGAAAGTGTTCTTCGCAATGGAGTTTTCGAAACCTTTTAAAAGTTATGGACATAAAAAATATGATGAAATTGCCTATGATGGCTTTTACAGACGCTTTAATCAGTCTGAAAACTTCCCTGAAATGGCAGGGAAAGACCTACGCGCCTATTTTAATTTTGAAACCGAAGAAAACGAGCAGATTCAACTAAAATTCGCCTTATCATCGGTGAGCTCTGCGGGAGCAATGAAGAATTTAAAAACGGAAATACCCCATTGGAATTTTGAAAAAACAAAACTGACAACCCAAGAAAAGTGGCATAACGAATTATCGAAAGTTGCTGTGAAATCAATTAGCGAAGCAGACAAAACAACCTTCTACACGGCCTTATACCACACGATGTTAAGTCCTATTCTCTATGAGGATGTAGACCAACAATACCGAGGTCTTGATCAAAACATACATATATCTAAAGGCTTTACCAACTATAGTGTTTTCTCACTCTGGGATACCTATCGCGCGCTACATCCCTTATTCAATATTACCCAGCCATCGCGTAATAATGATATGATTAAATCCATGCTGGCACATCATGATGAAAGTGTGCATAATATGCTGCCTATTTGGAGTCATTACGCGAATGAAAATTGGTGTATGATAGGATATCATGCTACTTCAGTAATTGCTGATGCTATGGCAAAAAAAGTTGGCAACTTTGATCCAGAACGCGCCTTGCAAGCTTCCGTAAACACAGCGAACGTAAGGTATTTTGATGGCCTTGGAGATTATATTGATTATGGATATGTGCCTGATGACAAGAGCCATTCTTCAGTTTCTAAAACCTTGGAATTAGCCTATAATGATTGGTGTATTGCACAAATGGCAAATGACGTTGGAAATGCCGCCACCGAAACAGAATTTATAGCGCGTTCAGAATATTATAACAATGTGTATGACCCTAAAATTAGCTATATGCGACCGAAATTATCGGACGGCACGTTTAGGTCGGACTTTGACCCTTTGGACACCCACGGACAAGGTTTTATTGAAGGAAATGCCTGGAATTATGGTTTATATGTTCCGCATCAACTTGACAAAATGATAAGCATGATGGGCGGAAAAGAACGGTTTAGTCAGCACTTGGATTCGCTTTTCACGATGGAATTAGATGATAAATTCATCGAAAAACATGAAGATATCACTCGGGATGGTATTATTGGAAACTATGTACACGGTAATGAACCTGGACATCATATCCCCTACCTATACAATTGGACTGGAAAACCACATAAGACGCAAGAGCGTGTGCGTATGATTATGGAGACCATGTATGGCCCAACTGAGACCGGTCTTTGTGGCAATGATGATGCTGGGCAAATGAGTGCTTGGTATATTTTTAGCAGCCTTGGCTTCTACCCCGTTACACCAGGCTCGACAACCTATGCCCTTGGGAGTCCGCTGGTGAAAGAAGCAATCTTGCAACTTGAAAATGGAAAAACACTTAAAATTATCGCAAACAACCAGAGCGCTGAGCATGTTTTTGTTTCTGAAGTTAAATTGAACGGACAACTAATTATAGGCAATGAAATTGAACATCAAGATCTGATGGAAGGTGGCGAATTAATTTTTGAAATGAGCAAAACACCCTCCTTATAATTTAATCTATAGCATACCATGTCTAAAGACCACTATAAATTAAATCGCGACACCTACAACAGCCTAGCCGAGCAGTATCAAGAAAAATTCATGGATTGGGATGGGTATCATAACACCTATGACACCTTTTTAGCTACATTATCTCCTGAACAAGCAAATGTTTTAGAAATAGGTTGTGGCCCAGGTAATGTCACCCGCTATTTGCTTGAGAAAAGACCAGACTTTAAAATCCACGGTATCGATGTAGCACCTAATATGATAGCGTTGGCAATTAAAAATAATACCCAAGCAAGCTTTGAAGTAATGGATTGTATCGCAATTAATTCATTTGAACAAAAATTTGATGCTATTATGTGTGGGTTTTGCATTCCATATATAAACAAGGAAGATGCAATACAATTGATTTTCGATACCGCATGCTTATTAAAGCCGAATGGCGTTTTTTACCTCTCCACTATGGAAGATGCATATAGTAAATCGCGTCGGAGAGGTTCTCCAAATCACGATTTAGAAGTCTTTATACACTACCATGAAGCGTCATACTTAAAGGATGCGCTGAATGCAAATGGGTTTGAACTTATACATGAAATACGGCAGGATTATCCCGAGCAAGATGGTTCAAATACGACCGATTTATTTCTGATAGCTCGTAAAAAATGATACCGCAACTTTGTGTATTTTAGTGGCACCTATTACTGTGTAAAATCATGAAAAACATATTTTATCTATTACCCTTTATTTTAGTGGGCTGTGCTGAAAAAACACCTCCTAAGACAAATCTTTTAACGCAAGTATTACAAAGTCAACACAAATCCATTTTGCCTGTAACGCAAAATATTGACCCGTATGAACTGCAAATTATCTATACTGAAATTAATAAAGATAATGAGGAAACAACATTTACCGATCATTATTTTCAAGCAAACGAAGACAACTATTTCTACCCTGCAAGCACAGTGAAATTGCCAGTCGCTGTTCTCGCATTAGAATTCTTAGACCAGCATTTAACTATTGACCCAGCAACACCTTATGTCACAGACCGTGATACGTTATTACATACGGTTGCTGAGGACCTAAGGCAGATTTTTGCCGTGAGTGATAATGAAGCCTATAATAGGCTTTACGATTTACTAGGAAGAGATTACATAAACAAAAAACTAAACGCAAAAGGACTTAATGCGCGCATTGCGCATCGGTTAGAAACAGAAAACCCAACCGCGGCTAACAGATCTGGGCTTCATTTTATAGTAGCTACAGACACACTCACTTTGGGCGCTGGAATAGACAATGACATTGTAAAATTGGATATGGCTAAAATTCAAAAAGGGATTGGTTATATTAAAAATGGCAGTCTCGTGAATGAACCTATGGATTTCTCAGAAAAGAATTACTTCCCTATTGAAACGCAACATGAATTGATGAAGCGACTCTTCTTTCCAGAAAATTTTAGTGTTAAACAACAATTTTTACTTTCCTCAGAAAGTAGCGCGCTACTTCAAAAGGAGATGCATATAGCCCCAAGACTAAATGGTTATCAGGAATGGGAAGTATGGGATAGCTTTGGAAAAATATTCTTGTTTGGTGATAGTAAAGGTAGAATTCCCAGCAGTTTTAAATATTACAATAAAGTGGGCTATGCATATGGAACATTAATAGACACAGCCTATATCGTGGATAGTCAAAATGATATTGCATTCTTTCTATCAGCAACAATGATTTTAAATAACAACGGCATTTTCAATGATGATGTTTATGAATATGGAGAAACAGGAATTCCGTTTCTTGCCGAACTTGGCCGTGAAATTTATCAGCTGGAACTTAAAAAAATTGTCCGGTAACATCTTCTTTGTCAATTATTCACCTTCATAAAAGAAAATAATGACTAGAGTGGTTATTTCTATGTTGGTCCTGTTGAATTATTTTGCAGTGCTGAAAGATCGAGATTTGACAGACACCTCCTTCTTTGTGACTAATTATAGTGAACCGACTTCTTTTTTAGCTAACGCAAATTCCGTTAGCATTTCAGAAACAATTTGAGCTGCAGGTTTAATATCGTGGATGAGTCCAGCAATCTGACCAATTTCAAGCTCTCCTTCAACCAAATCACCCTCGAACATGCCTTTCTTAGCTCGAGCGCGGCCTAGTAATTCGACAAGCTGCTCCTTCGTTGGATTCGTAGCATAAAGTTCCATCACATCCTTAAAAAATTTATTTTTAAGCATCCGAACGGGCGCTAATTCTTTCAAAGTTAATTGAGTATCACCTTCCTTAGTGGAAACAACAAGGTCTTTAAACGCTCGATGCGCACTACTCTCTTCGGAAGCAACAAATCTACTACCTACTTGAACAGCATCTGCCCCTAAAACCATAGCTGCTAACATGGCTCTTCCTGTTGCTATTCCACCCGCTGCAATTAGAGCAATGTCAATTTGCTCCTTCACCATCGGGATTAAAGCCAAGGTGGTTGTTTCATCTCGCCCATTATGTCCTCCAGCTTCAAAACCTTCTGCTACAATAGCATCAACTCCAGCTTCCTGAGCTTTTAAGGCAAATTTCACACTACTCACCACATGGACAACTGTAATGCCATGATTTTTTAAATGCTGGGTATATGTTTTAGGGTTTCCAGCTGATGTGAATACAATCTTAACGCCCTCTGAAATGATAATTTTAATAATCTCCTCCAAGTTAGGATACAGCATCGGAACATTAACTGCGAATGGTTTTGAAGTTGCCTTTCTGCACTTCTGAATATGCTCCAACAAGACATTTGGATACATGGAGCCAGCTCCAATAATACCCAGGCCACCGGCATTACTTACGGCACTCGCGAGTCGCCAACCGCTATTCCAAATCATTCCTGCTTGAATGATTGGATGTTCAATTCCGAAAAGTTTAGTAATTCTATTTTGCACTACTTTTTCAGTACTTTAAAGCTGTTTGTACTATTTTCTGAATGAATTTTCAGCAAATACATTCCTGAAGCAAGCCAACGCAAATTAACAGTTTGTTTCGATGTTGAAATTTCTGTTTCCGAAATTTTCTTTCCGAAGATATCATAAAGCGTTGCTGTTGCTATCACCTCATCTACAGGAAAGGAAATATTCACTTCATTAGAAGCTGGATTCGGATAAATAACAAATTGACTATTTCTGAATTCATCTTCAGTCCCAAGATTTTGTAAAGACATCAAAGCATCCTCGAAGTTCGGAATCCCATAACCCATTTCATCTGTAGGATTGTTATACAAATGCGCTGATTCGCGTATCACGTCCATCACTCTATAATTCACAACCTCTGGCCTGGCCTGCCATAACGAAGCAACAGCTCCAGCGGTAATAGGAGAGCTAAAAGAAGTCCCGTTATTAAAGTCTACATTTCCATTTTGATCAATATTAGCAGCACCTTGTCCTTGGGCCATGACATCTGGCTTAATTCTACCATCAACTGTAGGGCCAATAGAGCTAAAGGATGCATAATCTCCGTTGGAGTCAACAGCACCAATAGTTAGCATTCCTGGTGAATCTCCAGGTGTTGCCACAAACACAAATCCTTGACCATCATTTCCTGCGGAAGTCACTAAGATCATTCCCTTATCAAAGGCATGATTTGCTCCTCTAGCACCAATAGTCGTTTGACCATCTAAATCCTCATAACTGTGATCGTAATTAGGATTATCATAATCTTGATATCCTAAAGAAGTATTTATTACATCTACTCCTAAGCTGTCTGCTCTTTCTAGCGCTTCCACCCACCATGCTTCTTCTACTGGATTTTCAGTTGGACCGTATTCTGTTCGGAACAAATAAAACGAAGCCGCAGGTGCAGTACCCACAAATTCGCCATCAAGGAAGCCTCCTATATCACTAGAGGTTCTAATGCCATGGCTACCAGTTCCATCAACATTGGTTTGTCTTTCAGCAAAATCATAGGTGCCTAGAAGTCGTCCTTCAGAAACGATATCAGCAAAGGCTGGGTTTGTCATCACATCAGGAAAACCACTGTCCAAAACAGCTACAACCATTCCTTCTCCATTGAAATCTGCCTCATGTAGTTTATCTACAGCAAGCATTTCTGTTTGATTGAGCGCCGCACCATAATCATAAATGATTCGGGATTGTTCGTTTTCCATTGCGAATTTATCATCGTGTTGGTCATTTCCGCCCCAAAAGTTAAGCGACTTGTCCATAAATTCAACCTCAACAACAAACGGCAATCCCAATAGATTTTCAATATCCAGCTGAGATCCACGAACATATACAGCATTCATCCATTTAGATTTGGCAAATACATCAATCCCCGGCGAATCATTGACTAGGGTTTTGTAATTTTCGTTTAAAGGAACGTCGCGTTCATCAATTGGTGTGTTGTGCATTAGTTTTCTATCAATAGCCTCTTGAGTCAAGATAATGATTGGATCGTCTAAAGATGCTGCGACATTTTCTTTATCAGCAAAAAAGACTAGGGCGTCTTCCTGTCCAAATCCAAGTTGAGCCACAAAGAAAGCAGCTAATAGCACAAATTTTTTCATAGTAATATATTTAAGAAATTACACCGCTACCCAACAATTCATCTTCCAAATACCAGGCTACAAATTGACCTTCGGTAATTGCTGACTGCAGATTATCAAAGATAACATAAAGTCCCGAAGCGGTTTGATGCAGGCTAGCTTTTTCCAGCGCTTGTCTATAGCGAATGCGAGCAAGAACCGCTATGGTTTCACCCTCTAGTAATTTTAAATCCGGACGCACCCAATGCACTTCTTCCTTAGTTACAAAAAGTCCGCGACGATACAGACCTGGATGATCTTTTCCCTGACCTGTATAAATTATGTTCTTTTCCACATCTGTGTCAATCACAAATAACGGTTCTGGAGTGCCTCCAACTCCCAGACCTTTTCGTTGTCCTTTGGTAAAATAATGAGCTCCTTGATGTGTCCCTACGGCTTTACCATCATCCGGCGAGTATACTTTCTTCGCCGAAAGATGAACAAGTTCATCCAATACAGTTTCAAATGAGGTCAACTCTTCAGCATAGGCAGGCGCATCATCTGGAATGGTAACAATAACACCTTCTTTGGGTTTTAATTGTTGCTGAAGAAAATCCGGAAGTTTTACTTTTCCGATAAAGCATAAACCCTGAGAGTCTCGTTTATCGGCAGTGATTAAATTTTGTTCTGTGGCAATTTTTCGAACGTCTGGCTTTAACAATTCCCCTATAGGAAATAGCGTTTTCGCTAATTGTTCTTGAGATAACTGACATAAAAAGTAAGACTGGTCTTTATTAGGGTCTTTACCAGCTAGCAACTGATAGGTTTCTTCACCGTCTTTCTCAATGATGCCTTTCCTGCAATAATGACCTGTCGCAACAAAATCGGCCCCAAGATTGAGCGCGATCTTCATAAACACATCGAACTTAATTTCTCTATTACAAAGTACATCTGGATTTGGTGTACGCCCCATTTTATATTCGCGGAACATATAATCAACAATGCGTTCTTTGTATTGCTCACTTAAGTCTACGGTCTGAAAAGGAATTCCCAGTTTATCCGCAACAAGCATTGCGTCATTACTGTCTTCAAGCCATGGACATTCATCAGAAATAGTCACAGAATCATCGTGCCAATTCTTCATAAAAAGTCCAATAACTTCGTAGCCTTGTTCTTTTAAAAGATAGGCCGCAACACTGGAATCTACTCCGCCACTAAGTCCAACAACAACTCGTTTCATTTTTGTTTTAATAGGGTACAAAGATACGGAAAGATGAAGGTTTTACTTCATTAGATCTTCGTCAAAGAAAAAATACCATTAATCTACTTTCTTCCGCGGCTTAGGGAAGGTCTCTTCATGATGAAACTTACCGTTTTTGTAATACTTCCAGTTGCCATGCTTTTTATCATCTCTGTAGACACCTTCGATACTTTTTTGACCGCGTTCATCATAATATATTGCATTACCATCTAGCATGTTATCAGTATAACTGAGGTCTTTTAGCAAGGTTCCGTTTGGCGCAAAGTATTTATTGGCGCCATTCATCTTACCATGCTCATAGTTCAATTCTTCTGCAACTTCTCCATTCGGATAATAGGTTATTTTCAACCCACTTATCTCACCGTTAGAATAGGACTCACGCGTCATTACAGCAGCACCTTTTTTATGGTAATAAACCCATTCTCCAATACGCTCTTTAGCATCCATTTCGCCTTCACTCACTAGTTTACCTTTAGCGGTAAAATAATTGACCTTCGCAATTGCATTTGTGGCATTAAACTCTTTGGTCGCTGTTGGTGTGTTTTCGCAGTCTTCACAATAGAATTTAAAGACCCCAACCTCTTTCCCATGATCAAATTGGCCTTCGTAGCGCAGTTGCTTGGAATTAGGATACATCTTCTGCCAAACACCATGACGTTCACCTTGGGGGTCCAGTTGATTTATTTCTCCTTGTGCCAATAAAGTAATTGGAAAAACGAATAAAGCTAAAAACAGAAGTCTCATAATCACTATTTATATAGTAAACGAAAAAACATTTATGTTATTGAATAACAATACTGCTTATTCAACGCTGAATCAAATTCAGCGTGACAGGTTGTATGTTTTACTTTTTCTTTTGAGTTTTCTTTTGTTGCTCTGCTTGTTCCATCATATTTGCCATTTTCTGCTGAAAACGGTTTTGCTTCTTCGGTTTCGCCTTAGTAACCTGAATCTTAGCATGAATCTTATCCTCATCTATGATGAACTTTTTAATTACAAGCATAATTCCGATGGTAATTAAATTCGAAACAAAATAGTAAAGTGAAAGTCCACTCGCATAGTTGTTGAAAAACACCAACATAAACAACGGCGACAGATACATTAAGAACTTCATGTTTGGCATCCCGGGCTGTTGCTGTGCCTGCATACTCTGTCCTGTACTCATCATCATATACACAAAAATAGCAATAGATGCTAAGATTGGGAACAGACTTACGTGATCCCCATAAAAAGGAATATTGAAAGGCAGTTCCGCAATGGTATCATAACTTGAAAGGTCATCTGCCCAAAGGAAACTCTTCTGTCTCAAATCAAAGGCCGTTGGGAAAAATGTAAACAAGGCGTAGAATACCGGAATCTGTAAAATAGCTGGGAGGCATCCTTTTAACGGACTTGCTCCTGCAGCATTTTGAAGTTTCATCGTATCCTGCTGAATTTTCATTTTGTTATCCTTATGCTTTTCACGAATAGCATCAATTTCAGGCTTTAACACCTTCATTTTAGCCTGTGACAAATACTGCTTGTATTGCACTGGAGATAATAATAATTTCAGCAAAATGGTAAGGACAATAATTGCAATACCCGCTGGAAGGAACCCACTCAAAAATCCGAAAAGTGGTATGATAAGCCACTTATTTATCATTCCGAATATCCCCCAACCTAATGGCAGAGCTTCATCCAGATTACGGTCATAGGTTTTAAAAATTTGGTAATCTGTAGGCCCGTAATACATATTCATATTATAGTCCAAAGCACCGCCTTTTGGCTCCAATAACATCTTCGCGCCATACTGCTTGGTATAAATAGTATCTATCTCTTCGTCTAGGACGAAATCAACAGATGTAAGCTTTACTTCTTTGAAAGGTGTGTCTGTTAAAAGCATCGAGCTAAAGAAATGCTGACGGAAATTCATCCAAGTAACATCTTTTTCAATCTCTTCATCCTCCCCTGTTGGAGAAAGCTTTGAGTGATCTGCATCTTCATACTCATAGGTTAGTCTTGAGTAACGATTCTCATAGGTAATGCTCTTAGCATGTCTATACCCTTTGAGGTTCCAGTCAAGGTGAATTGGCTCCGACGTATTTATCACCCCTTCAAGTCCTTCAGTTTTTACACTGAAATTCATCATATATTCCCCAGGTATCAGCTCGTAGCGATATTCAACATAATCGTACTCTGATGTTTTCAAACGCATTGTAAGCACGCTGTTATCGCCATTCTTAGAAAGCGTTGGTTCGAAAAAGAGATCCTTGGAGTTGAGTTGTCTATTTTCTGCTGAAAACTGAAGATTTAGGGAGTTATTTCCATCTTTAATTAGATACACTGGTTCACCGGTGTAGATGGTATGTTCCTTTAATTTAGCTTGTGTAATAAACCCACCTTTATTACTAATGGTAAGCTCCAAAACATCATTTTCTAGTATAGTCGAATTGTCTTTAGCAGATGCTAAGGTTCCCGAATACGCAAAAGACCCTAATCTATTTTTTAGGCGTGCAATCGAAATTGAATCCTGTGTACTTGCGTCGGCTAACTCTTCAGTCGCTTTGGTAAGACTAACAGTATCTTTTTCTTTTTCTACAGCTTTTTCCTCTGCTGCGATGGCCGCAGCGGCTTCTTTTTCAGCTAGGATTTCTTCTTCGGTTGGCTTGTTCATGTACAACATCCAAACCAAAATTCCTCCAATAAGGACAAAACCAATCAGGGAATTAACATCAAATTTCTTTTCTTCCATTTCTATTCCCACTAGTGCGGGTAACTTTAGTTAATGTATTGCTCTTTGGCAACAATCTCGCCTTTTTACAGGATTGCGCCAGATTGTCTGTTTATTTCGTTTCTGAATAATCATGTGCGGCTTTCACAAATGCCACAAAAAGTGGATGTGGGCTCGCTACAGTACTTTTATACTCCGGATGATATTGTACACCAACAAACCAAGGATGTGATGGAATCTCAATTATTTCTACCAAGCCTGTTTCTGGATTTGTTCCTGTTGCCTTAAGTCCCGCGGCCTCTAATCTATCAAAATATGCGCTATTGTATTCATAACGATGGCGATGACGTTCGTCAATACTATCGCTTTTATAAATGTCATGTACTTTGCTTCCTTTCACTAAATCACATTTCCATGACCCCAGTCGCATAGTCCCACCCATATTCTGGATATCCTTCTGCTCCTCCATCAAGTTTATCACTGGATTATTAGAAGCTTTGCTCATTTCACTTGAGTTAGCATCTTTTAGTCCTAGGATATTTCGGCTGTATTCAATTACAGCCATTTGCATTCCAAGACAAATTCCGAAGAAAGGCAAACCATGCTCACGCGCATAGCGTACAGCTTCAATTTTACCCTCAATACCGCGTTCTCCAAAACCTGGAGCCACGAGAATTCCATCTAAACCTTTCAATTCCTTGGCAATGTTTGACGCATCCAAATACTCAGAATGAATTGATTTAACTTTCACTTTAACCTCATTAGCGGCACCGGCATGTATAAAAGATTCCAGAATAGATTTATAACTATCCTGAAGCTCAACATATTTACCTATAAGTCCAATACGCACCTTACCCTTTGGATTTTTATGTCTGGCTAAGAACTGATTCCAACGTGTTAAATCTGGTTTGGAAGTGTCCTCTAGATTTAATTTCGCTAGGGTTACTTTATCTAAACCTTCATCAAGCATCATGTTTGGAACATCGTAGATAGTAGAAGCATCAATAGATTGAATAACTGCTTCTCTCTGCACATTGCAGAACAAAGCAAGCTTATCTTTTAGGTCTTGGGAAAGCTCATGTTCTGTTCTACAAACGAGTATGTCTGCGCGAATTCCACTTTCCATCAGCGTTTTAACCGAGTGTTGCGTAGGTTTCGTTTTTAATTCCCCAGCAGCCGAAAGATATGGCACTAAGGTTAGGTGGATAACAAGGGCGTTATCATCTCCCAGTTCCCATTTTAGCTGACGAACAGACTCAATATAAGGTAACGACTCAATATCACCTACCGTACCACCTATTTCGGTGATCACGATATCATAATCGCCACTCTTTCCAAGAATTTGAATACGTTCTTTAATTTCATTTGTGATATGCGGAATTACCTGAACAGTTTTTCCTAAGAATTCTCCACGGCGCTCTTTATCAATAACACTTTGGTAAATCTTTCCTGTTGTAACATTATTTGCCTGCGAAGTTGGCACATTAAGAAAACGCTCATAATGCCCCAGGTCTAAGTCGGTTTCAGCACCGTCATCGGTCACATAACATTCGCCGTGCTCATAGGGATTTAAAGTTCCCGGATCCACATTGATATAGGGGTCTAATTTTTGAATTGTAACACGGTAACCTCTTGCCTGCAAGAGCTTTGCAAGGGATGCAGCGATAATTCCTTTTCCTAAAGATGATGAAACCCCGCCCGTAACGAAGATGTATTTTGTAGTGCTCATAAGTGGCTATAATATATTACCTATACGGGATGCAAAGGTAGGGATTTATTGTGGAAGCGAACAATGATTTTTTCAATTTTAAACTGTTAGAAAATGAGAGTTAGTCAACCGAGGTTCGAGTTTATTGGTCAGGTGTTGGGAGCGCGATATTTGAAAACTTTATAGCGAATACTGTTCTGAGCAAACGGCCTACTTCCATCTTCTAACAATAAACTAAAACTTACGGGTGTGCCTAATCAAAGGCCTTAATAGATCCTCGAGACCGTTTACTTTAATTTCATACATTTCATGAAGTAAGTTGCCGAGTTTTCCTTCTGGAAAGCCTTTTTGCTTGAACCAAACATAATAGGGCTCTGGAATATTGACAAGAAGTTTGTTTTTGTATTTACCGAAGGGCATTCTATAATTAGCCAGTTCTTCTAAGTGTTTTGGATCGGGTCCGAAAGAATCATTATTGCTCATTATATCCTTCTAGTTCTTGCGCAATATACCTTTCCCATTTAGCTTCGCCAACTTTGTTTTTTGAGTGATCACTTTCTTTATCGAATATATCCTGCATGGCTTTACGCTCCTCTTCTACTTTTCTATAAATAGCCTCTATTTCGGGTTTTAGATTCTCTGAAAAAGTCGCGATATCAAGTCGGTTTCGAAGTTTTTGCGCATGTAATTCAGAAATATCAAAATGTGTTTGCTCGTGTTTTAAGATATAAGGCGAAACATCTTCTTTAAGATACCATGATGAATTCGGGTAAAAGTAACTCTTCACTTCGAAGTTTATTTTACGACGCCCATTACGAACGGTATATGAAAAGGTAAAGGACATCCCAGAGTTTGTAGACGCTACAAAATCGGCCACTGGATTTGGCCTTCCTCTGAAATCGCTCCAAGTTAATGGCTTAGTTGCTGACCATTCCATTTTCTCTTCATCATTAGAAACTTGATTCAGAAAGTTTTCCGATGAAAAAGACGACAAAACAATTAAGAAAAAGACAGCTACTAGCTTCATAACTTCAATAACGGCAGATTCATAGTTTTATTAAATACTAACCCCAATTAAATAGAATAACTTTTTCTATATCAGGATGCAGGCTGTGGTGAACGGGACAAGTTTTGGCAGTATTTTCAATAATTTTTTGTGTCTTAACTGTTATATCAGAAGGCAACTGCATTACAATCTCAATCTTTGAAATTCTTCGTGGATCTATTGCCATCGTCTTAGTGACCATAGCCTCTGAGCCATCTAAAGAGATATCTAGGCTTCTCGCCTTGATCCCCATCACGGTTAGCATGCAACTTGCCAATCCCGTTACAATAGTATCTGTAGGAGAAAAAGCCTCACCCTTACCATTGTTATCAGTTGGCGCATCCGTGATAAAGGTGCTTCCAGATTTTAAATGCTCACATGATGTACGTAAATTTCCTAAATAGGTGACTTTGGCTGTGCTCATATATATTATAAATGAAAGGTTATTCTACAACTTCAAATTGTAGACTATGTGTATATTTAATAATGTAAGATGCATTGTTTTGATATCCCGAAAACAGCTGTTTACTATATCGAAATTTATTTTCAATATACTCCGTTTCATAATCCGAACTCGCTGCATCATATATATCATCTGCACTAGCAAGGCGCAATAAAATGTCATAGGTAATATCAAATCCTCGCACCGCATAACGATTTGGAAGCACACCATACTCATTTTTATAACTCACTAAAAAGGCATCCTTGTCTTTATAATTATAACTCTTATTAAAACTTGGAAAAGTAAAATTAAGCTTCGCTAAGTTTCTATTCGAAATATCATCAAACTCAAAAGCATCATTTTTATCTAAGGTGAAGAGTCTAATTTTAGAATCTTCTGGCATCCCACGGAGGAGGTTCACTACGTTACTAACGATTACAGGATCTGCAGTTTCCAAAATCACCCAATTTTCCATCAAAGGATCTATGTTAGAAAATATATCTGTCTCATACAAAAACCCCTTCTCTCGAGGCATAATTGTTTTCGCATTTGGCAATGCAGCTAGAACAGCTTTTTTAGATGCTGCTTTTTTAGCATCTGAAATAAGAAGGAAGTTTTTACCTGATTCGTTTTGCTTTAAATAGTTAAGCATCTTCTCAGAAAGCATTGCATCTGTTGGAAGCGTTTGAAACAAATTAGAAGACATTTTAACCGCCCTATTACTTAAGGGAGAAAAAACTGGGGTACCCGTTCGTTTTAGCTCCAATGCCGCCTTTTCTACATTCTTCTGAAGTAAGGGACCAATAACAGCATCTACATCCTCAAAATCATTTTCAGCAATTATCCGGGATGTTTTCATGTCACTTCCTTGGGTATCATAGACGTCAAGGATCGTAGAAATGCCTTTGTCTTTGGCAAATTCCAATGCCATTAGTATACCACTGTGAAAGTCAAGCGAAACCCGAATTATACTATTATCCTTAAGAAGATCTATTCGTCTGTCTATTGAATCTCCAACTACTTTTTGCAGTTGAAACGGCAACATAACAGCAATTCGTTTTTCACTTCTATTCCAAATTAGGCTTTCTAAATCCACCGTCATGGCAGTTCCGGCAGCATTAATAGTATTGTTTTTCTTAGGTATTTTAAGAATCATACCTTCCGTCAAACCTTCCTTAGCATATGGATTTAGCGCTACTATTGCTTCTTGAGAAAGACCAAGTTTCACCTTCAGTCTGTAAAACCCTTCTTGTTTCAGGACTTCGTAAAAATCAAATTTATCCTCTTCAATGGTAGCTGAACCAACAACAGCAGCCATTGGCACTTTCAAAATGGTTCCTATGCCAAGATTCTTGCCCATATCTGGGTTTAATTCTTCTAATTCAGCAATTGTAATTCCATATTTTCGCGCGATACCATACTTCGTTTCTTTTGACTCTACCGTATGCTTCCCTCCTTTTGGTGAGATAATAGCAGGATCTGGATTTTTCGGTTTGATTACAACTTTTGTTGACGTTTCAAGACCAAGAGGTATTTGTATTCTCTCACCCTTTTTTAATTGTCGTGAATAAAGCTCATTGTTATATTTCTTGATATCATCCTGACTCACATTGTACTTCTGAGAAATACTGAATAAGGTTTCTCTGCGCCTCACCCGATGCTTCTTAAACTTCATCTGGGCAGTGTTAGTTATGACAAGATCATCCGAAGGCAGAATAAGGACCATATTTTCTTGTATTCCTTGAGCTGCATTCGGATTTAACTGATAGATAGTCGCTTTAGAAACATCGTAAAGTCTAGAGAGACTTGAAACCGTCTCCCCCTTCTGAACCGTGTGACTTCTATACTTCTCTTGTCCCAGCATGACACTGGCCGCGAAAAAAAGTAAGACGAAAAATAACTGACTAATATGCTTCACGCTAATGATATTATATAGGTTTTTGTAGGTAGAAATTTACAATTTTGAAAATAGCTTCATCTTAAAATTACTTTAAAATTTAACGCTTTGCAATTTAC
>Ga0114916_1000861_pt1 | contig 18659 bp, 19 predicted proteins | sample MalvirAntarct_66_FD_83501 | JGI IMG/M metagenome (GOLD analysis project Ga0114916, IMG submission 83501) | Marine viral communities from the Global Malaspina Expedition - Malaspina viral metaG Antarct_66 | ecosystem: Environmental > Aquatic > Marine > Oceanic | place: West Anvers Island... | reverse complement strand
TTCGTTGAGGAAGTCGAGGCGGCCGTGCTCGCTGAGAATCATCTCGGGATCGGGGGATGCAGCGAGCGATCGCAAGAACATCTGGTCAGAGAGCTGGCGCCGCTGATCGGCGGCGCGATATGTCCGTAAACTCGGTCCGATGGCGGACAGCACGACGACGAGCGCCAGCGGGCTCACGAGCAGCGTGACCAACAGCCCGACGGTCGGGGCGGAGAGCCCGAAGAAGGCGACCCGGATGCCCAGCACCAGGCGTTGCAGTAGTCCCAAGCAGAGGAGCAGGAAGATTCCCCGCCAGAGGTTCACCTCGCGCTGAGGCGCGTCCCGGTGCAGGCGGATCGTCTGAGAGACGGCGATCGCGAGCGCGACGATCGAGGCGCCGATCAGCATCTGATACGTCATCTGGGAGTCGCACCCTTTCGGGAGAGTCCACGAGGTCGGTGCCGGCCGAGGCTGTTGCGGCCCTAGGAGTTGGCCTCCTGAGTCATCCAGGAGGCGTCACGCGCAAACTGCGGTATCAGCTCAGCGGCGAGGGGATGGGCGATGTGGTAGCCCTGGAGCATGTCGCATTCGAGCTCAACCAGCCGATCGACTTGTGGACGCGTCTCGACCCCCTCAGCAATCGCCGCCCGCCCGAAGGAGTGGGCCAGTCCGATTATCGTGCGGACCAGTTCATCACCGATCGTGTCTCGTCCCATCTGATTGACGAAGGACCGGTCAACCTTGAGTTCGGTCCACGGCAGGACCTGCAGGCTTCTTAGGTTTGAATACCCTGTACCGAAGTCGTCGATAGCCAAGTGGACCCCGTCCGACGTGAGCTCCCGGAGGAGCTGGGACTGACGTTCGCTCACATCACCAAGTCTGTGGCTTTCGGTGACCTCGATCGCAATGCGCGTAAGGTCGAGGCCATGGTCCTCGGCGTTCAGCCGAATGAACTCATCGATTCCCGGATCAAGGATCTCCAGCGGCGAGACGTTGATCGCCGCACGGAGCTCGAGCCCCTCCCGCTCCCACATCGCGAGGTGGGAGAGGGCAGTCTGGAAGACCAGTTTGGTGACCTCCGGGAGGAGTCCGGCGCGGTCCGCAAGGGGGATGAACTCATCGGGAGCGATCACACCGAACCGCGGGTGATTCCACCTGGCAAGTGCCTCGACCGACGTGAATGCGCACTCCTTCACGTCGATGAGTGGCTGATACTCGGTGAATAGCGAACCATTCGCTAGGGCCGAGCGGAGATCCGCCAGGAGGGTGAAGTTACGTTTGAGGTCGATCGCATCCGGTTCGTAGAATGCGTATCCCAATTTCCACACCGCCGCCGATCGTGCCGCCTTCTCGGAGGCGCGGATGAGTAGTTCCGCGTTCCCAGCGTGCTCCGGATAGGAACCGAGCCCGGTGTAACTCGCGAGACTGATCGCGCGCCCGTCGACCAGGTAGGGAACTGCTAACGCTCGATCGAGTGACTCGGCGAGGTGCACTGCGTCCTGTGACGAGGAGTGCAACGACACGGCAAACTTCCCCGCCTCAAGCGCCGCCACAAGGCTGTCCTCAGGGAAGTGGGCGGAGATACGCTCAGCGGTCTCTCGCAAGATTTCTGCGCCGACGGTATGACCAAACGTTTCCGAGATCTCTTGGAATCGATCCAGCAGGACAACGAGTACCGTCAGGGCGAGCGGCGGCTTCAGGGGATCTTGGAGTGCGGCGTCTAGTCTCCGAGCGAACTCTGGGCGATTGAGCAGGCCGGTGGCATGGTCGTGGGTCGCCTGGAACTCGATCAGCGCTTCTGCCGCGGCGCGATCGGTGATATCGGTGGCGATGCCGATCACGCCGCGTTGATCGCCGTCGAAATAGAGCGGTGCGAAGAGGGTCTCGTGCACCCGGCCGTCGAGCTGCAGGCGTGCCAGCACGCCTTCGCCTGCCAGCGATCGTCGTGCCGCATCCGCCAGGGCCGGTTCGGTGCGGTAGAGATCAAAGAGAGACGTTCCGATGAGTTCTCCCGCGTCGAGTCCAAGGTCGTGCAGCGCCTGGCCGCGGGAGAGTGTAATGACACCGTCGGAGTCGGCCGCAAACAGGACGATCGGCGCGTTGCTGACAACCGTCTCGAGTAACCGCTCCGGGTCGAAGGGGTCCCGTGGCTCCGTGGATTCCAGTGATGACTCGCTCATGGGCGACGGCCTCCCCAAACCCCGAGCATTGCGCTGGAGGTCCAAGATCAGTCGAGGTAGGCCGCCCGCCTACGAAGACTAGGGGATCATCAGGACATAATTCAGATTCGTCAACACGAGAGCCCGGTGACGTCGATCAAGACTGCACCATAGACATCCAGGCGGTGCAAGGGCGACCGACGAAACGATGCACACAACACCAGGCTCCTGGGCTAGGGAGGTCGACGGCGCAGCGGCGCATGGTGCACGCGTTCGACGCTGGGACGCCGGACTGATCGCCGGCGAGATCCCCACGCGTGATGCTCGATTGTTCAGTCGTCGGTTAGCGGCCCACCGGGCGAGCAAAGCAGCGAACCGCCGTACTTGACCCCGGTCGCGCGGCATGACGAGATTCACCCATCCGACCTCGTGGCATCGGAGCATGAACGGATTGGACGACACGCCCGAGGCCGCCTGCCGCAGCGTGCGGTTCCCCGGCGGCCTTGGATCCACCGAGCCCTTCGTGTCGCCAGGACGGGCAGCCTTGTTCCTGCGCGCCGCCGCCGCAACCTAGAGCGGTTTCGCCGGGATCCAGTTCGCCCGCCAGCTAAGGAATGAACCGTATCGTGCCGGGGTCAGGGAGCATCCACGGACCGACGACGAGCACGCTCCCGTCTTGTAGGAGGACCGCAGCGTGATTGCCTCGCGGCGCAGGCATCGTGAGCAGAGGACCGAAGGACTCGGTGGCCGGATCGAACAATTCAGCCGTGGCAAGCGCCTCGCCATCTCCGTGACCTGCGTTTGCAAGACCACCGACGATCAGCACCCGCCCGTCATCGAGCAGCGTCATTGTCTGTGACAAGCGTCCGGTCCTCATGTCCGGCAGCTTGTACGCAGCGCGAGTCAGAGGTTCGAGGAGCGCCGCATCAGGCAGCGCGTTGTTCTCATCACAACACCCGCCTGCGAACAAGACGCGTCCATCCGCCAGGAGCACTGCACTCGCTGGCCAGGCTTCCAGGCCTCCCGGTGGCGAGAGAAGGTCGAGCGTCTCGGTCGCCAGATCGAGCAACGCGGCACTGCCGCCGCCGACGATCAGCATGCGACCGTCCGCGACGAGAAACGCCCTAGGCATATCAAATGCTGGCGGGAGTTCGATCGCCAACCGTGCAGTCTCACCGGTAGAGGGATCGAAGATCTCTATGTCGCGCGGTGGATCGCCACGACTGATTCCACCGACAACAAGTACTCGATCATGCGGCAAGAGTACGGCGTCGTGGGCGACTCTCGGGGCACTAAGCGTTCCCGCCACCGCGAACTCGCCGAGGTCGGGATCGTAGATCTCGATGTCTGCGAGGTAGGGATATCGCTCGATGGATGAATCGCCGAGGCCTACGCCTCCAACGATGACCACGCGCCCATCTGACAGACGAGTCGCCGTGTGGGTCTGGCGGACCATCGCGAGCGCGCCGGCTGGTGACCAGTTGTTGGTGTCAGGGTCGTACCGCTCCGCTTCCGCCACGAGTCCCGATGCCCCGACACAACACCCTCCTGCCACAAGGACCGTGCCATCGTTCAACAGCGTCGCGGAGTGGAATGAACGGGCGCTCTCTGGACCCGCCGCCGCAACGAACGTCGATTGCGGGAGTGCCGCAGGGGCTTCGGTTGCTGTCACCGGTGGCGTGGCTGTCCGCCCCGCTCCTCCCGGTGACCCCGCTTCATTCATCGACTGCATGGCGATGAGAAAGGTAATGCCGACGGCCGCGGCACCGGCGCCAACCGCGATCCGTCCGGTCCATGCCGCCCCGCGTTCACCAAGCCAGCCGAGCGGTCCGGCGAGGTGCATCCGACCCAGAACAGTCCGAGACGCCTCGGCCGGCGTGCCCTGCCACACGGCGAGCTCATGGCGGTGCTCCACGTCGAGCTTCGCGAGCATGTTCGAGACGTGGGTCTTCACGGTGTTGTGGCTCACGCCGAGGTGCTCGGCGATGTCCTGGTTCGTGCGGCCCGCCCGGATCTGCTCAAGCACACGCCATTCGGCGGGCGTCAACACGTCGGGGTGCGCAGGTCGTCCCTGGGAACGTCGCCGCGAAAACTTCTGCATCACCGGAGCCTACGTGCGTATGCACGGGTTGACCTCACCCAACCGTTCCGAACGGCTGCACACCTACGTGCCCGGATCCGGGGCGACCAGCGGTACACCCCGCGCCATCGAGCACCTCGCGCCGGTGCTCAGACGATCACGCCCAGTGCAGTCGCAGCAGATCGAGCGCTTCGAGCACGTCCGGCGTGTCCGGCGCAATCGGGCGCACGTCCACCACAGTCAGCGGTTGAGGGTCGCCCGCCGGCACCTCGAACACCGCCCCGTTCACAACTGATCGCCCAACCGCGAGCGATAGCGGATGCCATGGAACGGCCCGCAGCGCTCGCTGCGGCCCTCGTACCTGCCGACGCGACGGGCCAGCCGAGATGTTCGGCCTCGGCGCAGATCGGCTGAAGGATGAGGAGCGCCCGCGGACGGACCGCGGCCCCCACGGAGTCCGAAGCATCCGACGGGACCCGAGGTTTCGAGCTCGCCGTCGTCGTCACATGGCTCGCTGCGATGGTGGTTTCACGTAGTCCACTGGCGTGCCCGAGCTCGCGCACAGGATCCGCTGCGATGGCGGCGCGCGCGGCCTCCCGAACCCGATTGGTCCAGACTAGGAAGCGCAGCGAACCTCCTCGGCTGCTTCGTGGGTGCTCTCGATCCCCGGATGATCGTCACCCGCTGGCCGTCGAGATACTCGAGATGCCCGCCAGCCGCGAGTATCTTACCCTCGCGGTCCGGCAGTGGAGCGCGACAGAGGTGCAAGAGCCCTTGGAATTCACGGGGATCGGTGTGAGGAGTTCAGTATCTCCTCACCTTGTGGCGGTGCCGGGAGATCGCTCCAGACAGCTCGGTCGCCGAGGGCATCACCCGTCTGGCGCAGGACGATCGAGTCGGGCCCCCTCGCCGATCAGATAGTCGGTGACTTCGAAGTGGACGTACGAGAACGGAATGCCAATGTCAACGCCCACTCGCGGCGGTTGCGTGGCGGGGTCGTAGTCATCGGGCTACACCTTTTGTCGGTCCCGATCAAATTCCCCAACCGCCCGACCAGGACCAGCATGCTTTCGTCGATCAACTCCGCGAGACTTTCGGGCGGGCGCGCTCCATCACGGGCTGACGGCAACGAGTTCCGTTTCTGTCGGTCATGCAAGGAGCGGCCAGCACACATCGGAGAATCGGAAAACGAGTAGGGACTGGACGCGGACACCCATCGATCGGCGCTCCCCCGGCACCCGCCGCGCCGGGATCGGGATCTGTATCTGTATCTGTATCTGTATCTGTGCAGTGTCCCGTCGCGCGTTGAGACCGTCCGTCAGCGTGACAACGCTTTGGCGGGCGCTCAGCTGACGAGTTCCTACTCAGGCGCTTCCGTCTGTTTTCTGGCGACCGCGCAGCAGCCGCTTCACCTGAACGCAGAGTTCCAGGAGGTCGAACGGCTTCATCAGTGTCGCCTCGACCGCCCCGTCGAGTTTCCGAGCAGCTCCCGTATGGCCGGTGACTACCATGACGGGAAAGTGCCGCAGGTCCCGCTCGTCGAGCGCGTCCAGCACCCGGAATCCGCTCATTCGGGGCATGTTCAGGTCGAGGATCATCAGGTCAGGGAGGGCCTGCTCACAGAGCGCAAGTGCATGCTCGCCGTCGACGGCAGTACGTACCGAGTAGCCCTCGTCTTGCAGCGTGTGTCCGACCACCATCCGCAGCGCGGGTTCGTCGTCGACGACCAAGATCTCGAGCGGAGGGGTTACAGTGCCCATCGACCCTCCGCGCTACGCGTGCCTGCGCCAGGGCCCGAAGGATCGGGCGCAGACGGGGTCACCTCATGAGATCTGGAACAACGAGGCTGATCGTTCGGTTCGGCCGCTACTTCGTGCTTCGTTGCTCAAGGACGGTATGCCGGCAGACCGAGGAGCGCGTCGCAGAACCGACACAGTTAAGCGCTGCTCGAGGAACCTGCCGAAGAAGAGGCATCATGACGCAGACTGACTCGGCCTCGTGGAGCGGTTCATCGCCTCGCCCGCTTGTCCTGATCCTGAACCACAATCCCGCGATGGTCGTGTTCCTGCAGGCAACCATCAGCGAGCTCGGCTACGAGACGACGGTCCATGCCGGCGAAGGCGAATTGCAAGGGGAGGGCGCCGAGGCACTCATCGCATATCTCAACGAGCGCGATCCCGATGCGGTGGTAGTCGACATCCCACCGCCGTTCGAGGGCTCAGCGGCGGCCGTGCTCCGCGTCATGGAGGCGGCGGAGGTGCGCGAACGGAAGTGGGTGGCCATCTCGACGAGCCAGGCCGCCCTCGACCTCGTCGCGACGGCCAGCCGCGCCGCCGTACTGCTCAAGCCCTTCGACATCGGTGAGCTCGAGGCGGCGCTCTCCACCGCCCTTCCTCTTGCCCCGTAAGGGCCGGGCGACGTTACGCATGTCCCGAATAGGTCGCCCGTCCGGGAAGCTGGCGTCCGCAACCCGCGACCAGGTTCTAGCCGGTAGGAGACGGTCGCGTCCGCATGCGCGAAGTACGAGTTCGGCCTCTCGGCCATGCCTGATTCGCTCGAGGCCAGTCGTTCCTACACCGGTCGCAAGGCCCTCAGCGTCAAGACACTGAAGGCCTTGCGACGGCGCAAGCCGTTCGCTCGGAGGGTAGCGACGGTGCGCGTGTATGAAGCCTACTCCGCCATCAACCGACAATCAGCCGGACCGGCGCTGGCGTACCCGCCCGCTTGGCTTCGTTCCGACAGCCCTGCCTCGCATCCGTACATGAGCGACTGCGGTGATGATGCGGGTGCCCAGTCGCGGAACTCTCCGCAACCGTACGTCCCCGCACCGGCGGCCGTTATCGTTCCGTCCTGCTGCTTGTAATCCTCAGTTCAGACGCACAGAGCGGGCGGCAATCCGTGAACGAACAGTCGGTGACTGCTGCGCCCTATCGGGCCGCGGTGCCTGCAGCGTTGGCAGACTACGCTTCCGCCGGCGGGCAGTTTCACTTCGAGAGCTCGCGCAGCGAGCAGGCACCCCTCGAGATCCGCTTCTGGTTGAGCGATCCCGGGCTCTATGACCGGCTCCTGCTGAAACGAATGGCGGCATCCGACCCGGCTACTCAGGCTGGCCCATAGGTCGTCCGTACCTCGAGCAGGCGGCATCGGCGGTCGGACTTCCCTTGGCGACGACGTGCGCGAGCAGCTGTCGCGGTAGCCAGGCGGAAGTCGGTCTCAAGTGCAGTGGCGTCGAGCGTCCACTCCTCCCCCCAATCGATATTTCCCGTAGTCGATATCGAACGTTGAGCCGTCAGGGCGACGCAACTCGGCCTCGGGCTAGAGCCAGCCTCCCCCATCGGGTTCAAAGCTGCCCGCCTTGATTGGCCCCTTCGCATCCGGGACTAGCGGGCCGCGCTCGGATGAGAGAGTCGCTGCCGAGCGCGTCGGGCCGGGCCGAGACCGGGCACCTCCGCGTCTCCTTGACAGCGCCCGCGGGGGGAGTAGTGTCCCCATGACCAGACCGATCGGTCTAGTCGAGCGATCGCGCGCGAGGAGGAAGACATGCGGCTGGCGAAAGAGGACGTGGAAGTCAGGATGGAGATTCCCGGTGCCGTCATCCGTCAGAGGACGGATTTTGGCGACGGGGGCGGATTCGGCAAGGTCAGCGGCGAGTATTTCAGCCTGTCCGCGGGCGTCGATACGACACCGCTGTTCCAGGGACTCGAAGGCGACCTCTGCCAGTGTCCCCACTGGGGCTACGTCCTGCGTGGCCAGCTCACCACGATCGATGCGATGGGCGTGCGGGAGACGGTCGATGCGAATGACCTGTTCTACTGGCCGCCAGGACACAACGTGAAGGTCGACGCCGACGCCGAGATCGTGATGTTCAGCCCCGAGCGGGAACACAGCCAGGTCATCGACCATATGATCGAAAAGGTGGGCGGCTAGCAGAGACCCCTATCCCGGAAGTTCACGCGAGAACGTCCATGAGCGATTCCACGAAGCAGCGTCTGCTCGATGCCGGCCTGCCCATGCTCCTGCGGCATGGCTACAACGACGTCGGCATCCAGACGCTGCTGACCGCCACGGGGACCGCGAAGGGGTCCTTCTATCACCACTTCAAAGACAAGGAAGACTTCGCGCTTCAGGTCGTCGATCAGTACATGCAGGCCGTCCATGCCGGCCTCGACGCCTGCCTTGGAGATGAAGGGCGTCCGCCGCTCGAGCGGGTACGGGAGTTCTTCCGTCTGATCGGTGAGAACTACCGAGAGGAGGGGTACATGGGCTGCCTCCTCGGGGGGCTGGGACAGGAATTGTCCGGCGTAAGCGAGGTGTTCCGGCGCAAGATCGAGGAGTGCTTCTCAGGAATCGCCGAACGCTTGGAGGCCTGCCTCGAGGAAGCTCGGCAACGAGGCGAGATCCGAACCTCTTCTGACCCCCGGGAGATGGCGGGCTTATTGATCGACTGCTGGGAGGGAGCCGCGCTGCGCAGCCGGTTGCGGCGGGACGCAGCACCGCTGAACGCGATGCTTGACTTCTACTTCCGTTCGGCAGTCGCCCACTGACGTATTGCTTAGGCAGTGGGTAGCGATTGGCGGTTGCACCTCGGTCGATGTTTCGACAACGGTGACGGCCTCGATCCAGCGTGGGAGAACGTGTCGTGCAGGAGTAGCATGCCCTCGGGTGCAGGCGCTGACACCGGACGGGTCGAGGGATGCTGCAAGACCTTCGCTTTGTCTCAGCACCTGACGGCGTGAGGATCTGTACCAGCTCGATCGGGGCCGGTCGCCCGCTCTTGAAGGCTCCCAACTGGCTGAGCCACACCGGCCTCGACATCGACAGCTCCGCCTTCCGGCACTGGTGGGCCGCACTCTCCGCCCACCACCGCTTCGTACGCTTCGACCAGCGCGGGTGCGGCCTCTCCGACTGGCTCGTCCCCGAGATGTCATTTGCGAGCTGGGTGGGCGATCTCGAATGCGTTGCGGACGCGCTGCACGTTGACGAGTTCGACCTCTTCGGAATGTCGCAGGGCGCGTCGGTCGCCATTGAATACGCCGCGCGGCATCCCGAGCGGGTCCGCCGTCTCGTCCTGTACGGCGGGTTTGCGAGGGGATGGGCCAAGCGCGGCGAGGAGGAGGAGCACCGGGCGATCCTCGCGCTCATCAAGCGTGGCTGGGGCGGTGACAACCCGGCCTACCGCCAGCTCTTCACCTCGCAGTTCATGCCCGACGCGACGCTGGAGCAGATGCATTCGTTCAACGAAATCCAGCGACTGTCGTCGTCCCCCGAGAACGCGATGCAGTTCCAGATCGAGGTCGGGAACATCGACGTGACGGAGCGACTACCGCACGTCAGGGCACCAACGCTCGTGCTGCACAGCCAGGGCGACGCACGCATCCCGTTCGAGCAGGGACGGGAGATCGCCGCGTCGATCCCCGACGCCCGGTTCGTCGCCCTGGAGAGCCGGAATCACATCCTTCTCGAGCACGAACCCGCGTGGACGTCCTTTCGGCGTGAGCTCCGTGACTTCCTCGACGAGGAGCCTCCACCGATCCGTCACCCGGCGCCGGTGTCCGCCACTGCTGCCGAGCAGCCGGCTCGCCTGACGCCCCGCGAGATCGAGGTGCTGCGGCTCGTGGCCGCCGGGCGGACCGACCGTCAGATCGCCGCCGATCTCACGATCTCCGCGCGCACCGTGGGGAACCACGTCAAGCACATCCTCGCCAAGACCGAGTGCGCCAACCGGACCGCGGCCGCGATGTACGCCACGTCGCATGGCATCCTCTAGGCCCGCGTTGTTGCCGCGTGAACGGCGTCAGCCCCCTGAGCAGGACTACTCATCCCCCTGATCGTGACGGCACTCTGCGTCCGCCAAGATGACGAGCCCTGCGGATATGAGGGCCGACCGCCGCTGCGTACCGTTCACTGCACAAGACAAGAAATGCTGTGGGTAGCGGAGGTGAGTGATGCCACTCGTACAGGTGAAGGTCATCGAAGGCGTGTTTTCGACGGCACAGAAGCAGGACATGATCCAGCGGCTGACCGAGGCGATGGTGGCGATCGAAGGGGACGCGATGCGCGGCGTGACCTCGGTGATCATCGAGGAGGTGCAGAGCGGCGACTGGGGGATCGGCGGAAACGCACTCACGACCGCCGACGTCCAGGCGATTCAGGCCGCGGGCGCGACCCGCTAGCACTCGATCGGAAGCAATCATGCCATTTGGTGAGTTCCTGGAAGAGTTCCCCGCAGCCCTGTTCGTCGTCACGCATGTGCTGATGCTCGGACTCGGTGTCTGGGCGATGGTCCGTACGAGGGGACGCAGTACGACAGTCTCGAACGCGCTCCTTCTCTACGTCGTCAGTCAACCCGTGTTCTTTGCGTACTGGGCCGGACTGATCACGCTGAAGGTCACGGTCGTGACAGAGCAGACGCTCATCATGGCGATGGTGGTCTGGATCGTCCTGGGCATCCGCCGCGAGGCGGACCGCCCTGCGGAGGGCCTTCGCGTCTGAGTTCGTTCCGCTCGGCATAGGGGCGCGCGGTAGCATGCTCCATGCCGAGGGGGAGTTAGATGACCGCACGTGGGGAAATCCTGATCCGCGCCAGCGAGGCCTGCGCCTCTCAGGACTGGCCGACGGCCGCAACATGCTTCGTGGCGATCGCTTTCGAGGACCTGGCGGCGGAAGACCTCGCTGCGTACGCCGACTCCCAGTTCTGGATGGGCCGGACTGAGGACTATCTGCGTGTCGGCGCGGCTGCGCATGACGCCTTTCTGGTGGAGTCCCGCCCCGCCGACGCCGCGATGACCGCGATCCTGCTCGGAATCGTCCACCTCACTCGAGGCGACGAGCCGCAGGGCATGGGCTGGCTCGGCCGCGCTGGACGCCTCACCGAGGGGTTGCCGGAGTGCGTCGCGCACGGCTACCTGCTGTTCCTCACTGCGGTGGAGGGGAACCTCCATGCGGGAAGGCCGGCAGATGCCGTGGAGGCGGCCCGGCAGCTGCAGGACCTCGGGCGCCGGTTGGACCAGCCCGACTTGGTGGCCGTGGGCATCCACGCCGAGGGCCGGGCGCTCCTGAAGTCGGGCCACACGGCCGACGGGTTGGCGCTAGTCGACGAGGCGATGGTCGCCGTCCTCGACGGCGGGCTCGCGTCGTTCACCCGCGGCACCCTCTACTGCCACACCATCGCGGCCTGCCATGAGGTGGCCGAGCTCCGGCGGATGACCCGCTGGACGGACCTCACTGAGGCGTGGCTACGCACGCTCCCCGCGGCCCTGCCGTTCGGGGGGCCGTTCGGCGCCCTGTGCGCCGTGCACCGGGCCCAACTCCATCTGCTCTCCGGAGCATGGGCCGAAGCCGAGCGCGCGGCCTTGCAGGTCGTGGAGTTCCTCGACTCCGCACGGATCGACTACGCCGCAGAGGCCTGGTACGTCGTTGCCGAGTCACGCCGCCTGCGTGGCGACCCGGGTGCCGCCGATGCGTACGACGAGGCGCACGCTCGCGGACGCAACCCGCAACCGGGACGGGCGCTGCTGCGGCTCGCCGATGGTGACGCCGAGGGGGCCTACCGATCGATGCGCTCAGCCGTCGCCGCAGCGGGAGCGGACCCGTTGGCCCGGGCGCCCCTGTGCGCTGCATACGTCGAGACCGCTCTCGCGGCGGGACGGACAGAGGAGGCTGCGGCCGCTGCGGCCGAACTCGAGCACACGGCTTCGACGTATCCCACGTCGGGGCTGGAGGCGATGGCGGCCACCGCCCGTGGCGCGGTGCTGCTCGCCGAGGGCTGTGCCGCGGAGGCATTGCCAGCACTCCGAGATGCCTGCCGGCGCTGGCAGGACCTCGGCGCGACGTACGACGCGGCTTGCATCTCGCTGCGGGTCGCGGAGGCCTACCGGGCACTGGACGACGAGGTGTCCGCGACTTCGGAGGTCTCGCTGGCGGAGGCGACGTTTGAGCGCCTGGGCGCATCCCGCCCCACGCAGGAAGCGCCGGACGGCCTCACCAGTCGCGAATGTGAGGTGCTGGCGCTGGTGGCCGCTGGCGGCTCTAACCGGCAGATTGGCGGGGAGCTGTTCATCAGCGAGCGCACCGTCGCGCGGCACCTGACCAACATTTTCAGCAAGATCGACGTGACCTCCCGGACCCAGGCCGCGCGCTACGCGATCGACCACGGCATCGCCACTGCCCGCTAGCGCCCCCTCCCTACGCACAAGCGCGTAGTGCCCTAACCGCAGAATGGTCAATCGCGCCGATGTGCCGCCGCGGCACGATGCCTAGCGTGTGCGCAGACGCGCCGAACCCCGGCGCTGCGCACCAGGAGGCACGGATCATGATGGAAGCAAAGGTCCAGCGAGCCATCTCCACAGACGGCACCGAGCTCGCCGGACGAGTGATCGGGCAGGGGCCGCCGCTGGTACTGGTCCACGGCGCGATCGGGGACGGCGAGTTCGCCTGGGACGAATTGCTGCCCCATCTCACGGACCGCTTCACCTGTTACCTGCCGAGCACGCGTGGGCGGGGACTGTCCGCCGACCATCCGGACCACTCGCTGCCACGCCTCCAGGAGGACGTCATCGCCTTCGTCGAGAGCATCGGCGCACCGGTCAACCTGATGGGCTGGTCGGGCGGTGGGCCGTTCGTGCTGGGAGCGGCGGCCCGAAGCGACGCGGTAGACGCCGTGGCCGTCTGGGAGTCGGGCGCGTCGGCGGACGCCCTCGGACCGGATGGGCAGGCCTGCCTGGGTCAACTCGCTGCTGCGATCGAGCAGGTGGCCTTCGCGGCTCGCGACGGTCGTCTGATTGATGCCGTGCACGCGTTCCTCGCGGGCATCTGCAACGATGCGGAAGTCGCTGCCCTGCATGGGACGGACTTCCACGAGCGGTGGTCTGCCGGTGTTCCGGAGCTGCTGTCGTTCTTCCAGCAGCTCATGGCCTCCGAGGGGCCCGGGCCGGATCACCCTGAGGTCCTCGCGCGGGTCACGGTGCCGGTCCTGCTCCTGACGGGCGAGGAGACGCTGCTCGGCGCGGCGTTCGACGACGCGTCACAGCACATCGCCCGGCACGTCACCGATCCTCACGTTCGTGAGGTGCCCGGCGTCGGACACTTCGCGCCCGTGGTCGCACCTGAGGCGGTTGCCCATGAACTGATTGCCTTCTTCGAGGGGGCCCTGCAGCCGGCCTGATCCGGGACGAGATGTCGGATCGAGGAAGCCCTGGGCAGGGAACGCTCGCCTGCGGCTACAGGCCTGACGGAAGAGCACATTGCTCGATCCGGTGGGGCGGTGCGGTCGCCACTGCCTAGGCCGTCGTCCGGATGATTTGTCAATGAGGCCGAAGCAGCACGGAACTCTGGACGACAGAGGGGGACTGTTCGTTCCAATTAGACCGACACGCTTGACCTGCCGATTAGGGCTGCGTCGACGGGTCGGAGTTCCCTCGTCGACGCCGGGCGCGGGCAGCGTCTCGAGATCGGCCGGCCGAAGTCGGCGGTCTCAAGCTGGAGTCCGGTAAGTCACATCCTGAACACGGGGGCGCGCGCGCGCACTGATGTGCGGTCCCCCAGGCGCACGACCGGAGTCCACGCGGCTGAAGGCGAGCGACCGCGAGAACCAGCGGCGACGCTTCTGCAAGGCGTACCCGCCCAGAATTGTTTTTCCGGAATGGTCAGGTCTCCATGCTCATGCTCTGAGGTATTTACCGTCGGCCACTAACCCTAGGTACCCGGAGTGCGGTTCTGTGTCGTCTAGTCCCTTAGGGCGGGTGAAGCAGCAGTTATCTGCGCACCCAGCTGACCCTCGAGAAGAGCCAGATCCGCGGGACAGGTCGCGCTCCTCCGCAGCAGCGTGGGTGACGGCCAGGTGGGACAACCGCTGACTTCGCCGGCCAGCCAAACGTATCGGAAGCTCTGCCACCAACGGCGCTCTCGGGGTACGCAGATCCCGCGACGCGAAGCGCCTCGTGCGGCTTGAGTTTGCTCCGTCAACCTCCTTCGAGCCAACTCTTAAGCGTACTCGTGCGACCTTCCTGTACACAGCAACTCCGCCGCTGGCTTCCCGGTTCTCGTCGCACTCTCGAGGGACCAAGCAACAGGCCGGGCCAGATGCGCGGAGGCCCACCCGTCGTGGAACCCGAGTGCCGGACGGGCATGTGACTTGTGTCACATAGGGGAAACCCCTATAGACGACGCAATCAATCCGCCGCGACCGTGCGTGCATGCCACGAGGAAATCACGACAATCGAGAGCGTGACGCGCGCCCCATTCTCATCGTGGACGACGACCCGGCGACGCTCGGCCTGATCGCTCACGCGCTCGAGCGAGAAGGCCATGTGATCCGCATCGCCTCGAGCGTCCCCGAGGCGCTCGATCGGTGCGCTGAGAGCGAACCAGCCGTCGTGATCGTCGACGTCGATCTGACTCGGGTCGGGGACTCAGGGATGGTCATGCTGCTCGAGCATGACGCCACCTTCGCGTTCCCCGTCGTGGTGCACGGTATTCGCGGGGCCGCGTGGGGCCCCGAGGCATTGTCCTCCTCAGACGACGAACTCGCCGCATTGGTGCGACTCGTCCGGAAGGTTGTCGCTCCAGCCCCTTCCGAACGAGGTCGGTCACGGTCGGCGAGCATCGCGGCGGGGCTCGACCCGACGGCCCAGGAGACGCGGCGCGGGCGCGAGGCGCTCCTGCGCCACCTGCGCTGGGTCGCCCAGCTCGAGCCGCGCGATGTCGCTACACCATTCGTCCCCGACAACCCGCGTCACCTCGACGCATTCCGGCGACTCCTCGCGCTCCGTGAGTCAGTGCCCGGCGCTGCAGGGCAGATGGCGGCGATCCTGGCATCGGCGGATGCCGACATCGGCGTCCGTCTCGAGTTCGTCCCGTCCGCCCACGCCAACGAGCCGGCGCTCCGCTCCCTTCAGCAGGTGATCGCCAGGCGGTCCTACCGGCGCATCCACTCCGCCGCGCTGGGCGCGGGCGCCGCCATCATGTGGAACGTCCCGTCGGTGCTCATCGAGCGTCACTGGCGCCACGCCAATGCCACGGCCCTGCTCACACAACTCGTGTGCGAAGGCGATCCCGACCTGCATGACCAGGCCTATGGGGCGGGGCTACTGCATGACCTCGGCCGTCTCGCGATCACGCAGTTTGACCCCCGTGCCTGGGGCCCCCTCGACCAAGGGCGTTGGTCTGGACGCGTTGTTTATTACGCGGATGCCCTCGGCCGCGCCGTCGTCGACGGGCTCGAGTTCCCGGCGTGGGTGCGCGAGGGGCTCCTCCCCTGTGGACTCCCACCTCGCCATCCCGACCGGCTCGGCGCCGTCGTCCACGCGAGCTGCGCGGTGGCGCATGCACTCGGGATGGGTGGACTGGGGGGTGAGCCGGACACGGTGGTCGGGGAATCGGTCCGCGACGAGGTGCGCGACGCACTGGCCGAGGCCGGAGGTACGGAGTGGCTCGAGGCGCGGATGCGTGGACCGCTGCTCGCGGCCCGCGCTGGCCTCCGTGCCGCCCTCGCCGTGGCCTAGCGTGAGCACTCCCGCCGCCGTCCTCATCATCGTCAACCACATCGCGGGCGGCGGCCGAGCCGAGACGAGGCTGCGGCAGCTGGTGGCGACCCTCCGCTCAGAGGGGATCGAGTTCGAGGTGAGGGCGACCCACGCACCGGGCCATGCCACGGAACTGGCCGCAGAGGAGGGGCGGCGCTGGCCGGTGGTTGCCGCACTGGGCGGAGACGGGACGGCGAACGAGGTTGCCAACGGGCTGATCAGCCTGGCGGAGCCCCCGCCGCTCGCGATCCTTCCCGGCGGCTCCGTCAACGCCGTCGCTCGCGCCCTGGGCATGCCACGGCACCCCGCCGCGCTCGCTCGACTGCTCCGAGCACCCACGGTCGCGCGCCTCGACGTTGGATGGGCCGAATACCTTGGCCGCGGCGGGACCGAACGGCGGGCGTTCGTGCTGCTTGCTGGCACTGGCTGGAACTCGCGCCTGCTGGAGCGGGCGCGCTCATACCGCCGACTTGGGAACGCGTCCACGTACCTGCTGGCGGGTCTGCGCGAGTGGTGGGGGGTCAGCCAGGTGGCGGCCGACGTGGAACTCCCCGGCGGTTGCCAGCATGTAATGCTGACCGACGCCCTCGTGGTCAACATCCCGATCGACGGTCCATTCCTGCACCTGGCACCCGGGGCGCACGCCGTCGACGGCCAGCTTGAGGCGATCATCATCACGGCAGCGGGGCGCTGGAGGCTCTTGGAGCTCCTGTCCGCCCTCCCTCGCGGCGCGCACGTGCGCCATTCCCATGTCTCCTACGAGCGGTTGACCAGCCTCGCCATCGCTCCCACCCGTCCGCTCCCGGTGCAACTCGACGGTGAACTGGTCGGGCAGACCCCCCTCCGTGTGCGCGTCGAGCCGGCCGCCCTCCCTGTGCTGTTGGGCCGCAGCCAGGTCTAATGAGCCGCGATGGCGCGTGCTGCAGGGGGATCGGGGGTCACGCGAGTGACGGTGGCACCGTGGCACGGTGAGAGGTCAGCACAGCGATCATGGTGAGCCTGCGGCAGACGAGGGGTTACTCCTGGGCCGACTGATCTCGATTGAAGCGGGTGAGGTGCTTGCTGAGCTCCCGCGGGTCATCGACCACGATCGTGATGACGAGACGCTCGTCCGCCTCGTCGCTGCGCAGCCGGCGCGGTCGCCCTTCCCCGACGTACTCCAGGAGCGCCCGCAGGACGTTCCCGTGGTAGCGATCGATCGCCCGGTTGGTGCGGTCGGAACGCCCATCATCACGTCCCGGCACAGGGCTCCTCTGCGAGGCAAGCTTCGAGGCCCCCGCGGGAGGCGGCGCAGAGGGCCTGCACCGAATCCAGGAAGTCATCGATGTCGAATGGCTTCTGCAGTGCACCGTCCGCTCCGATCTCCTCCGCGGCGCGCGCGGCCGCGAAGGCTGAGATGACGAGCGTCGGCACGAGGCGGTCGAGGGATGCGAGTTGCCGGTAGAACTCACGTCCGTCCATCACCGCATGTCGATGTCGAGGACGATCACGCTCGGCTGCTCGCGGAGCACGAGCGTCAGCGCTTCGGCCCCATTCGAGGCCTCGATCGCGATCCCGCCCACATCCTCGACGAGGTTCAATGCCAACTGGCGGATCATCGGATCGTCGTCCACGATCAGGACGCGACAATGGTCATTCACGTGGATCGCCTACCTGTTCAGCCGCAGCAGGCGGCCACCTTAGCTGCGACGCTATCTCCCGAGCAAGACGATCGATGGCCCTGCGCGGCGGTGGTCTGAACCGCACCTCCGCTTCAGTCAACCGGCTCCCGATGGAGGCTGTGGTCCTCCCACTGCTCATCCTGACCTCGGTGTGACGACGCGAGTAGCGGACCAGGGCCGAGGCACCCCTCTCTGTGTGAGCGGCAGGGCACGTTGCAGAGCGAGCCGCGATCCCCAGCTGGCATCGGTGGCGAAACGAGCGTCGTTCGTCGTTCGTCGTGAAGACGTCGTCCCCACGCGCTATCGACTGCACGATTCGTGGTGGAACAGCTCGCACCAGAGTCGAAACGGAGGGGCGGTGTACACACCGCCCCTCCGAGGTCGTCTCCTGTCTGCGTTAGATGCGACGTCGCACGACGTACGCCCCACCCGCGACGAGTGCGACAGCGAGCAGGGCGCTGGCGAGGGCCAACGTGCTTCCACCGCTACGGGAATCCTGTGCACCCATGCCGGTCGAGGCGGGGCTCGGTACGGCGCCCGTTCCGCCACCCGATGTCGCCGGCGTCGACGTCACGGCTGACGTGGCAGTCGGTGTAGCCGTCGCCGTGGGGCCCGGGTTCGGTCCCACCTCGACTTCGCCCTCACCGATCTCACCGTCGTCGCCGAGATCGCCGGAGAGGCAGAGGTCGGCGCCAACCACGACGTCGGATCCCAGGTCGGTCCCCGCGGCGATCGAGAACGTCTGGCCGCCGACGGTGATCGAGCCCGGCGCAGTGGCTGTGGCGGCGGTGAACGCCGTCACAGTGCCGCAGACGTCGACGGTGGCAGCAGCGTCCGCGGTCAGCGTGCCGTCCTCGAGCTGCCCGGCACCGTTGGCCGTGGCATCGAGACAGAGGTCAGCACCGACGGTCGCGAGGGCCTGCCCATCGAGCGTGGTCCCCGCAGCGATCGGGAACGTCTGGCCGCCGATCGTGATCGAGCCCGGGGCGGTGGCTGTGGCTGCGGTGAAGGCGGTGGCGGCTCCGCAGACCTCGACCGCGGCCGTCGCGTTCGCGGTCAGCGTGCCGTCTTCCAGCTGGCCGGCGCCGTTAGCGGTCGCATCGAGGCAGAGGTCAGCGCCGACCGTCGCGAGCCCCTGTCCGTCCAGGGTGGTGCCTGCAGCGATCGGGAACGTCTGGCCGCCGACCGTGATCGACCCCGGGACGGCGGCGGTGGCCGCGGTGAAGGCGGTGACGGCCCCACAGACCTCGACGGCGGT
>Ga0114916_1000860_pt1 | contig 18667 bp, 15 predicted proteins | sample MalvirAntarct_66_FD_83501 | JGI IMG/M metagenome (GOLD analysis project Ga0114916, IMG submission 83501) | Marine viral communities from the Global Malaspina Expedition - Malaspina viral metaG Antarct_66 | ecosystem: Environmental > Aquatic > Marine > Oceanic | place: West Anvers Island... | reverse complement strand
GAACACGACCGCGACGAGGAGCCCCACGAGCAGGTCCGGCCAGGCGGCACCGGTAAGCCCGACGCCCGCCGCAGCGAGCAGCACCCCCACGTTCGCGATCACGTCGTTGCGGGAGCATTCGAACGTACTGGACATGTTCACGTCCTGCGTCCGGAAGCGCCACAGCAGGGCCAGGCAGGTCAGATTCGCGGCCAAAGCGATGAACCCGACGATGCCGATCGTCTCCGCTGACGGCGCGCCACCCACCAGCAGTCGGCGGCCCACCTCGACGAGGACCCACCCCCCAAACAGAAGGGCGATCCCGCCCTTCGCGAGGGCGGCCCCGGCGCGCCAGCGCACGCCGCGCTCCATCGCGTAGAGGCTGAGCACGTAGACCGTGGCGTCTCCGAACATGTCGACGGAGTCGGCGATCAGCGCAGCCGACCGCGCGGCAATCCCCGCCGACGCCTCAACGAGGAACATCACCACGTTGATCGCGAGGACGATCAGGAGCACGCGCCGTTGCGCCGGGCGCGTGGCAAGGGCCCTGAGCTCGTGCTCCTTGCCCGCACAGCAGTCGTCGAGCCCGCTTCCCGTGCAGCAGTCGTCCTCGCATGCAACGTCGGGGCGGGCGGGAGACAGCAACGTCGTATCCATGCCCTTTAGCATGAGACCTCTAGTGACTAGAGGTTCAAGGGGCGACCCCAGATGAACGAGCATTTCTCGATCGGCGAGCTCGCCCGCCGGAGCGGCTGCAAGGTTGCGACAATCCGCTACTACGAGGGCAGTGGCCTCCTCGCACCGTCGCCGCGCACCAGCGGCGGGCACCGACAATACGGCGACGAAGCCGTGCGCCGGCTGGTCTTCATCCGGCGCAGCCGCGAACTGGGCTTCACGCTCGACGAGATCCGCAGCCTGCTGGAACTCGCGGGCGACGAGGAGCGCGCGTGCGCAGAAGTGGATGCGATGGCCTCCGCGCACGTGCAGGAGATCGACGAGAAAATCGCGTCGTTGACCGCCATGCGCGACGCGCTGGTGGACGTCCTCGACCAGTGCGCGCGTACCACGATCCACGAGTGTCGGGTGGTCGACGCGCTCTCGCCGGCATGATCCTCATCTGTGACGGATGACGAAGCCGGTGGCGCCTTCAAGTGCTCATTCCCGCTACCAGGAGGAACTGCGCCGACGGGGAGATTAAGGGCGCCTCATCCTGCTACCCCGTTCGTGCGCTTCGGGTGGTCGGGATCTGCTCGAGGACGACGGGTTCGAGGTATACATCGCCGAGATCCTGGATGCGCGCGCGACGGCCTGTCGAGGCGTCGACATGTTCTCGTGATCACCGATCTGAAACTCGGGAATCAGCTGATCGCTCCCGACGAGCTGTTCCCACACCAGCCGATGCCGCTGTCGTGCTATCGACGCATGCCGACCGAAAGGCCCTGGCAGACGCTTAACGCGTCGTCGATAAGCCCTTCGAATTGAGGACTTGCTCGATGCGGTCCATCAGGAGCTTCGGGGGACGAGCTAGCGGCGAGGAGCATCGCAGAAGTGTCTCGTGCTGCTCGCGATCCCGCTCGGCGACGACCGTCGAGTTTGTCGACGCGTGCGGCCTACGGGCGCCGCGCGGAGCGACGAAGACGGCCTCCGGCCGGTGCGAGTCGCGCCAATCTGGTCAACAGCGGCTCAACGGATTCGATCCACCGCTTCGCGAACAAGGCTCGGGTGCGGCGACGGCCATTGTGAAGTAGCTCGCCAGACGGGCGCCACTCAGCGGCTCAGCTCACGGGGGCATGACTACGGGTAGAGGCTCGCGGCATAATCGTCGCGTGGGCATCTGTTAGGGCGACCGCTTGAGATGAGGTAATGTGGCGCGACGTTGGATGGTCGATTCGGGGCGGTCGAGAGCAGCCGTCAGTCGAGGAGAGGCACCCCAAAGTAGAAGAAGTAGCCCGGTTCCTTCCTCGCCACTGTACGAACATCCGACAGAGGATCGCTTGTAGGACGGTGGGTCCTCTGCGTTTCCGAGTCGTTCGACCTAAGCGACCTCGCGGGACGTGAGACCGGACGGAGCCCACCGCCGGTACGCGGCTGCTGTTAGTCACTGGATCTGAACCGCTCCTGCAGTCCGTCGAACAGGGTCACCCCGGCTGCCTCCAGCGCCGCGTCATCCATCTTGACCTCAAGCCAGCCCGAGAGGATCGCCTCGACGCCAGCGGTCTCAGGGCGCAGCACCTGGCCGTCACGCAGGTCGATCTCATGCACGATGTCGGCGATGGCGCGGAGCCCAGGGGCATCGAGTCCGAACGCCTGCAGCATGACCTCGAATGTGCAGAGCGGTCCGACGTGCTCGAAGTCGCCACCGGGCATATCGAACGCAACCTCATTCGCTCTCGGGCGGTCGTGGTACCGGATGATGGCGCGAGGATCGACGAACCGGCGGATGAACCATACGCACGCCAGCCGGTCCACGTAGGGGCGTGGCCGGGTCACCCACCTCCGCCCCTGGTACTCATTCGCCTCGCGCCGCGGGATGGATGGCTGCTCGTCGGCGGGGTTCAGCCGCTCCCGGAGCGCACGCAGGGCGGCCATAGCCTCCCGTCCGTCTGGGGCATCAAAGAAGTCGATGCGTCGGGTGTCCGCCAGGTCTTCTTCGATGCGCGCGAGAGTGGTCGCTAGCCCACGCGCGTCGGGTGCATCTGCGCCGGCGCGCTGGTCGGCCTCGGCGATCCGATCGAGGAGCGGGCGATAGTGTGTCGCAGCCGCTTCCCGGAACAGCCCGACGAGTTCGGCATCGTCCAGCCCCTCAAACTCGCTCACGGTCATGACGAGGGTCTCGCCGCCGCTGTGCTGGACTTCCCGAGAGAGCCACTGTGCTGCCTCGAGGCAGTCAGCACGGCTCGGGAGTACCCAGAGTCCGTGGCGGGGGGACACCGCCCCGAACCGTTTCAGCCGCCGCCACGCGCCGACGCGGGCGGTCGATGCTCCTTGGCCGCGGAAGGTGAACGCGAGGACGAGCCATTCCACCGGTTCCACCCCTTGCAACAAGCATTACACTGCACGCAACATTACTACGGAGCACCCCGAGAACTACGAAGCACGGCGAGAGGGGAAGAGCATGGCCTCCGGCTCCGGCGCGACCATCGGGCTCCTCTGGCGTGGAGACACTACCTTGCCACCGCCGCGGCCGGAGGAGACTCGCTTCGCCGCCATCTTCGACGCATTCGCGGCTCAGGGTGTCCACGCCGTCCCCGTCGTCTACGGAGACGAGGTGGCCGAGCCTGTAAGGGCGCGCCTCCTGGGGATGGACGCTGTCCTTGTGTGGGTGGACCCGATCGTGCGGGGCGAGGACCGCTCGATCCTGGACGCTCTCCTGCGCGACGTGGCCGGGGCCGGCGTGTTCGTGAGCGCGCATCCAGACGTCATCCTGCGGATGGGGACGAAAGAAGTCCTCCATCGCACCCGAGACCTCGCGTGGGGGACGGACGCGCACGTCTACCGAGGGCTGGACGACCTCCGCACGCAACTCCTCCCGCGTCTGAAGACGAGCCCTCGCGTCCTGAAGCAGGACCGCGGCAGCGGCGGGAACGGCGTGTGGAGACTGGAACTACTGCACGATTCACCGACGCCCGAGGAGGCCGTCCTGCGTGTTCAGTCCGCCGAGCGTGAGGCGGTGGTCACGCAGATGTCTCTCGCCGCCTTCATCGAGCAACGGGCCGACTACCTCCGGCACTTCGGAGGTCAGGTCTGCTTCGTCGACCAGCCGTACGCCGAACGGCTCGGGGAGGGAATGATCCGCGCGTATCTGGTCCACGACCGCGTGGCCGGCTTCGGGCACCAATACGTCACCGCGCTCATGCCGCCACCGGCAGGAGCGGATGGCCCTCCGCCTCCCGAGCCACGGCTCTACTACGGCCCGGACAAGCCGGAGTTCAAGCACCTGCGTCAGTTGCTGGAGTCGGGCTGGATCTCGGAGATGCAGGAGATCCTCAGTATCGAACGTGAGTCACTGCCCGTGATCTGGGACGCCGACTTCCTCCTGGGCCCTCGGACGCCCGACGGCGAGGACACGTACCTGCTGTGCGAGGTCAACGTTAGCGGTGTCTTCCCGATCCCGGACGAGTCCGTCCCATCACTCGTAGCGGTCGCGATCGAGCGGGTGCGGGCGGCGCGAGAGGCCCGCGCGCGATGAGCGGCGAGACCCGACCCACAACTGAAGGTCCGCACCGAGCGGACAGCGCAGATCGCTCGCAGTTGCGACCGCTCATCTGGTACTTCCTCAAGCTCGGGACGATCGGCTTCGGGGGCCCGGCTGCGCTGGTCGGGTACATGCGCCGCGACCTGGTGGAGCGCCGCCGGATCACCGACGAGGCAACCTACAACCTGGCGCTCGCGCTTGCGCAGATCATGCCGGGACCGCTCGCCGCGCAGACGGCGATCGCGCTGGGGTACTTCCATGGCGGCGTGCTGGGAGCGACGGTCGTCGGGCTGGTCTTCATCCTGCCGTCATTCCTGATGGTGCTCGGCCTGAGCATCACGTATGTGGCCTTCGGCGGACTTCCGTGGATGCAGGCGCTCTTTTATGGGATCGGCGCGGCCGTGATCTCGATCATCACAGTCGCCGCCTACCGCCTGGCGCGCGGCACCAATAAGCAGGATCGCTTGTTGTGGGCGGTGTTCGGTGTGCTCTTCGTCGCGACCGTCTGGCTGCAGGCGGAACTGGCGGTGCTCTTCATCCTCGCCGGACTGCTGGTGCTGCTGGTGCGCGCCTGGCCCGGGCGATTGCGAGCGATGCTTATGGCCACAGCGGCACTCCTGACCGGAGCGCTGATCTGGAGCATCGAATTGATGCTCGTGAGCGCGGACGCAGGGGGCGAGGACCACGTGCTCCTGCAGATCCTGCTCTTCTTCACAAAGGCGGGGGCATTCGTCTTCGGTAGCGGCCTCGCCATCGTGCCCTTCTTGCAAGAGGGGGTCGTCCAGGACTTTGGCTGGCTCACCGAGCACCAGTTCCTCGATGCCGTCGCCGTCGCCCTGATCACACCCGGACCCGTCGTCATCACCGTCGCCTTCATCGGTTACCTGGTCGCCGGGTTCGCGGGCGCAACGCTCGCCGCGATCGGCATTTTCGTCCCGGTCTATGTGTTCACCGTCCTGCCCGCGCCGTGGTTCAGGCGTCACCGCGACAATCCGCAACTGAAGGCGTTCGTCGCAGGTACGACAGCGGCGGCAAGCGGGGCGATCGCGGGAGCGGTCGTCGTCCTCGCGCAGCGCGCGATCATCGACGTGCCAACGGCGGCTATCGCAGCTGCTGGACTGGTCTTGCTGTGGCGGTTCCGCCTACAGGAGCCCTACCTCGTCCTGCTCGCCGGTGCGGCCGGACTTATCCTGTGGCCACTCGTGCGGGGGTAGCCTCCACGCGACAGACGTTCAAGGGGTTGCCCCTACCGCGTGTCCATCGGCGTACCGCTCAGGAGTCGCGAGGGCGGGCGACGAGTGTCCTTCCGGAAGCAGGACACCCCGTCGACGAGACCTCGTCATCGAGGTGTTCCGCATGATTGCGGCGCAATGCGCACCCGCTTCCTCTGGGTCATGCTCAATGCCGAGCTCGCAGCCTAGTGATAACTACAGGGTGGAACGATCGGCGTAAGGCAAAGTACGGAGTCTCGATTCGGCACGAGTGTCCACCGGGGTGCCCTCGCCTTCGGTGTCTCCTACGTCACGGTCCTGCCCGGCGACACGGCACCGGCCATCCGCGGCTACTCACCACGTCGTGTCACCGCGCTGTACGGCGAGGACGACCTCTGGCCGATGTTCGCGCTGCGGGCTGAGCCCTCGGGCAGTGAGTGGCTGCACCGGCTCTCGGCCAATGGCGTCTGGAGGGTGCTGCGCCGGCACGGCCTGAACACCCGAGCGAAGCGACTCGCGCTCGTCGCCGGCTACGCCGCCCCGCCGGCGCCCACACGCCCGGAGGCCCCAGCGGAGCGCCACCTGGACGTCTCCCAGCCCGGCGAACTGGTGCAGCTGGACTGCTTCTGCATCGGGCGGCTCTCCGGGACGAAGGGCACGGTCTGGCAGTACACCGCCATCGACGTCGGTTCCGCCTACGTCTGGGCGGAGCTCCACGTCACCCCGCGCAACCCCTCCGCCCGCTGGACGTCGCGGCTCGCGCAGCGGGTCGCCCGGGAACTCGCGGGGCGGGAGGCGGTGATGACCGACAACGGCTCCGAGTTCCGCTCGCACGAGTTCCGCCGGGCGGTCGCCGCTCTGGGCGCCGGGCACCGCTTCATCCACGCGGGACGGCCGCAGACCAACGGCTGCGTGGAACGCGTCCAGCAGACGGTGCTCGACGAGTGCTGGAAGCCCGCCTTCGCTCGCCACCTGATCCCGAAGCTCACCGGCCTGCAGCGTGACCTCGCCCAGTACCTGCGCTACTACAACACTGACCGCGCCCACACCGGGCGCTGGACCCGCGGCCGTACCCCGGATGCCGTGCACGGAAAGGCGAAGATGCGGTGACCCACGGAGGTGCGATCCGTCGCCAGATCTCGGGGATAGGACAGCTTAGATGGCGGCGACGCTCGCCGGGTCACGATTGACCGAGCGGCACAGGAGGGCGCAGCTGGCGCTCCGGGCGCTGGCCCTTCGGCAGGTGCTGGGGATCTGGCCCGCGTTTGACATCGAGGATGCTCCACGCTCCTGGCCCTCGGTCGAGGCGGCGCTGCTTGCAGTCATCGGAGAACGACGTGCCGTTTTGGCGTCGCTGGCGGCGGGGTACTTCGAGGCGTTCCGACACGCGGAGGGAATCGACGGCAGGGCATCGCCAGTGCTCGTTGACTTCGATGGGGACGCACGAGCGCGAGCGCAGACGTCGCTCCAGGTGACCGGCTAGGTGACGGTTGAGCGACTGCGGGCGCTACGGTACGCAGACTCGGACAGGGTAGCCCTGATACGCGTCTCCGGGGTGGTCACGCGCCACGTGCTGGACGGCGGGCGGGAGACGCTGCTGGCTTCAGTGCGCGCCGACCGCCGCGCACGGGGTTGGGCCCGCGTAACGTCAGGAGAGCCGTGCCAATTTTGCGCGATGCTCGCGTCGCGAGGCACGGTCTACACCGCGACCAGTGGGACATTTCAGTCACACGACCACTGCGGATGTTCAGCGGAACCCCAATTCCGCCCGCCTGGGCCGCGCTAGCACTCTCAGTCGGTTCTCCGCACGTATCGGCAGGACTATTCTGAGCCCGCCCGACAGGCGCGCAGAGGAATCGGAAACCATGAGGGAGCCTGCCAGTCGCCGGTCGATGGCCTGGATGAGGTTGCCTGGAGCAGGCTAGCCGGGGCAGCGCCTCGGCGGGAGGCGCGCATGACGAACTCGGAGACGACAGCAGTCCGTTCCACTGAAGAGCTGCTCGAGTGGTGGCAGACCCTTCCCGAAGACGAGCAGCGAAGCGCCTTCGCTGACCTCTCACCGGCCGAGGCGAGCGGCCTGTTCCTCGCCCTCGACAGTGCGGACCGCGCGTACATCCTCGCGGAGCAGGCAGACCAGCAACGACGCGTCTGGCTCCGACTGCTGGCACCCGACGATGCAGCGGACGTCATCCAGCGATTTCCCGAGGAGGAGCATCACGACCTGCTCTCGCTGCTAGACCAGCACACCTGGTCGCAGGTCGAGGCACTCCTGACCTACCGCTCCGACGTGGCCGGCGGAAAGATGAACCCCCGTTACGTCCGGGTCCCACCGTCCATGACAGCCGAACAGGCCGTCGGGTATCTCCGGCTACAGGCGCAGTCAGCGAGTGAACTGATCTACTACGCGTACGTGCTCGACGCGGACGACCACCTCCTCGGGGTCATCTCATATCGCGACCTGCTGCTCGCGCCGCCGCAGCGATCGGTCCGAGAGCTCATGTCCACGGACACCGTGAGTGTCCGGGACGACCTCGACCAGGAGGAGGTGGCGCGCGTGCTCCGCCAGCGCGGACTGCTCGCGATTCCCGTGGTGGACGAAGCGGGCCGCATGCGCGGCATCGTCACGGTGGACGATGTCGCTGAGGTCGAGCGCGAGGAGGCCACCGAAGACTTCCAAAAGGCTGGTGGTGTCGAGGCACTCGACCTGCCGTACTTCCGCACGGGGCCGCTCCAGATGCTCCGGAAGCGCGGCGGCTGGCTCGCCGTGCTGTTTCTCGGACAGATGCTGACCGTGACGGCGATGGGGATCTTTGAGGACGAGATCGCGAGTGCCGTCGTCCTCGCGGCGTTCATCCCGCTGATCATCTCGAGCGGCGGCAACTCGGGCTCGCAGGCCTCCACCTTGATTATCCGGGCGATGGCCCTGGGTGAGGTCGGTGCCGGCGATTGGTGGCGGGTGATCCGGCGCGAAGTCTGGTTTGGGCTCGCCCTCGGAGCGATGCTGGCCAGCCTCGGCGGGCTGCGCGTCCTGCTGGGTGACGCCATTCTTGACAGCTATGGGGACGAGGTTCGGCTGGCGTTGACCGTGGCCCTCAGTGTGACCTCCGTTGTTACATGGGGGACGCTGACCGGGGCTACCCTCCCGTTCCTCCTCAGACGAACCGGGTTCGACCCGGCCAGCGCTTCGGCCCCCCTCGTGGCGACTGCGGTGGATGTGACGGGGCTCGTGATCTACCTCAGCATCGCCCGCGTCGTGCTACTGCCTGCGTAAGTCTCGCGGCGTGACCGGACGGACCGCGGCACAGCCCGGCACGGCCGGATGAGACGCGTGCCACGGCGCGCGTAGCAGGGAGCGACTTGTTGGACGAATGGTGGCGGGCCGCAGTGCTCGGCGTGATCCAGGCCTTGACCGAGTTCCTGCCGATCTCCTCGTCCGGCCATCTGGTCATCGCACACGAAGTGCTGGGGGAGGACGAGACTCCCCTGACGTTCGACGTCGGACTCCACACCGGCACGCTTGCGGCGATCCTCGTCTACTTCTGGTCGGACTGGTACGAGATACTTCGACGCACAGTCCTCGACGTGCGAGGTCACCGGCATCACTTGGGGGCGTGGAGCCTCCAGGCTCGCCTCGGGACCCTAATCGCCCTCGCGACGCTCCCGGCCGTCGTGGTCGGCCTGCTGTTTGGGGACGTGATCGAAGACCGCCTTCGGGCTCCCGAGGTGGTCGCGTCTCTCCTGATTGCTGGCGCGATCGCAATGGCGGTCCTCGACCGCCACGGCCAGGAGCGTGGGCTCGGCCAGGTAGGCGTCCTGCATGCCCTCGTCGTCGGAAGCGCACAAGCGCTGGCCCTGGTTCCTGGTGTCTCCCGTTCGGGGGCAACGATCTCCGCTGCACGTGGGCTCGGGTTCGCCCGGCCTGACGCAGCGCGGTTCTCGTTTCTACTGGCAGCTCCGATCACGCTCGGTGCCATCGTCTCGGAGCTCGGCGGTGCCTACTCCGCGGAGGAGCATGTGGAGTGGGGGCCACTCCTGCTTGGCTCGCTGGTCGCGTTCGCGGTCGGCCTGCTGGTGATCCGGTTCCTGCTCAGGTTTCTCGCCACGCGCACCCTCGCGTCATTCGTCTGGTATCGCATCATCCTGGGACTAGGGATCTTTGGAGCGCTCGCCCTCGGATGGCAGTCATGAGAACAGCGAGGTACCAACAGCAGTTGCTCTCACAGCGAGGTGCTCACCGGGGTGCGAGCTGAACGGCGTTGATGAGCAGAAGATCTAACGCCAGTTGTGGGGCCTCTGACAACTCCCCTTACCCCGGCCCTCTCATCCTGCAAATATCCCCTCATGGCAGATGACGAACTGACCCCGTCCACCGACGAGCCATCTGACGACCAGCCCGACAAGCACTGGGAGGCCGAGGCCACCAAGTGGGGCGTAACCGGGTATGGGTCGGGAGAGGCGTCGACCGAGGCGCAATCCGGGTTCCTTGCCATGCGCTTCAGTCGCGAAGCCGTGTAGGACGACGCATCCTTTGATGCACACCGGCTTGTCTGGCCGGCCAACTGGACCGCCGCGGGCGTCGGTCAACGCCCCTGAACGCCCCCTCTCGTGATGCATGAACTGCGGCGCCACGAGGGGCGTGGCTAGCTGCGGTGACGGCGTGGTTGGCCCCGTACGAGCTCGTTTGAGGGTGTCAGAGCGCGAGCGCCACGCGAAAAGGCGCGCATCCCTCTTCGCACGAGCGCGTCGTCATGCCGATGACGACGTGGACGAAGACCCCGATGCTGTCGCTGGCCGTCCCCGCCGCTTGGCCGGAACTGCGCAACCCGACGACCGAGCCGTCTGTTAGGTCGCCTATTGTGCGGCGCGACTAACGCAGAATCCGTCGCCTGGCGCCCGTACGCGCTTCGCGCACGCCACCGCCGACAAACCGCCGACAAACCGCCGACAAGAGCTCGCGAAATCGGGGGGCGAGGAGTGGTTGTGCGTGACGTCGGTGATCCAGAATCCCGTGCAATTACTGCGGATCGTGCCGATGAATGGCCCGGAGTGGTGTTGCAACACCGGACTCATAATCCGCGGGACGGAAGTTCGAATCCTGCCGAGGATGCCACTGAGCTAACCTGCCGATCGTGCCTCGAGCATCGTGCCGACCAGGAAGCGACTCCTTCTCATCTGTCATCTCGACAATCTCGCGGACTGGCGTGGGCGGCGGTGCTGATGGGCCACGCAGACGAGACCATGCAGATTCTGTTACTCCGGCCCCTGCGCGATCCACCGCTCAGGCCCTGACCGATACGTTCCTGAAGGCAGCGGCCGCCGGCAGTGTGCTCTCGTCTATCCGTCTGGCGAGTTCCTCGGAGCGGGGCGCCCAAAGGTTGGCATGGAGGCGCATGTCCAGGTGAGGGATGGGTGTCGGATCCCAGCTGACACGCTCGTGGACAATCACGCCGTCTACCAACCAGGCCACACGGTCCGGCTGCCAGTCGATGGCGTACAGATGGAAGTCCGCGGTGGCGTCGAAGCCGAGATCGATCCAATAGGGCGAGCCGCGGTAGCCGAAGGACATCGCGGTGCCATCGTCGCCGGGATTGAAGAAGACGTTGGCCAACATGCGCCGGGGATCATCCCCCGCGAACTCGATGTCGATCTCCTGCCGCGGCGTGTCCCGATGCAGAAAGAAACCAGTAATGAGCCCCGAGCCCGGCGCCGCCCGAATCTCGGCCTCAAAGCGCCCATGCCCGAATGAGCGCACGGACGCGCAGGCTCCCGACCGGTAGGGGCGTCGTCCGCCTTCGACAGCGTCGAGCACTAGTTGCGCGCCCTCGACGCCGTACTGGACACTCTCCCGCGCAAACGACGCCAGGTTGCCTGGAAACGTTCCGACAAGGCCAGGGAACGATGTCGAGGCCTCTGTCATCGAGGCCTCGGCGACGGGCAGGCCCGGTGGGCACACCAAACGGCCCGCGATAGGTCCAGGCCGCCAGCCGCTCGACGATGGCAGGATCCATGGCGAGTCGTCCATCTGGTAGTCGTCCCGCAGTACCCGCGCAGCAGATCCGAGCCGCCCGGTCGGGTGGTCGTCTCGGAATACGCGAAGATCTCGCGGAGCTCCGGCCGGGAAGGCTTCAGCTGGCTTGATCAGGCCCAACGCGCCGCAGAGGACTTCCCACGATCCGTCGCGGGAGTCGCCGGGTGCCAGGACGGCCGACCACAACGGCGGCAGCCGGTGTGGCTCCAAACCCACTGGCGGCGGTGCGTCGGCCTCCAAAAGGATCACCGAGCGCCCGTCCGCCGCCGCGGCGGAGAGCGCGGCGGGCACGAGCGGAGCGTTAACGAGAGCGTCGAACGTCTTCAATACCTCGTGCAGTTCCCGCTCGTGCATCGGCTCCTCGTCGCCGTCGAACGCACGGACGCGCAGCCCGAGCATCGACAGCGCCATAGCGAGACTTTCCCGCTCCGAGCCCCCGGTCCACGCCAGCACTGGACCGGTGCGTGGCTGATTCGGGGGCTTAGCTCCGTGCCCCGCATCGATGATGCCGGCTCGGGCCAGATATGGCAGGACCGAATAGGCATTGTCCGATGCTTCGTCCCGCCTCTGCGCGATCACGGGCGAAGTGAGTGCCAGCGCACCGAGTTCGGCAAATCGGTAGTTCATCCAGAGGTCGACGGGCCCGACGACGGGCATTGCACGAAGGAGCGCGGCTGCTCCCTCGCGCGAGAGCACATAACCCGAGAGGTGCCACAGACCGCGCACAGCGCGAAATAGGCTGTCACAGGCATCAACCCGCGCCGCGGTTCCGCCGGCGTCACTGTATGAAAGGAAGAGCAGCTTTGGGCCGCCTTCGAGTGCGCACCGGCTGAGGGCTGCGTGCCAGCCGCGATCGATAGCGGCCGGGGCGCCGGGCGTGAACCAGGCGTCGTCTTCCAGCACGAGAACGTAGTCGTCGGTCCCGGTCGCGATAGCTTTCCAGGCCTCCACGTGTGACCGGGCCACCGCGACTTCCTGCCGCGTCATCCGCACCGGCTCGTCCTCGGGGAAGCACTCCGCCAGCCGCGCGTCTGGCTGCACGTACAACTGATCGCCGATTCGATACATCGCGTCCACGTCAACGGTCGCTGCGACCGCCCGACCGTCCCGAGCATCGACTGCTGCCAGCCGCCGCGTGATCGAAGTCAACGGAACGCCTTCGGACGTCCGGAACCGGCGTAGCTCTCTCGTCACGCGCCGCCATCGCCTCGGCTGCCTGTCCAGGTTTATGACTATGACCGCCGCAATCTGGCCTGGGTCTCCGCCAAAGGCCCGAATTCGGGCACCTGGGAGAGACACGGTCAGTGAGCGCCAGGTTCGGAACGCGAGTGTTTGCATCGGACTGAGCACTTTGTTGAGATTCATCGAGGGCTGGCCCCGTTCCTACGCGTCAGCGAAGGTCCATGTTGCGCCAGTTGCGGGCGTCGTTGCGGTAGGCGAGGTCCCAGCACGGCTCCGCGATCCCCTCCCAGTCGAGAAGCAGCTCGAAGTCCGGCAGGGTGTCGCCAACTTGCGACTCGCGGGCGTGCGCGGCTAGGGCGGCGGTGAGGTTTCCAGGGCCTGTCGTCGACTGAATCTCCGGGGCTGGATCGTCTCCCAGCAGGATGTCGGTCGCGCGGGCCAGCGCCCGCCGCAAGACGGGATGACCGGCTGGGGCGGCGATCGGGTTGTTGTTCACGTAGAAGATGCGACCGTCCGTCGGTAGGTCGGTTCGCTGGAGTTCAGAGGCCGACACCATGCCGCCGGCGGTTACGTCGTAACACAGCGGCTGGACCTTCAGCGTGCCGTCGCGGAAGACGTCCTTCCAGCCGCCGCCCAACAGCACATCGTCCGCGTCGACGTACAGGCCGCCCTCCGCCAGCACGAAGCACATGCGTAGATAGTCGCTGCGCATCGCGGGATGCCTGCATCGCGCGAAAGCGGCGAGCTCCCGCGGACCATACCGCTCAGCGATGAAGGCGGCTGCCGAGGCGTCGCCGAACATCCGGAACGCGAACCCTTCGTTGCGCAGCGGGTCCCAAGTCTTCAGGCAATTGTGGACATCCGCTGGCACATCGAACGGGTCGTTCCAAAACCGCACCAGCGTTCTCGGTATGAGCGCTCTCCGATCTGTGCGCTCGCCTCTCGATGAGGCTCGATCGCGTCCTAGTTGCCGCAGCGTTAGTTGTCGAATGAAGTCGGACCGTAGGCGGTCGTCTTCTTCGAAGCCTGGCGGGTACGCATCCGTTTCCGAGACTTCTCGCCGAGCGCCGTGTGTTACGGGAGCGACGTCCGGTGCCGGCGTGTTCAGCGGTCTCTCCGGATCGTGTCTCATCGAGCTCAGTGACCCCCGTCCTTCCGATACGCCCTGTAGCGTTCGGAACTCCGGAGGAGATACGCGCGCCCATCAACCACGAATCCGTCCAATTCACGATCCACGGTGTAGGTGTCGAGGTCCGTCAGGTTGTTGATGAACCCCTTCCCGCTGAAGTTGAGGGAGGTGTTGCACAGGACTCCGTATCCTGTACGCGCCTTGAAGGCGCTGAGCAGGTCGTAGAGGTGGGCGTTCGTGCGTCGGCTTACCGTCTGAAGCCGGGCCGTGCCGTTCACGTGCGTTACCGCGGCCAGTGCGTCCGTGTTGGCCCGATAGGTGAACAGCATGAACGGGCTCTCGTGGTCGCAGCCGAACCAACGTGCTGCATCAGCCTCCAGACAAACAGGCGCGATGGGGCGGAACTGCTCGCGCTGTTTGATCTCGTTGAGCCGCACCCTTGTGCTGTCATCGAATGGCGCGGCGAGAATGGACCTGTTGCCGAGAGCGCGAGGGCCGATCTCGTACCTCTCGCTGACCCACCCGAGGATCAGGCCCTGACTCAGCATGTCAGCCACTTCCTCGTAGCTCACCTCTCGAACGTCGTAGCGGCCGGGAACGACAGGTGCATCCGTCCTGAACGGTAGTCCGGAATAGACATCCCACTCGATCTTGGCATCGCCGGTGAAGTGGAGCTGAGCATCGATCGCGGTCCCGATCGCTGAACCGGAATCGTTGGCAACAGGCGGCACGAAGACGTCAGAAAAGATGCCGGTCTCTTTCCACTTCCTGTTCCAGTCGCAGTTCAGGCCGCAACCTCCGGCGATGACCAATGGCAGGCCTTTGTGCAAGTTCCTCATCGCAAAACGGTGGAAAGTGTCGAAAATTCTGTCGCTAAAGATGCCGGCAAAATTCCGGAATTCTGTGTCATCCGTTCCTACGTTGTAGTACACGGACGACTCAAGTCGGTTGTAGAGGTCCAGTCGAACGTGTTGAGGGGACAGGAGGAAGGCCATCAGCTCCTCCTCTTCGGCGGTGGGCGTGCTCCTTCGAGCGAAGGACGCGAGCGCCATCAACTTGCCCGCATCCGACCAGCGGGAGAACGGCGCGTTCTTCGGGAAAGTCGGATCTGCCAATCCGTAGATCGACATATACCGGTTTCCCGGTTCGTTCATTACGTCGGCGATCCGTGTGATGTTCATGTCGGGATCGATCTCGTAGAACGCGCCGATCGCCCCTTCCCACACCAGCGCATAGCACGGTGAACCCTGGGGAAACGGTGACATGCCGAATGCGCAGAGCAGGTGGGACCTCTCGTGGGAGGAGGAAAAGAACGGGACCGACTTTCCGAAAAAGGCTCCACGGTCCACGGTGATCGTGTCCTTCGCGATGCCGCGATACCCAACATGGAACGGCGACCCGGTCAGACGCGCCTCGCGCGGCCACCAGCCTCCAGTGCACACGACGTCGGGCACCTCCTCTAGCCGGCCAAAGGCGTCGAGCAGGTCGCGGCCGGCGATCGGGCTGTACCGCCAGTTGGAGTCCTTCTCCGCTTCGACGGAGGAGACGAGGTGGCCATCGCGGAGGTGGACGACGGCACCGTCGTGACCGGGGTTATACGACAGAATGTCCACGCTCGCGAAACCCTCCCCGTCGGTAACCTAGATGTACTGACCAAGGAGATTGGTCACACGGGAGATGATCGCAGGGGACCTCCCGGAGAAGGTGTGGTTACGACACACACGCCGACTCCAGGAGGTCCTCCGTGCACCGTAACGCGAAGCTCACTCCCGCGGGACGCCTGACGCTCGTCCAGCGCATCGCCTCGGGGCGCCCCGCCGCCCACGTCGCCGCCGAGATGGGCGTCTCCCGCCAGACCGCCTACCGCTGGTGGCGTCGGTTCCGCGCCGAGGGCGAGGCCGGGCTGCTCGACCGTTCCTGCCGTCCACACCGGAGCCCGCAGCGGACGGCTCGCCGCCTCGAGCGACGCATCGCGCACCTGCGCCGCCGTCTGAAGCTCGGGCCCGTCCGCATCGCCGGCCGGCTGGGGCTCGCGGCCTCCACGGTCTATCGCGTGCTCTGCCGCCTCGGCCTCCAGCGGCTGTGCTGGCTCGACCGCCCCACCGGACAGGTGGTCCGACGCTACGAGCGGGAGCAGCCAGGCGACCTGGTCCACGTCGACGTCAAGAAGCTGGGGCGCATCCCCGAGGGCGGCGGCTGGCGTGCGCACGGGCGCGGGCAGACCGGACGGAGGCAGCGGGTCGGCTACGCCTACATCCACTCGGCCGTGGATGACCGCTCTCGCCTCGCCTACAGCGAGGTGCTGGACGATGAACGCGCCCAGACGGTGGTGGCCTTCTGGGCCCGCGCCCTGGACTGGTTCGCCGCGCGCGGCGTGCAGGTGCAGCGGGTGCTCACCGACAACGGGCCCGGCTACCGGAGCCGCGTCTTCGCCCAGCTCTGCGAGGAGCGCCACGTCGGGCGCCGGTTCACCCGTCCCTACCGGCCCCAGACGAACGGGAAGGTGGAGCGCTTCAACCGCACCCTCCTGGAGGAGTGGGCCTACGTCCGCGTCTACCGCTCAGAGCACGCCCGCACCGAGGCGCTCGCACGCTGGCTCCACCAGTACAATCACCACCGCGGCCACACCGCACTGGGCGGACTATCCCCGGTCAGCCGTGTCACCAACCTCCCGGCTCAGTACACCTAGACGATGACCTCGGCGAGGGTCGTCGTTCGCCAGCATTACTTTTCGCGCCTCCCCGTGCGGCTCCATGCATCATCCATGTTGAAAATACTGTCGGTAGATGGTCATGACCTCCGCGGGCGTCGCCGGACGCGAGAGAGTTCCCTGACGCAAATACGGCCGATCGTTCGCAAAATACAGTGGTTCTGGGCCTCCCAGCACGCGAACGAGTGCGATCTGCTTCTCTCGATAGGGGACTAGGTCGACCGTCGCGGTCGGCACCGGTGCGACGTTCTGGATGATCCCCTCGATCCGTTCCTTGTTGCCCTCGTAGCCGATCACTGCCCCGCCGTCGTCGACCCCAATCAGAATCACCCCGCCTCCTGATGTGGCGAAAGACGCGACTTCAGTTGCGAGCTCGGACGCGGTCCTCGGAATTTGAGCTTTGAACTCAGTCCGCTGTCCTTCGCCGACAGCGACGGCGTCCTGAATGACCTGGACGCGGGGGTCGATGACAGCCTCTCGAACCTGGCTCTGGAGTCCGACGAACTCGTGCTCCGTCATTAGCGCGACACCCCGAACGCGGTAGGCACGACCCTCTCGGATCACCAGGTTCTTCCACTTCTTTGAGCGATAGTTCCCAACCGTGCCCACCGACCACACACTGCCGGTCGCGTCAGATATCTGTTGATACGTGACGAGCTCTCCTTCGTGGGCTGCTAAGAACCGGTATGCGTCTCTCGCGGACTGAGTGCGATCTTCGGGAGGCATCTCGTTCACCTCGTCCTCTCGACAGCCCGAGGACGACTTGGAATCTGGGCATTGGGCGTCCTGATGCTATCGAAACGGCGTCCGACCTACCCAGCATCCATCTTGATGCGGAGCAACTCCCCACCCGACCACATATCGCGTGGCGCACCGCGCGTGTCTTGTATCGATGCGACCTGTGGTCCAACTCATGACGACGGAGCCTCATCCTGCCCTGGACGTACAGGATCTCTGCTCAGGCAACTCGCGAGCGAACCCGTGGCAGGCCGTTCGATGCCGTCGCACGTGCCCAATGGGCAGTGACAACCCAGACGGACAACTGCACCAAAGCGCCGTGCGAAAGGGAGATACCCCTGGCCAATAATGGACGATCGCGGACGGCGGTGGACGACGACGAACGTGTGTGAACGTGGTCGGCACTGGCCCACATCCACTCCGGCACCGCCCGAGAACAGGAGGCCACTAGGAGGCCACTCCCATGAACGGACATGACCGATCGTGGAGACTCGCCAGCGATACCGAATCTGAAATGGCGTCGGTTGACGCCCCTGAACGCCCCTCTAGTGGTGCATGAACTGTGGCGCGACGGGTGCAATGATCGCGGTTGAGTGAACTGCACCACCGGCGACAGGAGCGCCCGAGAGCCGCGCTCCGAGCACCCTTGCATCGCCTGGCATCCGCCCTTCTTGGTAGTTCTTGCGACTGGACACGGAGATGGACACACGGGTGAACCAGCGGGTCCGATGGTGCCCAACTGCGGACGATTTCGAACCTGGATGAACGTGCCTGAACGCCCTTCCTACGGCTGGGGGACTGGGGGTCGTGGGTTCAAATCCCGCCTCCCCGACCATTTTTCCCCTGCAATTGCAGGGGATTCGGACGAAGGGACGACCCCACGGAGGGCGCCAGGGAACCTAGCAGGGACCCTACCTAGCCGAAGAGCACGTTCCCGATGCGGTCCGCAGCGTCTCGCTGCAACTCCGGGAGCACGTGCGAGTAGATGTCGGCCGTGATGCTCATCTGTGAGTGGCCGAGCGTTTCCTGCACCACCTTCATCGGCACGCCGCTGGCCAGCAGGTACGTCGCGGCCCCGTGGCGGAGGTCGTGGAACCGGCTCCGGCGGACCGCCGCCGCGTCACTGAGGGCGCGGAAGGCGGCTGTGAGGCGTGTAGCCTCAATCGGCTCGCCGAGATCCCAGGTGAAGACCAGGTTCCAGTCGTTTCGCCAGGCCTCGGCCTTGAGCTTCTCCTCGTTCTGCCGGGCGCGGTGGCGGCGCAACGACTCCACCACGTACGCCGGGCTCGAGGGGGGGTACGAGGCCGGGACTGGTTAGCGCCTTCAGACATGGAGGATCACTCGGCGCACTGGCTGGTGTAGCCAAAGACTGCACGGACGCCCTTGCAGCTACTGCTCCACGGGGACCCAGTCACGCTCGGGGGCTGCGAGGCGGTACCCCACGCGCTTCACGGTCTGGAGGTGATGGCGGGCGGGGCCGAGGCGAGTTCGCAGG
>Ga0114916_1000858_pt1 | contig 18725 bp, 16 predicted proteins | sample MalvirAntarct_66_FD_83501 | JGI IMG/M metagenome (GOLD analysis project Ga0114916, IMG submission 83501) | Marine viral communities from the Global Malaspina Expedition - Malaspina viral metaG Antarct_66 | ecosystem: Environmental > Aquatic > Marine > Oceanic | place: West Anvers Island... | reverse complement strand
TCGGCGGCACGGTATTCCTCGTGCGCGTCCGCGACCTACAGGCGCGCGCCACTGCGGCGGCCGCCGCAGCCGCAGTGGCGCGCGCCTGTAGGTCGCGGACGCGCACGAGGAATACCGTGCCGCCGAACACCATGCCGCCCGACGCCAGGAGGAAGGCCGTCGGGATACTCGTCGCATCGACGAGGCGGCCCCCGCCGATCGCGCCGAGCAGGAAGCCGGCGGCGAATGCGGCGGAACCGAGGCTCGCGACGGTCGCCATGCCGAGGTCGCGTCCGGTGTCGATCTGCATCGCCTGCGCGGAGACGTTCGCAAGCGCCGCCCCCAGGCCAGGCCCGATCAGCATCCCGGTGAGGATCACCCAGTATGAGTCGCTCCACACGATGGTGGACATGCCGCCGGCCATCGTGGCTGTCCCGAAGAACACCAGCCAGGAACGCGGGAAGCGGTCGGCGAGGCGTCCGAAGAACGGCTGCGAGAGGCCGCCCGTGATCTGCTGCACCGCGAAGACCAGCCCGACCATCGTCGCGGTCACGGCGAGCGACTCTTCGAGGTGGACGGCGAGGAACGACATCGCGACGCCCGTCGCGAGGGCGAAGCAGATGCGGAGGAACATCAGCGCCTGCATCGTCGGGTGGCGGAAGATCTGGCCCCACGGGGCGGTGATCTTCGTCGTCCCGAGCTGCAGCCGGACCGGCTGCGAGGGCAAGAGCAGCCAGATCACCACGAACACGACGAGGTAGAGCGTGGCCATCGCGAGGAACACCTCGTCGAGGCCGGCGACGTCACGGATGACGCCGGCGAAGAGCGGCCCGAGCCCGAACCCGAGGAAGTCCGCGACGGCGAACGCGCCCATGTAGCGCCCCTCGGAGCCGGATGGCGCGAGGTCGCCGACGTACGCCTGCGCGTTGGAGAAGATCAGTGCGGAGCCGATGCCGGAGAGCGCGCGGAACGCGATGAGCATCGCGAGCGTCTCGGCCGACCACCACCCGATCGCCGATGCGAAATAGACCGCCGCGCCCAGCATGAGGAACGGCTTCCGGCCGAAGCGGTCTGCGAGCCGCCCGATGAACGGACTGACGAACAACTGCGGGATCGCGAACGCCGACATCGTCAGTCCGATGGTCGCGCCGCTCGCGCCGAACGACTCCGCGTAGACGGGGAGGAGCGGCAGCACCATCCCGAGCCCCATCGTGGCGGTGAACATCGACATCGCGATGATGAGGAAGGGGCGTGTCAGCATCGCGGGATTCTAGGGCTCAGGCCGGTGTTTCACATTAAATACAGCCGTACCGTCTCTTGTTCCCGCGTACGCAGGCAGATGCGTATGATGCGCCGATTCACCTGAGGTCGCCCGCGAGGTCCGAGAGGTACCGGGGTGCCACGTCGTCCGCTCTTCTACGGGTGGTGGATCGTGCTCACGGGAGCGGTCCTGCAGCTGCTGCAGGGTTCCCTCCTCGGGCAGGCGTACGGCGCCTACGTCGTCGTGCTGAACCACGAGTTCGGCTGGAGCCGCACCGTCCTGTCGGGCGCCTCGGCGCTGCGAGAGATGGAGGGCGGCCTGGTCGGCCCGCTGCAGGGCTGGCTCGTCGACCGCATCGGCCCACGTCGCGTGACGCGCATCGGCATCGTCATCCTCGCGGGTGGGTTCTTCCTCTTCAGCCAGGTCAACTCGCCACTGACCTTCTACGGCGCATTCCTCGTCATGGCCGTCGGCGCGAGCCTCATGGGCTACCTCACGATCACCACGGCGGTCGTGCAGTGGTTCGAGCGCCGCCGCTCCACGGCCCTCAGCCTGACCAGCGTGGGAGGCGCCCTCGGCGGCGTGATCGTGCCGCTCACGGTGCTCTCGCTCGAGGGCATCGGCTGGCGTTCGACGGCGATCGCGTCGGGCATCCTCGTGCTGGTCATCGGCCTGCCGATCACGCGGCTGCTCGTCCGCAACCCGGCGGAACTCGGCCTCGAGCCTGACGGCGACCCGCCCGCGACCCCCGACGAGCCGACGGCCAAGCTGCCGCGCTCCGCCGATTTCACCCTCCGCGAGGCGCTGCGCGAGCCCTCCTTCTGGTGGCTGTCGCTCGGCCATGGCGCTGCGCTGTTCGTCGTCGGCGCGGTGAACGTGCATATGGTGTCGCACCTGAACGAGTCGCTCGGCTACTCGCTCGGTGCTGCGGCCGGGGTCTACTCGGCGCTGACGCTCGTGTTCATGTTCGGCACGCTCGCCGGCGGGTGGATCGGCGACCACTGGAGCAAGCAGTTCATGGCCTTCTGCTGCATGGGCATGCACGCCATCGGGATGGTGCTCCTGGCGCACGCCACGGGCGCCCTCATGGTCGCCGCCTTCGTCGTGATCCACGGCCTCGCGTGGGGGATGCGCGGGCCGCAGATGGCCGCGCTACGGGCGGACTACTTCGGGCGGAAGTCGTTCGGCCAGATCATGGGCATCTCGAACATGGTCGTCATCCTCGGCGCGATCGCTGGCCCGCTCATCGCCGGGTTCATGTACGACCAGACCAGCTCGTACCGCCTCGGCTTCGACATCCTCGCGGTCTTCGCGGGCCTTGGCTCCGTCTTCTTCGCCCTCGCCCGCCGTCCGAAGGCACGTCCGGGGCCGCCCTCGGCGGCGGAACCCGAGCCAGCCGCCCAGCCCGACGCCGAACCCCAGGTCGAGGGCACGCTGGCACCGGTGTAGGGGGTGCCGCACCCTTCGGACGCGACTGGCACCGGCGTTGGGCGCTCGGGTGCCACAAAGTCATTGACTCGCGATTACCCGGGCTCGTAACGTTCGTTATCGGGATGGACACTCTGTCCACCCCGCTCTGATTGGAGGCGCAATAATGAGCGAACTTATCGCTCATTTCCTGCGGCTGAACAGGAGCCACGAGTTCGCGGCTGAAGCCTGAGAATTTCAGTACCGCAGCCTGACGAGCCTACGGCGTACGCCTCACGCTCACCTGCGGCGACGAGTAACCGTCGCGAGGCGCATGAGGGATCATTCGATACGCGCGGGTTCCGAAGGATGCAGTCCAAGCCCTCAACTTGTTCAGGATCGGCAGCGATCCCCAACTGAGGGACAGGTAGCGCGAAGCCTTGAGTTGTGCCGAGAGAAGCCGACGGCACGGCGGCGGTTAATCACCGTAGCGAGCAGGCTATCCGCCACGGGCCCTCCAAGGGTGCGATCGAGACTCTCAACCTCGATTCCCGAAAGAGAGTGCGTCGAGCGTGGTCAGTGCGAACAAGCCTGCGAGTCTCCTTAGCGGGAGGCACAACGGCGAGGGAGCCGGGGCCTTCGGGCCCCAACCGAGAGCATGCAGAGGGCGGCCACTGGCCGCCCTCTGTTTCATCCCCCTGCACGAGTGCTACTCGTGTCCCAGCAGGGCACTGACGACACAGCCAATGCGTGCTCCTCCGCATTGAAGCCGATCGTGGGCGCAAATCCGACGGAAAGAGAAGCTGGAACGCAGGTGGGATCCCTTGCAGTCTTGGTGCCGGGGGTGGGGGTCGAACCCACATGGTGTTGCCACCCGCGGGGTTTAAGCCCGCTGCGTCTGCCATTTCGCCACCCCGGCACGATGGAGGCGAGGCGGGACGGTCGAGGGCGTCCCGTGTGCCGATTCTAGCCGCGTCCGCATCTACACTCGGCGGGTGCTGTTCAAGACGTTCACACATGAGCCGATCCGCCGCGGCGACATCACGCTGACCGTGCGCCGCTGGCGCGCGCCGCAGGCGAAGGTCGGCGGGCAGTACCGCCTGCACTCGGGCGGGGCGATCGAGGTGACGGCGGTGGACGTCGTCGAGCCGGATGCACTCACCGAGCACGATGCACACCTCGCGGGGTTCAAGTCGCTGAAGGCGCTGCTTCGCTCGTTCGCCAAGCACGAGGGCGGCTCGCTCTATCGCGTCGCGTTCACTTATATCGGCGAGCTGCCGGATCCTCGGGCGGAACTGGCGGAGTCGGATGAACTGTCCTCCGACGAAATCGCCGACATCCGCGCGCGCCTCGACCGGATGGACGGCGACCACCCGTGGACCCGCGATGTCCTCTGGCTGATCGAGGACAACGAGGGCGTCCGTGCGGGTGACCTCGCGCCGGCCGTGGGCATGGAGACGCAGCGCTTCAAGACGAACGTGCGGCGGCTGAAGTCGCTGGGGCTGACGCAGAGCCTGGAGACGGGGTATCGCGTCAGCCCTCGTGGTCTCGCGTTCCTCGAGGCCGAGGGCTCGCCGGCCTGATGCCGACCGATCGGCGCGTGGAACGGATGCGCGAGGTGGCCGCGCGGCGCCAGTTCGACCTGCAGGTGGTGGTCGACCACGTCCACGACCCGCACAACGCCTCGGCGATCGTGCGCACCTCGGACGGCTTCGGGCTGCAGACGATCAACCTGCTCTACGAGGAGAAGGAGTTCCCGGAGATCTCCAACCCTGTCGCGGCCTATGCAAAGCGTTGGGTGAACATCCGCCAGTTCGACGACGCCTCGACGCTGGTCGACACGCTCCGTAGCGAGGGCATGCGCGTCCTCGCGACGAACCTTGCACCCGGCACGATCGACTACCGCGAGGTCGACTGGACGCAGCCCCACGCCGTCGTCTTCGGCAACGAGCATCGAGGATGCACCCCAGAGATGATCGCCCTCGCCGACGCGAACATCGCGATCCCGATGCAGGGGATGGCGCAGTCGTTCAACGTCTCGGTCTCTGCCGGCATCATCCTCGCCGAAGCGTTCCGGCAGCGCTCGGCGGCGGGGATGTACGACACCGCCCTCGACGCGATGGATGAGGCCCACGAGACGCTCTGGAACGAGTGGACGCAGCGGGAGATCCGCCGCGAGTTGCGTCAGGACCGCTAGCGTGAGATTCCTCAGCGGTTGGTCGACTCTTCTCGTGGCGTTACTGACGCTCGGGTGCTCGGAACCCGAGGACGAGATCGCCATGCGGGAGGTCATCCAGCCCGCGCATTGGCGACTCGAGATCCCGCAGGACTGGGAGATCCAGGTGGCCGCTCCTCGTTGGGTGCAGGAGCAGGATCCGCTCAACGTCACGGAGTTCCTCGACCGGCAGCTGCAGTTTGCTGCGTCCGGAGAGCGGCAGGGCATCGGCGTCGCCGCCATGTACGACGCCGACGAGCCAATCGACCTCGCACGGCAGCTTGAGCTTCAGCGTGAGCCAACGCCGATGCTTGAGTTCGACGCCGAGGGCGTAACCGAGCGGACGAAGGGCGACCTCCGCATCCTTGAGTATCAAGCCGTCTCCGCGGTCGACGAGCCCTGGCCGGATGCGCGGTTCGTGATGACGTACCTGCAGACGGAGGATCGCCCCAACGAGGCTTGGGTGCTGATGTGTCTCGCGGATGGCGATGACACTGCGCACTGCCGCGCGCTCGTCGACAGCTTCGAGGTAGACCGGCTGCCGTAGCCGTGCGCCGTACCCTTACGCAGCTCTCGTTGCTTCCTCGACCGGCCTCGACGTGATCGGGCGCACGAACGAGACTGTGATCGCCGAGACCACGAAGAGCCCCGCGATGACCGTGAAGGCCAACTGGTACGAGCCGGTGGCGTCGAACGAGATCCCGACGAGCGGCGGGCCGATGAGCGCCTGTCCGAGCGTGAGGAAGCTGATCGCGCCGAAGATGGTTCCGAAGGCGGTCAGTCCGAACGTCTCCTGCACGAGGAGGGGCATGATCACCCCGAGTGCGCCGAACCCGAGGCCGAACACCGGGACGAACGCCCAGACCCAGAAGGCGTCGCCGGCGGTGAGCAGGATCGCGATGCCCGTTACCTGGCAGGCGAGGCTCGTGACGAGGGCGTACCGCGCCGGGTAGCGCTCGCAGAACCAGCCGAAGAAGACCTTGCCGCCCATCCCGAAGAACGCGAACGCGCTGATCGCGGCGGCGGCGCGTCCCTTCGAGATGCCGACGTTCTCCAGGTGGGGCACCAGCTGCGGCAGCACGGACTGGTACGTCACCTGCGCGAACAGCAGCGTGATCACCACGATATAGAACATGCGGCTCCGCAGCGCCTGCCGGAGCGTCACGCCGAGGAAGGCCGCGGGGGGTGGCGCGGCCTCGGCGCCGTCTGAGGCCGGCGCGGCACGCTCGCGGACGACGAGGAAGACGACGGGGATGAGCGCCGCGAACAGGCAGCCGTAGACGACGTAGGCGCCCTCCCACCCCACTCCGGCGATCAGCGTCGCGGTGACCGAGGAGAAGACGATGCCGCCGAAGTTCGCGCCCATCGAGGTGAGGCCCATCGCGCGGCCTCGTGTGCGGTCGAACCAGATGCCGACGAGGTGCGCGCCGGTGATGAGGGCCGCGCCGGGGATGCCGACGAACTGGAGGGCATTGAGCGCGTAGAACTGCCAGAGCTCGGTCATGAACGGCCGGAGGAGCTGGCTGAGCGCCATCGCGGCGAGCGATGCCATCATCACCGGCCGCGCGCCGAACCGGTCGAGGGCCCACCCCACCGGCAGCGACGTTGCCCCCGCCAACGCGAAGAAGGAGAGCGCCGTGCTGACCTCGGAGCGCGTCCAGCCGAACTCCGCTTCGAGTTCCGTCACGAACACGCCGAACGAGTACTGCGTGATGCCGATCGTGAGCGTGAACGAGAGGAACGCGACGAACGCGATCAGGATCGGGTAGTGGCGATACCTCGTCGGGTCGGGCACGTCGGCCTGCGCTCTCTACCGTCCGCTGTGCTCGCTACTCCCCCAGGAGGGCGTCCCAGGTTTCGCGCACCATCGTGGCGGCGAGGTGGTCGGCCGCAGCGTGTCCAGCTGCGCCGTCGGGCATCGTGACGGGCACCCTCGCCATCTGCACGGTGAAGATGAACCGCGGTTCGTCTGCCGCGTAGATCACGCCCACGTCCGAGAGGTAGCCGCCGAGCGACCCAGTCTTGTTCGCTACCTTCGTCTTCTCCGGCAGGTGCCGAGGAATGCGGTTCCGCAGGCGCTGCTTCGACATGATCTCCAGCGCGAGGGCGCACAGCTCGGGCGTGACGCCGAGGCGGGCCGCGGCGCCCTCGTCGTTCGTGCCATCGAGGATGGCGCGCAGGAGCAGTCGCTGATCCTCGGGGGTGGTGTCGTTCGAGACGCCCGGGCCGTGGTCGCGCGAGAGGCTGTAGTCGGGCGTGCCTCGGCGGTGTGCGGTACCCACCATCCCGAGCTCGTCGCAGAGCGCCTGCACCTTGTCGAGGCCGACGAGGCCGGTGATGTGCCTCGTGGAGACGTTGTCGGAAACGATGATCATCATCAGCAGCAGGTCACGGATGCGGAGTTCGAGGCCCTCGGAGAACCACTGCAGGCAGCCCGAGGTCGTGTCGAGCGATGTGTCGACGGGGACTCGCTCATCGAGGTCGATGCGGCCTGCGTGCACCTCGCGGAGCGCGGCCATGAGGATCGCGACCTTGCGAATGCTCGCCGAGGGCTGCACGACATCGCCGTTCCGGGACGCCGTCCACCCGGTGCGGAGGTCCTCGACGGCCCAGCCGACGTGGAACGGCATCCCCTCGCTGAGTTCGTGCAGCCGTCGTTCCAGTGCATCCATTGAGGCCTCCTCCGTCATGCGCGAGAGGCGAGGATAGCCCTCGGCGGAGCGAGGAGTGAGGAGCGACACTAGACGCATCACCGGGAGGCTGGCATGACGCAGCGATCACCGCGAGGCACCGAGGGCGAACTCACCCTTGAGGCGCTGCCGCCCGTCGAGCGCATCCTGATGCTGTCCGATACGCACATGCCGCGGATGGCAAAGCAACTCCCGAGGCCGCTCGCGGATGCCCTCGATCAGGCCGAGCTGATCCTGCACGCCGGCGACTTCATCACGGGGGAAGCGCTCGCCATCCTCGAGAGGTTCGCGCCCGTGGTCGGCGTCGCCGGCAACAACGACCATGAGGCGGTCCACGCTCGCTTCCCGACCCGGCGTCTGCTGGAGTGGCGAGGGTTCCGCCTCGGGCTGACGCACGGACACGAGGGCCGAGGCCGCACGACCCCCGACCGGGCGTTCGACGCGTTCCGAGTCGAGGACGTGGACGCGGTCATCTTCGGCCACTCGCACATCCCACTTCGCGATGAGCGCGAGGGTGTCTTGCTGTTCAACCCCGGCTCTCCGACGGACAAGCGTCGCCAGGCAGAATTCTCATTCGGCTGGCTCCATGCCGAGCCCACGCTCCGCGCCGACCTCGAGTTCTACGCGCGCAAGGATTAGCCGATCGCGAGCGCTGCCACCGAATCGCAACTTGTGACGCGGTGAAGGCCCCCGGACGCAATCGAGGGTGGCGCAGGGTGTCTGCCATGGCACGAACTGCGGCGCGAACCCGGGGCCACTATGACGACGCGAAGATCGATGAGGCGGCGCGAGAGCGCCTCAGGATCGAGGCGTTGCGGCCCGGACAGCGGGAGGCCATTCGGTCTGTCCTCGAAGACCACGACACGCTCGTCGTGTTCCCGAGTGGCTACGGGAAGTCCGCGATCTACGAGATCGCGGGCGCCCTGATCCCCGGCCCGACGGTGGTGGTCTCGCCACTGATCTCGCTCCAGCGCGACCAGGCGAGGGCGATCGATGACCTCAAGGTCGGTGACGCAGAGGTCGTGAACTCCACGCTGAGCGAGGGACGGCGGGAGCACGCCCTCGATCGGTTCGAGGACGGAGACCTCGAATTCGCGTTCCTCGCCCCAGAGCAACTCGCCCGCGAGGAGACGATGGAGCAACTGGAGCGCGCGCAGCCCTCGCTGTTCGTCGTGGACGAGGCGCACTGCATCAGCGCGTGGGGTCATGACTTCCGCCCCGACTACGAACGTCTGGGCGATGTCATCGAGCGGCTCGGGCACCCGACCGTCGTCGCTCTGACCGCGACCGCCGCGCCGCCCGTGCGTACCGACATCGTCGAGCGTCTGGGGATGCGCTCCCCCGCGATCCACATCCAGGGGTTCGACCGCCCCAATATCTCGCTCGCAGTCGAGCGCTACGAGGATGAACGCGACAAGGTCTCCGCCCTCGTGGAGCGTGTCCGAGGGAACCGCGGGAAGGCGGGAATCGTCTACACCTCGACCCGTCGGGCGGCGGAGGAGTTGACTCATGCACTCGCGGAGGCAGAGCTTCGTGTGCGCACCTATCACGCGGGGATGACTGCGAAGGAGCGCGAGGCGGCGCACCTGGCGTTCGCGGAGGAGCCGATCGTGATGGTCGCGACCAACGCCTTCGGGATGGGGATCGACAAGCCTGACGTCCGCTTCGTGTTCCACGCCGACCCGCCGGAGTCCCTCGACGCGTACTACCAGGAGGTCGGGCGGTCGGGGCGGGACGGCAAGCCCGCCGAGGCGATGCTGTTCTATCGTCCGGAAGACCTCGGCATCCGTCGCTACTTCGCGGCATCCTCGGGCCCGTCGCCCGAGGACCTCGCAGGCGTCCTTGCCGCCATCCCCGAGCACGGCCGAATCGAAGAAGACGCGCTCCGCGAGGTACTCGACCTCTCGCGGAAGCGCCTCACGGCCGCCCTCAACCGGCTTCGCGACCTCGACGCGGTCTCGATCGAGGGCGCCTCGATCCGCCGAGGCAAGGTCGGCCCTCGTGAGGTCGAGGAGCGCGCCCGCACCGACGAGGACCACCACCGCCAGATCGAGGAGTCTCGCGTCGAGATGGTGCGCCACTACGCCGAGCTCGCCCAGTGCCGGCGTGCGTTCCTGCTCGAATACTTCGGTGAGCCGTTTGAGGGGCCATGCGGGAACTGCGACCACTGCCTCTCCGGCGAGGTGCCTACCGACACGGCGGGCGAGGACTCCTCGGACGGTACATACGAATCGGGGGGCCGCGTTCGCCACAACCAGTTCGGGCTCGGACAGGTGATGAGTCTCGAGTCCGGCCGCGCGCTCATCCTGTTCGAGGACGTGGGCTACAAGACGATCGACCTCGCCGTGGCAGACGCGGGCGACCTGCTCGAACCAGTCTCAGAGAACGACTAGGCCAACGTGCGGACCACCGGCACACCTGCCTCCCCCACTCCCTCATCCACTCCTGCAGCGGACGCTGCCTAGCAGCCGGACGACCCATCCAGGGAGCAGCTCATGCTGGAGTAGGTCCGGAGCAGTGTTGCCTTCGGCCAAGAACTCTTGGTGCGCCTCACGGAGCACACGACAGCCAAGTGGGACCGCCAGGCCTCGCGGGCGCACCTGCCGACCCGATCATGCTGGACCGAGCAGTCGAGCACGCTGCCGACCGCACTGCGACGGTCTATTCGGGCTTCCAGTGGGCGGGCAGCATCCCGCCAGCCTCGGCCGCTGAATGCCCAACGCAACCAGACGCCCGATCGCTTCTTCGGCGTCGTCGCGATCGGTGACGTGGTCGTCGTGGTGGAGCCGTGGGACTGGCCGGAGCAGTCCGTACCTCGGCGTTGCGACGATCGCGGAGGCCCTCGCTACCTGGTCCGAGGACTGACCGCTCGGACATGAAAACGCCCCCTCGAGGGAGGAGGCGGCGGTGGGAGGTTGGAGGCCCCGACGGGATTCGAACCCGTGATCAAGGTTTTGCAGACCTCTGCCTTACCACTTGGCTACAGGGCCACCGACGCCTCACCGCAGCCGCAAGGGCTGAGCGGCGAGGACTACCGAACGGCGGATCAAACATCGGAATGGTGCCCAGGATGAGACTTGAACTCATACGCCCGTAAGGGCACTGCCCCCTCAAGACAGCGCGTCTGCCAATTCCGCCACCTGGGCAGGTGTCCGATCCGTGGCAGGAGTGGAGGGACTCGAACCCCCGACCGGCGGTTTTGGAGACCGCTGCTCTACCAACTGAGCTACACTCCTAAGAGGTCCGGATGACGAGTGTAGCAACGGCTTCCGCTCTGGAAAACCGCATGTGTACGTCGCTCCGAAGACCCCTTAGCCGTCGTTTCGTGCTTCCTTTGTAAGCCCAGTCAGCGTTGACTGCACGCGGTCCGGGAAGTTCGAGCACACCCCATCCACGCCTGCCTCGATCACCCGCGCGATGTCCTCGGGCTCGTCTGGTGTCCAGCAGTAGCTCGCCAGCCCTCGATGCCGTGCCGCGTCCACGCTCGAGGCGTCCGCGAGCCCGTGGTGCCAGGAGACGGCGGCGAAGCCCTCGCGCACCGCGATTTCGATCGGGGTGTCCGGGAAGCCGAACCGTTCGAGGCTTCCCGGACCGACGAGCAGGCTCGCCGGGACCTCCGGCAGCACCCGACGGCACTCGCGTCCCACGGCCGGGTCGAACGCCCAGATCCACGTGCACCCGGCTGCCTCGGCGCGTCGCACCTCGGTGGCCACGAGTTCGTGGATGCCTGACTGCTTCACCTCGACGATCACGATGGCTCGCCCGGCGACGCGCTCGAAGACCTCCGCGAGCGTCGGGACGTGCTGCCCGGAGATGCCGTGCGCCGGTAGGAGCGAGACCTCTCGTAGTTCCTCGTACGTGAGGTCCGCGACCGCCCTCGCGTCCCCCGCGACCCGCTCCAGCGTCTCGTCATGGGTCAGCACGACGACGCCGTCCGAGGTGGCCCGCACGTCGATCTCGATCCCGTCGACGCCGGCCTCGAGCGCCGCGTCGACGCCGGCGAGCGTGTTCTCTGGCATCGTGCCGGCCTGCGTGCGGTGTGAGATGACGAGGGGTGAGCGCGGCACTAGAGCCTCTTCACGACGAATCCCGGGGCGACCCTCAGGAGGATACTCACCCACCGCAGGACGCCGGGCGACCAGCACACCGTCGTCTTGCCCTCGAGGTGCTCGACGACATCGTGCGCGACTCGGTCGGGCGTCGTGCCGAGGAGGCGGGAGCGCGTCCCGCGCGTCATCTTGCTTTCGACGAAGCCGGGACGGACGACGAGGACGCGCACGCCTCGCTCACGGACGGATGCCGCGAGCCCTCGCGCGAAGAAGTCGAGACCGGCCTTCGTGGCGCCGTAGACGTAGTTCGAGGGGCGTGGCCGGACTGCTGCGACCGAGCTGAGCACGATGAGCGCGCCACTGGTCTTGGTGTGCGGGTCCGGCTGTTGGCGGGCGAGCGCACGAGTGGCCGCGAGGGAGGCGGAGACGGCGCCCGCGAAGTTCGTGACGGCGGCGCCTCCGGCGAGCGCCGGATTCGCCTCGTACGACTCCGTGTCCCCGAGGACGCCGAAGGCGACCACGACGGCCTGCACCTCCACAGCAAGGGTGAACGCCTCCTCGATCACCCCGACATGGCCCTCGGGGTGGCGAGCGTCGAACGGCAGCGTCTCGATGCGGACGCCGATGCCGGCCTCAAGCGCCTGCTCGCGCATCTGGTCGAGGTTGCGGCCCGCGAGGACCACGGCCTCGGCGCCCCTCGCGACGAGCTCGGCCGCGATGGCAATGCCGATGTCCGAACCACCGCCGAGGATGACGACGGCGCGGGTGTCGGCGGGCGTCTCATTGGGACCGATCGAGCTCGAGGCCTCGTCAGATCGTTCCGTCTGGGAGCCGTCAGGCGCGGTTGCGGGTCGGTGGTCGCGCCCCACGGCACGCGTTCCGATAATACGGAGAGCAGCGACGCCTGATCGCAGTCGTCGCACGAGAGTGGGCAGCATGACTGAAGAGCTTTCAACTGGCGGAGCCGGCGTCGCGCCCCCCGCGATGCGCTCCGTGCCGTGCAACCTCTGCGGCGCGAACGATGTTCGCACGATCCGTGAATCCACGGGCGAAGGACGCATCGTGCAGTGCCGCCGCTGCGGTCTCGCGTACGTGAGTCCTCGCCTCGCGCGCGACCCGCGGATGCAGTACGAGAGCGACGAGTACCACGAGAAGGGACAGCTCGCCACGGGCCGGCCCGGGTACACCTCGTACTCCAGCGATCACGCCGTGCTGTACCCGTACTTCGGCCGTGTCGCCCAGGAGATCGCCCGCATCAAGCCGGGCGCGCGCATCCTCGAGGTCGGCGCGGCGAGCGGCTACTTCCTCGACCAGGCACGGGAGGCAGGCCTGCGGCCCGAGGGCATCGAGCCGTCCAAGGCGTGCCAGCGCATCATCCGCGACGAGCTCCACCTGCCAGTCGTCGCCGGGTCGCTCGAGGAGGCCGCGGTCGACCCGGGCACCTACGACGTCATCGCCATGTTCCAGACGATCGAGCACCTCGACGACCCGCGCGGAGGCCTCCTGCGGATGGCGCGCTGGCTGAAGCCGGGCGGGCTCATCGTCGTGACCACGCCGAACCGCGCCGGGTGGTTCGCACGCCTGACGGGCAAGCGCTGGTTCGAGTACAAGCCGCGCGAGCACCTCTACTACTTCGACTCCACCACGATCTCGAAGATGCTTGAGGCGGTGGGGTTCGACCGCATCGTGGTTCAGCGCGACCCAAACCGGTACCCGGTGTCGTTCTTCTTCGAGCGGTTCCGCCGCTACTACCCGCCGCTGCGCCCCGTGATCGGGCTGATCGAGAAGGTCACGCCAGAACGCGTGAAGCAGATGGCTATCCCCGTCCACTACGGCTCGATGAAGGTCATGGCGTACCGCGCAGGCATCACCCAATGACCGAGGGCACCGGCGCTGTCCGCGGGGCGATCCCGGCGGCGCGACTCCTCAAGGAGCGTGGCGTCACCCTCATCTCGCTCGACCTCGACGACACGTTGCTGGACTCGGACGGTGTTGCCGAGATGCGCGTGCGAGCGGCGGTCGAGGAAGCCCGCCGCATCCTGCCTCGGATCGACCAGGAGCAGGGCGAGTTCGCGCTGCGCGAGGCGATCGCGGCGAACCCCGTCACGGTCGGCCGGATGACGGCCTTCCTCGCGACCCTCGAGGTCGACGTGCAGAGCGAGGAGGGCGTCGCGATCCGCGCGGCGTACAACCGCGTGCTCCTCGACGCGCTCGACTGGATTGAGGGCGCGCGCGAGGTGCTCGAAGGGCTGCGCGATCGCTACACGGTCGCCGTCGTCACGAACGGCCCCACGAAGATGCAGTGGCCGAAGGTGTGGAAGTTCGGTATTCAGACGCTCGCGGACCACATCGTGGTCTCGGGTGACGTGGGCCACCACAAGCCGGACCCCGCGATCTTTGAGCACCTGCTGAAGCAGGCCGGGGTCGATGCCTCGAAGGCAGCGCACGTCGGCGACTCGATCCACTCGGACATCGCCGGAGCGCGGGCCGCGGGCATGACCTCGATCTGGTACCCGCCGAAGAAGCGCGCACCGGATGAGGTGGGCGAGCACCGGCCCGACGCTGTGATCGACCGGCTCGAGGAGCTCCTCGGGGAGTAGTCCGGTGCGCTACCCCTCGAGTAGGGGGGCGAGGGCGGCGCGGACGGCGTCGCGCTGGGCGGGGTCAGTGAGGGCGCTCGCAACGCTGGCCTGCAGGTAGCCGACGGGGTGTCCGGAGTCGTAGAACGGCTCGTCGTAGGTGACCGCGTGGAACGGCTCCTGCTGCGCGAGGATGACCATAGCGTCCGTCAGGTTCACCTCGCCCTTCACGGTCTTGCCGAGGCGCTGCGTCTCCTCGATGCACTCGAAGATGGCCGGTGTGAGGACATAACGGCCATTGATGCCGGCGCCGCTCGGGGCGGTGTAGGCGCTGCCGGGCTTCTCGAGGATGTCGCGCATCCGCAGGAGGCCGGGCTCGACCTCCTCGCCGGTGACGATGCCCCAGCCGTCGTAGTACTCGGGACCGACGGTCGTCGTCGAGATTGCGCTGCCGCCGAAGCGAGAGACGGCGTCCGCCAAGCCTTTGCCGGGCGGGGTGCCGGTGAAGATCATGTCCGGCAGCATCAGCAGGAACGTCCCATCGACGCCTGCGTCGCGCGCGTAGAGCGTCGCGTTCCCGGTGCCCTTGGCCTCTGGCTGCTTCACCCAATTGATCTCGCACCGATCGAGGATGGCGCCGAGGGCCGCGAGCCGCTCGTCGCCGCGCTCCTCGTCGTCCAAGGGGGCGAAGTAGGTCTCGAGGAATGGCTCGGAGCGGTCTGACGTCACCACGGTGATTCTTGAGGCTCCGCACGCGACGGCTTCTTCGATCGCCGAGTGGATGAGGGGGCGGTCGAAGTTCGGGAGGAACTCCTTCGGGACGACCCGAGTGGACGGGCGCATGCGCGTCCCGCGTCCGGCGGCGATGATCACAGCGTCCTCGAACGGGGCGGAGGGCATCAGGGCAGCCTCTGATCTCTACGCAGCCTTTACCCGGCTACGGTGGTGATTCTGACGGGGCAATCCGTATCGTACTGGGGAGGCCGGTGACGGCGGATCGTCATCACCGGGGGAGCGGCTCGCATGATCATTACCCGTGCGCCTGTTCGCATCGGGATTGGCGGGGGTGGCAGCGACCTCCCCGCCTACTACCGTCAGTACGGAGGGCGCGTCGTGAATGCGACGGTCAACCGCTACGTGTACGTGGTTCTCTCATCCAACCGTCGAGGATCCGTTCAGCTCACGTCGTCGGACTTTTCGGCGTTCCTCAACTTCGAGGCAGGCGCTGACCTCGCTGTGCCGGACGATGCGCTGTCGCTCGTCCGCGCTGCGCTCGCCGAGTTCGGACTGTCCGAGGGCATCGATGTCTTCACCGCGTCAGAGACGCCGCCCGGCACGGGTCTCGGCTCGTCCAGTGCGACGGCCGTCGCACTCGTGAAGGCGCTCTCGACGTTCCGCGGCGAACACCTCACTGACCTCCAGGTCGCGAACCGAGCGTGCCATATCGAGCTCGAACGCTTGCAGTCACCTATCGGCAAGCAGGATCAGTACGCGGCTGCTTTCGGTGGGTTCAACACCTTCGACTTCGAGCCCGATGGGTCGGTGAAGGTGCGCCCACTCGCCGTCGAGCCACACACCGTCGAGGTTCTCGAACAGCGGTTGCAGCTCTACTTCACGGGGATGCAGCGCGAAGCGAACCTGATCCTGAAGACACAGTCGGAGAACATCGTGGCCCACAAGACCGAGGGCGAGGCGACCGACCTCATCGAGTACGCCACCCAGACCGAGCGCGCGCTGCTTCGCGGCGACCTCGATGAGTTGGGCGAGTTGTTGCGTGTCGGGTGGGAGCGCAAGCGCGGGATGGCGGACGGCGTCTCCACTGACCGCATCGACGAGTGGGTTGCGTGCGCCCTCGAGAATGGCGCGCTCGGCGCGAAGCTCACCGGTGCAGGTGGCGGCGGCTACCTCCTCGCGATGGCCGCCGAGGGCCAGGAGGAGCGCCTCCGTACCGCCATGCTCGGCGCCGGCCTGCGGCCCCTCGACTACCGCTTCGACTGGTCGGGGGCGCGTGTCCTGATGAACAGTGAGCATCGAGCGGCGGCGGCGGTCTGATGATGCACGATCTCGTAGCGCTCCTGGGGCACCGATTGTTCGGCGCGGCGCGCGACGCTGTCTTCGTCGGCGTGACCACGGCGGCGGTCCTCTGGCTCTCCGACGGCTACCCATCCTGGGAGATCCCAGCACTCACGCTGATCAACATGCTGCTGGTCTTCGCGTGCGGCCTCTCGACCGACCTCTACGACACCTCGCACCCGAGGGTCGTCGCGCCGCCGCTCCAGCGGATGGTGCGCACGCTGGTCTGGGTGCTGCTCACCTACCTCACGGTCCACTTCGTCACGGACGGGACGCCGGAGCGCCGCACGATCGTCTACGCCTGGGGCTCGGCGGTGGCCGCGTTCGCCCTCGGCTACTCACTCCGCGCGCTGGCCCTCGTCTGGTTCCAGCGTCGAGGGCTGCTGCGGGAGCGCCTCCTGATCGTCGGAGGTGACGAGCAGGCGCTGATCGTCGCGAATCAGATCGCGCACGACCGGCGTCTCGCTGTCGAGGCCGTCGGCGTCCTCGATGAGTTCGCGCCGCGGTCATCGATGCTCGGCACGGTGCCGGTGCTCGGCGACCCGCTCGAGCTTGTGCGCGTTGTGGAGCAGACCCAGGCGACGGCGATCCTCGTGGTCGCGAACGCGATCTCCTGGGAGGCGAACGAGCATGTGATGCAGGTGGCAGCGGACCGCCCGAGCCTGCGCGTGTTCATGGTCGCCGGTGTCTCCGACCTGCTCTCGTCCGAGGTCCTCGCAGCCCGCGATGGGATGCCTCCGCTCGTGCGGCTGCGACCTGCACAGTTGAAGCGCAGCGACGCGATCATTAAGCGCGCGATCGACCTCACACTCGCGGTGGCGTTCCTCCCGGTGCTCGCGGTCGTACTCGTCGTCGCACGTTTGTCCTCGGGAAACCGCCTCACGAGGCGCATCGAGGTGCTCGGACGGGGAGGCAATCTCGTGCAGGTTCGGCTGTTGGCATACGGGCCACCCGGATCGGTGCGGTCTCGCCTCGCCGGTGGACGCGCTGGCAAGCTTCCCGCGCTGCCCGCGGTGATCCTCGGCCGGCTGAGCCTCGTCGGGCCCCGGCCGCTGCCGGCGACCGTCCCGATCGAGGCCGTCGCGTGGCGTCGGCGGTTGCTGCTCATGGCGCCCGGGCTGACGGGCCCATGGGACCGTGACGGGTCGCCCTCGGACAGCCTCCTGGACGACCTCACCTACATCCGCACTTACACGCCGTGGTCAGACATTCGGCTGCTGGTCGCCTCGCTGGGCCGTCTCATGACGCGCCAGATCGGCGTCCCAGCAGTGCGCGAGGTCTCGTCGTCGAGCGGGACATCGGCCGAACCAGCGCTGGATCCGCCCTCGGCGCTCTAGGTCGCCCTCAGGCAGTGCAGCTGCAGTCAGGAAGCACCATGCGGGTCGAGGACTTCGTCGAGGGCGCGCGCGTCGGGGTGGATGCGGTCGATGTCGCCAAGACGCGCGCGGTCGCCCAACTGCTGGCCGATACCGCTGAACGTGATGCCCGGGTCTTCATCATCGGTAACGGCGGCTCCGCCGCGATGGCGAGCCACTTCCACAACGACCTGATCAAGGGCGCGGCTGCCGAGGGCAAGAAGCCGATCCGCGCCGCCTGTTTGATGGACAACGTGCCACTGCTGACGGCGTGGTCGAACGACGACTCGTGGGAGGTCGCCCTCGTGCGGGAGCTCGAGGTGCTCGCCACCGCCGAGGACGTCCTCATCGTGATCTCCACGAGCGGGAAGTCGCCGAACCTCCTGAACGCCGCGCGCTGGGCCTCGGAGCACGACCTCACGGTCGTCTCCATGACTTGCCGAGGGCAGAACCCGGTGTCCGAGGCGTCCGACCACTGGCTGCCCGTGGAGACGGACAGCGTCCCCCTTGCGGAGGCGCTCTTTGACCTGCTGTGCCATGCGATCGCGTGGGAGGCGAAGGCGATCCGGGAGGGCGATCCGCGTCGCTAGCCGCCCCGCCTCCCGCATCGCGGAACTCGCCTAGTTCACGACCAGCACTGCGGCGTAGCCGCTGTTGGCCGCCGGCGTCGTGAGGTGCACGGTGACCGTCCCGGCGACGGGGATCTCCGTGTGGGAGATTGCCGCCCCGACGCCCGCGCCCTGGATCGTCGCGATCGCGAACGAACCCGCCGTGGCGTGCCCCACGTTCGTGACGGTCCCCGAGGATTGACCGGCCTCGATCGGGACGAGCACGAGTGAGTCGAACCACGCCCGACCCTGGGCGTAGAGCGCGAGACCGTTCGCCGAGTACCCATGCAGGCCATTGCCGGTGGCGGACGTACCGAAGACGCCAGAGCCCTGGGGCGCCTCGCCGATGACGCCGAACCCGCCGGCGGCGCCCACGTACCCCTTGAGGCCGACGCCGGATACCGCCTCGCCGAGGACGCCGACACCGATGCCGGTCGCGTCCCTGGAGAAGCCCTTTACTGCGACACCGGCCGCTGCGTCGCCCAGGACACCGATACCAACGTCCGAGG
>Ga0114916_1000855_pt1 | contig 18751 bp, 21 predicted proteins | sample MalvirAntarct_66_FD_83501 | JGI IMG/M metagenome (GOLD analysis project Ga0114916, IMG submission 83501) | Marine viral communities from the Global Malaspina Expedition - Malaspina viral metaG Antarct_66 | ecosystem: Environmental > Aquatic > Marine > Oceanic | place: West Anvers Island... | reverse complement strand
GCCGGGATGGGAAGAAGGCCTGTTCCCCCATCAGCGCGCCATGGATGAAAGCGGCCTGGCCGGGCTGGAAGAAGAACGCCGCCTGGCCTATGTCGGGATCACCCGGGCCAAGCGCCGCTGTGAAATCAGCTTCGCCGCCAATCGCCGCATTCACGGCTCCTGGAATGCCGCCCTGCCGTCGCGTTTCATCGATGAATTGCCCCCGGAACACGCCCTGATCGAGGCCGACCGCGGAGTCTATGGCGGCATTGGTGGCGGCCGCGCCGAAGACCGCGCCGCCTTCACCCAGGTCGGCTATGGCCGCAGCAGCAGCTTCGGGGGCGGACCTGCAGGTGGCGGATTTGGCGGCGCAAAAGCCTCAGACTTCGACGCCGGCCCCACTTACTCGGCCCCCACCTATTCTTCTCCGGGCGGCGGCCCCGGCTGGCAACGCCTGAAACAGCGCGGCCTCAGCCAAACCCGCGCGCCGGTGATCGATGCCAGCTACAGCAGCAGCACCGACCACGATTTCGGCACCGGCGAGCGCGTCTTCCACCAAAAATTCGGCCCCGGCACCATCACCGCCATAGACGGCGACCGCCTCTCAATTGAGTTCGATAAGGCTGGCAAGAAGACAGTCGTGGCGAGTTTTGTGGAGCGGGGTTAGCTCTTATCTCTAAACTTCCCATAAGAATCAGGAGTTTTATAAGGACGCTTTCGATCCGAATCTTCAATATTCTTTTTAATTTCGTCTGCTCTTTTCTTTTTAACAAATCGTGTCATCAGTTCTGCCTGTAACTCGACCAAATCATAATCTCCTCGAACCAAGACTATCGCCCTCATGAAGGTAAAAGCGATAAACACAACCACGCATCCAGTTACTATAGAATTAACGTACTCAGCTTGGGTCTGATCAATAAAAGGGATTTTTGCTATAGCCTTTAGTATTAAAGATATAAATGTTGTTAAAAATATTCCTATCAGACAAAAATATAAAAGCTGAATCATTCTTCGCATTACATCTTTAACTGCATAAGATAATTCTTCAATCTCATTTATCTCAAAATACTCCATGTTTGTTATTGGCATTCCTCTTGCCAATCTTACAAATACAGCACCTGCAATCACTGAGAGGGCAACAATGGTACCTGTGCGAAATTCATCCCAATGCCTTGCTTCCACAATCTGGGAAGCCAGCAAAGCTAATATGATTGGCACACCTAATTGAACATATTTGTTCATGAAGAATCCCGATTCTAATCACTCTTTGATTTTGCCATCTTCAACGAACCTAGTGTATACTTTTAGTAACTGATATCGAGTGTCACCTAGGTCAAGTAGCATACTATTTTCTCTTATACGATTAAATGGCATGTTTGCATGAAGTCTTGCCTCGTTCCCACGAATTTTGCCATCCCGCCCACGAATCTGTACTTCTCCATCTGGAAGATTCCGAACAGCCGATGCAATATTCCGCATAAACTCTTTTTCAAATTTCCGCTTTATCGCTCTATAGCCAATATTAACATTTACCTCCAAGGCCGCATCAGGTGGCATGCTTTCAATTATCTTCTTGGCTTCCATAGGTCCTAGAACATCTTCGATTACTTTAAGTGCATTCCCAAATTTTGCCTTGATATCGGTAAGAAGCGTTTTGTGTTCAACATCCTTTCCAATAATTTTCTCATCTACTTCAGAGATCGTCTCCGGTACAAGGCCACCAATTTCTATGCTTTGAACATCCTGAAGATCGCCGCCGACAGTTGAAACATCGAAGGCGGCTTGGAGCTCTACAAATTCCCCATCTGATAGCACTGAAGCCTGGTCTTTTAGAAGCCATTGAAAATATTCTTCCATGGCTTTCGTTTGTATCGAAATATGTTGGATAATAAAGAAATGATCCTCAACAATTAACCAATACGCAATACCATGCAAATACTCTGTCCCATCAGGAGCCTTATCTTCTGATATTCCTACTGATTCTATGGGTGCCCGCTCATCACGCCCCCCCAGAATTTCATTTTCGACCTCTAGCAAAGCCTGCAATTGACCTGGTGTGAACAAGCATAAGTTTCCAAATACAATGCCGTCATTCTCATCAAAATCATTAATGAATCGGCGATTGTCGGGATTATTGGGGACAGGACAAACCCGAAGCTGCCAATTCGACTTGAAACGAACACCATTCTTATGTTTCGTTTCCATCGCTTTTGCAATTGCTGCGGCTAGCGACATGTCAGGAAAAACACCTGGATCCCGACGAAGTCTCCGATAATGAACTGTCGCATATTTTTTATCCATCTTACCCTCCCATAAAAAGCAGATAAATCATAAATTACTTATTTAATATAATTCAACTTAATATTTTATAGATATTTTCTTTTTAACATATGCTAAAAGTTAAACCACACAGCTTAAACCGTCAGTAACACTGCGAAAAGCGATGCTTGCCCATAGGCAATTCTCGGATTTCGCTAGGATATCCTCCTCAGGATCTGGGTGATTAGTTTAGTATTGGCGGCTGAAGCCCAAAAGCTCTGCCGTTCGATCTATGGACCCGCGCTGATAACTCTCCAAAAACGTTCGCGAACAATCATCGTTTATGCCCACTCATAAGATTCTCTATGGCCCCCCATCAAATATTTAAGGATGAAATTTGAGCGTTCCTCCTCATGTTAGGGGCAACCTTACAACAACGGGAGCCCTAAATGGCTGATCCTAAGAAAGTTGCTATCATCGTTACCTCGCATGCCAGTATGGGCGATACGGGGGAGAAGACCGGCGTTTGGCTGGAGGAATTTACGACACCTTATTACCATCTGCGGGATGCGGGTCTGACGGTGGATGTGTTCTCCGTCGCGGGCGGTGACATTCCAATTGATCCGCGCAGCGTGGAAGGCGATGCCCAAAAAGAGGAAAGCGTCGCGCGCTATCTGAAGGATGAGAGACTGCAAACGACGGTGAAGACAACCCCCTCTGTCGATCAGATTGACCTGGACGGCTATGATGCGGTGTTCTTTCCAGGCGGTCACGGCACGATGTGGGATTACCCACCCAACGGCGCCATTGCGGAAGTTGTATCGCAGGGTCTGGACGCCGGGAAAATCATCGCCACAGTCTGTCATGGTCCCGCCTGTCTGGTGAATGCAAAGACCAAGGCGGGGGCCCCTGTCGTCAAAGGTCGCCGCGTGACCAGCTTTAGCAACAGCGAAGAAAAGGCCGCCGGTTTGACCGATGTCGTCCCGTTCCTGTTGGAAACGAAATTGCGGGAACTGGGGGCGATGTACGAAAGTGTCGACGACTTCCAGCCCTTCGCCATTCGCGATGGGGACCTGATCACCGGTCAGAATCCGGCCTCAGCCAAGAAGGTCGCCGACTCGCTGATTGAGGCTTTGACGCATTCAGCAAAACGCCGCGAAGTCGCGTAACTGCGCATATCGGAGTCTGATCGCGTGTCACCCGCGATTGGACTCCCTTACCGTCGATACATCAGCAGCATCGTGCATCCGCCCTTGGATCCGGCCTCATGCATTGCGCCGATGGCGCGTTGGCAGTAGTGGCCGGGGCCATAGCTGTGTTCGGCGTCATAGAAATCGCCGTCCAGGACATAGATTTCTTCCAACTGGTCATGGGCGTGATCCGGGGTATAGGCACCGGGATCGATTTTCATCAGCGCCGTGGACACGCCGGTCTGGCTGTCCTTAAAGATCGGTTTCATCCAGAAGCCGGGCGAGCCGGTTTCCTGCCAATCGTTTAAAGTCGTATCGATGCGGTGAGAGCCAGAGTGCTGGCGGTCAATGGCGGTCATCATGTTGCTCCTCTATTGGCGCTAGAGCATCATGCGTTCGCATGAGCTCACACAGGACACTCTAACCATTTGTTTCTTTAGCAAATGCGTCGTCGCAAACGATTCCGTTTGCTCGGGATTTGCGCTAGTGTAGGAAAAACGGTGGTCTGTGGGAAGAGGTCTGCAGGACACAGGATTTTGTCTTTCTCGGCTCAACATGGATACAGCACGATGACCCATTTCACATTGGTACACGGTGCCTGGCACGGCGCGTGGTGCTGGGATGCCCTGTCCAAGATCCTGATGGCACGGGGCCACACTGTGTCCTGTAGTACCCAGACCGGATTGGGGGAGCGCGCGGGGGAGTTGTCGCCGGATATCACCCTGCAAACCTTTGTCGATGATGTGGTGGCGCATATTCAGACCCGGGACATTCGCGACACGGTTCTGGTCGGGCACAGCTTTGGCGGAATTGCCATTACCGGGGCTGCGGCCGTCTTACCGGACCGGATATCGGAACTGGTCTATCTGGATGCGATGGTGCCCCTGTCTGGCGTCGCGCCCCGGGAGACGGTTGCCCCGGATGTCTGGGCCGCCCGCAAGGCCGGTGCGATCATGGTGGGCGAAACCCTGTGCCTGCCCCCACCCAAGGCGATTGCCATGGGCCTGACGGACCCGACTGAGGCAGCCTATATTGAGGCCCGCATGACCCCGCATCCGATCCGTACCTATGAAACGGCGATCACATTCAACGGCCTGCCGAATAATGGTTTGCCGGTCCGCTATATCCGCGTCACCGATCCGATCTACCCGCCGCTGGAATCCCATCGCCAGCGCGCTGTGGAGATGGGCTGGCCCATGCAAGACATCGCCAGCGGCCACGATTGCATGATCAACGCGCCACAGGCCCTGGCGGATTTACTGCAGAAATAAATCCATTTTCAGAGCCCCTGGCACAAACGCTCCAATCGCACGTGCTGCTCTGGACCCCGGATCACGTCCGGGGTGACAGCAACAAATGTCATACCCTCAGCGCCCTTTGCGCCTTCTCCGCGCCCTTTGCGGTAAATCAAACCCCGTCGCACCCGCGCAGGCGGGTGTCCAGGGCCACACGCACCAATCGCGCTTCCCGCACTGGACCCCGGATCAGGTCCGGGGTGACAAGACGGAGTGGTCGTCATACCGCCTGCACTAATCCTGTGCTGGGGATTTTAGAAGAAGGAAACCGCAAAGGACGCTGAGCACCGCAGAGAGCGCAAAGACTACTACACCGCCGTCTTACCCGCGCAGGCTGGTATCGAGAATCGAACACACCAATTGCACCCGCCGCCCTGGAGCCCGGATCACGTCCGGGATGACCGCAACAAATGTCATGCCCTCAGCGCTCTTTGCGCCTTCTCCGCGCCCTTTGCGGTAAATCTTCAACAAACCCCGTCTCTCCCGCGGAGGCGGGTGTCCAGGGCCACACGCACCAATCGCGCTTGCCGCCCTGGACCCCGGATCAGGTCCGGGGTGACAAAACGGAGTGGTCGTCATACCGCCTGCGCTAATCCCGTGCTGGGGATTTTAGAAGAAGGAAACCGCAAAGGACGCTGAGGACCGCAGAGAGCGCAAAGACTACTACACCGCCGTCTTACCCGCGCAGTCTGGTATCGAGAATCGAACACACCAATTGCACCCGCTGCTCTGGAGCCCGAATCACGTCCGGGGTGATATCAACAAATGTCATGCCCTCAGCGCCCTTTGCGCCTTCTCCGCGCCCTTTGCGGTAAATCTTCAACAAACCCCGTCTCTCCCGCGTAGGCGGGTGTCCAGGGCCAACCGCACCAATCGCGCTTGCCGCCCTGGACCCCGGATCAAGGTCCGGGGTGACGATGGTGCAGACAAAAGCACCCTCACCCTGAGGAGCGTAGCGTCTCGAAGGGGGAGCTTTTGCTGCACGCCCCCCTACAGCAACGCCTCAGGATGAGATTGGGACGTTTTGTGGACGTGTCAGTTTCACAGGGCTAGGCAAGTCCTGCGGCGTCTTCCAGGAAGGTGACAATTTCCGGCACGCCCTTATTGTCTTTCAGATTGGTGAACAGGAAGGGACGGTCGCCGCGCATCTTTTTCGCGTCCCGATCCATTACCGACAGGTCCGCACCGACCAGCGGGGCCAGATCGATCTTGTTAATCACCAACAAGTCCGACCGAATAATCCCCGGCCCACCCTTACGCGGAATTTTATCACCGGCCGAAACATCTATTACATAAATTGTGATATCAGCAAGATCCGGCGAAAATGTCGCGGCAAGATTATCCCCCCCGGATTCGATCAGCAGCACTTCCAGTTTAGGAAATTTCGCAACCAGATCGTCCACGGCGGCTAGATTGAGGGACGCATCTTCGCGAATGGCGGTATGGGGACAACCACCGGTCTCAACACCAACAATCCGATCCGGCGACAGCGCGCCGCTGCGGGTCAGGAACTCAGCATCTTCCCGTGTGTAGATGTCGTTGGTGATGGCGGCAATGTCATAGCTGTCGCGCATCGCCTTGCACAGCCGATCCATCAGCGCCGTCTTGCCAGAGCCGACCGGACCGCCAATGCCAATGCGGACCGGGCCTGTATGGGAAACGGGTTTCGTCATGATCTAAACAACCTCGTATACTGGGTTTCGTGAAACATTGCGGCCAGATCGACCGCCACACTGGCGCTGGAAATCCTGTCGAATGGTGTTTCCATCGCCTTTTGCGCAAATTTGGTAATACATGGCTTAAGGGCCATCAAAGCCGCCACCCCATCCCGCTGACCCAAGGGAATAAGGCGCTGGCCCGCAGACACCAGATTGGCAACCGCACCATGCATCCAGGATTCAACAGCGGTTTCCAGCGGAATGCCCGCATCTGCACAGGCTGCACCAAAAGCAACGGCATGAGGAATTCCGACATCAGGCATCGTATTTTGCAATGCCGACAAGCGGGGATAGTGTGTCCCTTCCAACTGCAGCGCCTTGATAAAGGCACGGCCCTGGTTGACGGACTCGGCTGCCAGTTCCGACGCCCCCCTCAAACTAACCGCTTCCTCCAACACCAAGGCCAAACCCATGGTATTGGCGCGATGAGCGGCACAGAGGAAGGCCGCGTCGGCCTGCAGATCACCAAATTCCAAAAGAGCCCGTATGAAGGATTCCAGGCTGGTGCGGTCGGTCACTTGGCCTGTCTCCACCAGCCATTCCAACCCATGGGAATAACTGAACGCCCCCACCGGAAAGGCGGGCGAGGTCCACAGCATAACCGTCTGCAACCAGTCCGGCGCGCGTGTCACGATCCAATCCTTACAGATTGGTGATCATGATTGTGGGGATGGCCGTGTCCGTGGTCGTGCCCGTGATCATGATGATGTCCATGCCCGGTGCTGGCGGCATCATAGGCCCCGGCCTCTGGTGTGAAGGGGGCTTCGTGGCGCTTTACCGTTGCCCCAAGCCCTTCCACCATTGCCTCAATCACCGCATCGGCGCGAAAACGGATCGTACCATCGTCCAGGATTTGTACCGGGAGATGCCGGTTGCCCAAATGCCAGGCCAGACGGGCGGTTGCCGCTGGACTGACCCCCAGCGCATCGGCCACCGGTTCCGACGCCTCCACGATTCGAATCATGCCGCCATCCTGCAAGGCCAGCCCATCGCCCTGTCGCAATGTTACGGCCTTAGGCAGGTCCAGTAAGAAGGCTTCCCCCTGATCATCCTGCAGCTTGATGCGCCGCCGGTTGCGTTGATCCAGGTCCAGCGTGGCACTGACAGCATTGCCATCATCCACCCAGCTGCCTGCCATATGTCGTTGCGTTGCGCGCCGCATCACATCCTCAGAACAGGAAATAGCGTTGTGCCAGGGGCAATTCCGCCGCTGGCTCACAGGTCAACAGCTCACCATCGGCCCGAACCTCGTAGGTTTCCGGATCGACCGTGATTTCCGGCAAGGCATCGTTCAGTGCCATATCCGCCTTGGTCACGGTCCGACACCCTTTAACCGCCAAAACCTGCTTGGACAGGTTCAGGGAATGCTTAAGACCTGCATCAACCCCGGCTTGAGACATGAAGGTGACGCCAGTTGCCCCCAAGGCACCGCCCAAACTGCCAAACATCGGGCGATAATGCACCGGCTGTGGTGTCGGGATAGAAGCATTCGGGTCACCCATAGCCGCAGCGGCAATCATACCAGAGCGCAAAACCAGATCCGGCTTCACGCCAAAGAACATCGGCTTCCAGAGCACCAGATCAGCCAGCTTTCCAACTTCGATAGACCCGACATGCTGAGACAATCCATGGGCTCTGGCAGGGTTTATGGTGTATTTGGCGATATAACGACGGGCGCGCAGGTTATCATTGTCACCCGTTTCCCCGTCCAGACTGCCGCGCTGCATCTTCATCTTATGGGCTGTTTGCCAGGTTCGTGTAATAACTTCCCCAACACGGCCCATTGCCTGACTGTCCGACGCGATGATGGAAAACGCGCCAATGTCATGCAGGATATCTTCAGCCGCGATGGTTTCCTTGCGAATCCGGCTTTCCGCGAAGGCGACATCTTCTGGAATGCGGGGGTCCAGGTGATGACAGACCATCAGCATATCCAAATGCTCATCAACTGTATTGCGAGTATAGGGCCGCGTTGGATTGGTTGAGGAGGGGATCACATTGGCCAGACCACAGACCTTGATGATATCGGGCGCATGACCACCGCCCGCCCCTTCCGTGTGGAACGCATGGATGGTGCGTCCCTTGAACGCGGCAATCGTGTTTTCGACAAAACCGCTTTCGTTCAGCGTGTCTGTGTGGATCGCAACCTGGACATCGGTTTCTTCTGCAACACTGAGGCAGCAATCAATGGCGGACGGGGTGGTGCCCCAATCCTCGTGCAGTTTCAATCCGATGGCTCCTGCTGCTACCATTTCGATCAGGGCATCCGGGCGGGACGCATTACCCTTGCCAAACAGTCCGACATTGACCGCCATGCCATCTGCCGCCTCCAGCATTCGGGCCATATGCCAGGGGCCGGGTGTTGCGGTTGTGGCATTGGTGCCCTCCGCCGGTCCGGTGCCGCCGCCCAGCATGGTGGTCACGCCGGACATTAGCGCGTCTTCCGCCTGCTGCGGACAGATCCAGTGAATATGGGCATCAATCCCACCGGCGGTAACAATGCGCCCCTCGCCCGCGATGATTTCTGTTCCAGGGCCGCAGATTATATCGACGGCTGGTTGCACATCGGGATTGCCCGCCTTACCGATGGCGGCGATCTTGCCGCCCTTCAATCCGATATCAGCCTTATAGACGCCGGTGTAATCCAGGATCAGGGCATTGGTGATGACGGTATCCATCGCGCCTTCTGCGCGGGTGGCTTGCGATTGGCCCATGCCGTCACGGATCACCTTTCCACCACCGAATTTGACTTCCTCGCCATAGATCGTGCGGTCACTTTCGACCTCGATGATCAAATTCGTATCGGCCAGGCGCACCTTATCGCCTGTGGTGGGGCCATACATGTCGGCATAGGCCTGTCTGTCGATTGAATATGCCATGACTTATTTCCCCCCATCCAGCGGGCCCTGAACCGCACCATTAAATCCGGTCACGATCCTCTTGCCCGCATAGGCGACCAGAGTGACGTCTCGACTTTGCCCTGGCTCGAAGCGCACGGCAGTTCCGGCTGGAATATCCAATCGAAAGCCTCGCGCTGCCGCCCGGTCGAATTTCAATGCCGGGTTGGTTTCAGCAAAATGATAATGACTGCCAACCTGAACCGGGCGGTCCCCGCCATTTGCGACAGTCAGCGTCAAGGTTTCACGCCCATCATTCAGGGTGATTTCACCGGCGGCACAAAGGATTTCTCCTGGAATCATGATATCTCTCCTTTGCCTCAGCGGATTGGGGTGTGAACGGTGACCAGCTTGGTCCCATCGGGGAAGGTTGCCTCAACCTGGACCTCATGGATCATCTCTGCGATGCCATCCATGACTTGATCCCGGGTGATGACCGTGGCCCCATCGCGCATCAAATCGGCCACAGCGCGGCCATCGCGGGCGCCCTCAACGACATAGTCACTGATCAGGGCAATCGCCTCTGGATAGTTCAGCTTCACGCCCCGCGCCAATCGCTTGCGTGCCACTTCGGCCGCCATCGCGACCAGCAGCTTGTCTTTCTCTCTGGGTGATAAGTTCATTTGCCCCGTCTCCTCCCATCAACAATGAATCAAGGCTGGCAGCCGTGCGGGGCGGCCAAAAGCCTGGTGCCGCAAGACAGACCATACCTGCATATAGCGCGCCCGCATCGCGGCTGGATCCTTGCCTAGGAACCGCAGCAGCAGAAGCGGCCCCATCACGGTCGCCCCCGCAATCCCCCCTGGCAGGTCCATCAATAAGGGTCGAACCCTATCGCGCAATGTTTCTGGCTGTGGCGCGGCACAGATCAGGGTGGCCATCGCCGTTGCCCCGTTCAAGCCGAAGGGGCTGATCGCAACAGCCGGGTTCAGGACAAAGGCATCACGCCAAATCGTCCTGCCTGCCAATGTCAGCCTCCAGTTTTCCTGAAACTGGCACTGGCGCACGGTTTCACCCATGGCGCCGCGTCCGAAAATCACCATCTCTCCGGCCATGACATGGGCGGTTTCTGTTGCAAGATCGATCCTGGTGGACCGGACCAGACGCGCCCCTTCGAATAGAATCGTCTCCTGCGGCAGATATTCCAGGCAGCCATTCGCACCAGCCTTCAAAGTCAGCGTGACTCTGGCCGGCTCCGCATCCTGGGCTCGATATACCTTCTCTGCAGCCTGGGCCAGGCTCAATACCTGCGCATTTTCTTCGGCACTGATAGAGACGTCGATCTGATCGCCCCCGACAAGGCCGCCAGAGACCGTGGTGATCGCCGCTGTAATCACATCATTCCGTGCGGGCCTTGGAAACAGCACCCGCATGGGATGGCTGTGATACAGATCGCTCAGCCCCGTCTGATCGCGCTTTGCATCATGACGAAAGCCCAAAATGACCGCGCCCCGCGCCCGTTGCGCGGCGGGTTTTGTGGTGAGTGTTAAGGCGATATCTCCATCCATCACAACACGCTACCCCTAGAATATGTCTCAGCGCAATATGTTGCAGCGCAAAACCGTCATCCTGGGGCGTTGGGATCTGCTATAGAAGTTGAAGAGGCGGCAAACGCATGGCACTGTCCCTTCCATCATGAGGACCGTTCTACATCACACACATGCACCCAACGTTTATGCGTCCGGCCCCTTGGATAGGGCGGATCGTCTTCGTGGCGATCAAGAGGCGTTGACGCTTGCCATCAGCAGCGAGACTGCGCGCCTGTTCCCTGTATGGCGCGGTAACAATCTGGTGCAGATGGGGGACACAATACGGGGCTGGACCGTGCAGGCAACGCGCACGGATCTGATGCAGCACGCCAAGTTGTCCGTTTTTCTGGGTTTGGATTCCACCGGCGCCCCCCATTTCGCCATTGATTTGTCTGATTTTGAGGAACCGCCCGAATTTGAACCCGGTACCGCCTTCGAAGACCTTCGGAAAGTTGGTCCGATGCTGGGGGATGATGATGGGGCCATATTGGCTTATGCTCGTGGCCTGGTGCATTGGCACCGCCGTCATCTCTTCTGTGGTGTCTGCGGCCGCCCGACAGACTCCCGCAAGGGGGGGCATGAAAGACGCTGCACAAATCCAGACTGTGGCGCGCCCCATTTTCCCCGCACGGATCCCGCCGTCATCATGCTGGTGCATGATGGCGCTGACCGGATCGTGCTGGGCCGCCAGAAGGACTGGCCACCGGGCCGATGTTCTGTCCTGGCAGGCTTTGTTGAACCGGGTGAAAGCCTGGAAGACGCAGTCGCCCGTGAAGTCATGGAAGAAGTCGGCTTACCAACCACCGATATCCGCTATAATTCCAGCCAGCCCTGGCCCTTCCCATCTTCCATTATGTTGGGCTTTAGCGCCCGCGCGACAGCAGAAGAAATGACCATTGCGACCGATGAAATCGAAGAGGCCCGTTGGGTTTCCCGCGCCGAAATCGCCGCCAGCCCGGAAGACGAAACCTTCGCCCTGCCCCGCCGCGATTCCATCGCCTACCGCCTGATCCAGGACTGGATGGCCCAGGGCAACTAAGCCCCTTTCATCAGATTTCAAATGCCCGCCCTGTTCTGCCAGCCGCCCTGGACCCCGGATCACGTCCGGGATGACAATGTTGCAGACAAACACACTCTCACCCTGAGGAGCGTAGCGTCTCGAAGGGTGACCTTTCTGTAAGCACCGGACTTGCAGCGCATCCTTCGAGACGGCGCTATCGCGCCTCCTCAGGATGAGAATGGAGTAAAGGGTGAGACCGGGCCATTCGCGCAGGCGGGTATCCAGGGCCGACCGCACCAATTGCGCTCGCCGCTCTGGATCCCGAATCAAGGCCGGGATGACGACAGTGGGGAACGCAGAGGGCGCGGAGAAACGCAGAGGGCGCAAAGGCAAATTCAGGCTCGTCTCTCCCGCGAAGGCGGGAGTCCAGGGCCACAAGCACCAATCGCGCCCGCCGCCCTGGATCCCGGATCAAGTCCGGGATGACGTAAAAGTGTATGGGTCGGCCGCTCTGCGTCCTCTGCGCCTTCTCAGCGTCCTTCGCGATAAATCTTCAAAGGTGGCAAAGCTCACACACTCTTCCTCACTCCTCCGCGCGATAATCGGCCTGGCGATAAGTGCCCAGCAGTTTGATCTTGGTGGTGAAGAATTGAAGTTCCTCCATCGCCTGATCGACTGATTTATCTGCAGGATGTCCCTCAATTTCTGCATAGAATCGTGCGCGGCTGTCGTCGCCGACGCTGATATAGCTTTCCAGCTTGATCATATTCACCCCATTGGTGGCAAAGCCGCCCAGGGATTTGTACAGCGAGGCAGGCACGCTGCGCACCGTGAAGACGAAGCTGGTCAGACAGGGACCGGACCTTGGGTCTGGTTCAATGCGGGTCCGCGACATCACAATGAAGCGAGTCACATTGCCGATCCGATCTTCAATCCGGGGACGCAGGATATCCAGCCCGTAGGTTTCCGCTGCTAGAGTGGAAGCAATGGCTGCAATGGAAGGGTCATTCAGCTTCGCCACATCCTGCGCGGCCCCGGCTGTATCGGCGGCGATGACCGGCTTGATTTTGAGTTCCCGCAACGTGTTGCGGCACTGCGCCAAGGCCTGTTCGTGACTGCGCGCTTCTTTCACGGTCTCAAAGCTGCCGCCTTTCGGAACCAGAAGGCAATGATGCACCGGTTGGAAATATTCCCCGATGATGAACAGGTTCGACTCGGGCAACAGATGATGAATGTCCGCCACACGCCCGCCCAGGGAGTTTTCAATCGGGATCATCGCCAGGCCGGCACGCCCTTCCTCGACAGCGGCAAAGGCATCCTGAAATGTTGGACAGGGCAAGGGTTCCATCGCCGGAAATGCCCCGCGTGCCGCAAGATGGGAATAGGCCCCCAACACCCCCTGAAAAGCGATGACAGGATTATCCTGTGCCGGATTGACAATCGCGGTGGGAGAGGGAGTCGACATCGTTCTATGGCCTTCCTGAAAATACGAAACGGAACCCAGGGCCCCGGTAAATGCACCAGTGCCATGCTCTAAATCCAACACTGTCACCCGCAGGGCTGCGGCCAGCTTTGGCATCATGCTGCGCTTTGGCGCGGTCTTACCTGTCTCCCACAAGGCGATGGTCGACTGGGTGACGCCCAGTCGTTTCGCCAGGTCGCTCTGGCTTAACCCCGCCGCAAGACGGGCCCCTTTCACTGCCGAAGACAAGCTCATGGCGAGGCATTAAGCGTCAAAATACCTTAAGTCAATATTTTTATTAATCATAAATATGAGAAATACTAATTTTTATCATAGGCTCGCATGAAACTCATGGCCTGATTCAATAAGGCCATGCGGGCCGTATCACCGGTATCACTGTCTGGATGGTGAATGGTCGCCAACTGGCGGTACCGGGCTTTGATTTCCGCAGCTCCAGGACGGGAATTTGGCGGGAAGCCCAGGACGAAATGGGCTTCATCCTTGGTGCGCACCGCATTGGGCAGACGGTCCCCAGCCAGAACCTGAACCGCCGCGCGCAACCGATGCAGTTCAGCCTTCAATTGGGCGTGCTCGACCTCGCGGGTCGGGTGATGGCTGGGCTCCAGCACCATACGCAGGGCACCGCTGTCCAGCGCCAGGGCCAATCCCAATGCCTTACGCAACAGGACCGGATCATATCCATCCGGCAGTCGGACCTGCAGGCGGGGCTTTCGCCGCCAGGGCTTGCCCTTATCCGGGCCAGACTTCAGGGTCACCGTTTCGCGATCAGAGGCTTTTGGATCACCCGGATCTACCGCCGCCGCAATCATCGATTCAGGCAGCATCAGAATGACCGACCGCGCCAGGTCCGCCGCGTTGACGCCACGCGCTTCTGCAAGGGCAAGGATCTGATTTCGAAACCGTGTGCTGCAGGGAATGGTATAAGAGCGTTTGTGGCCTGAATTTTCATCGGGCGGGACTATATCGGTTTTGGAAACAGTCTCTTGGCTCATCACCCCTTGTCCCTAGCCTGAAACGCGCCAAATTGGCAATGATTTGCAGCGTCTCTCGACAAAGAGGCGGTTTCCTGCATGATGAACCATATCCTGAGGCCTTTTACATCAAGGTCCGAAATTTGAGAGAAGGAGGGCCAAATGGCCGTCGTTGAGATTTACACCCGCCCCATGTGCGGATTCTGCTATCGCGCCAAGAAGCTGCTGGACAGCAAAGGCGTCAGCTATTCCGAATATGACATTTGGGGCGAAGGCAATCACAAGGAAGTCATGGCCAAGCGCGCGCCGGGTGCCCAGACCGTACCCCAGGTTTTTATCGATGACGTTCTAATCGGCGGCTGTGATGATTTGATGGAAGCCGATGCCAACGGTAAACTGGACAAACTGTTAGGCACTGCGGCCTAATCATGCGCTGATGGATCTAAGCAAGGGAGACTGAGATGAAAGAGACATTGACCGTGGGTCTGGTCCAAATGACCTCGACCACATCGATTGACCAGAACATCAAGATTTCCAGTGATTTGATCCGACAGGCGGCGGCGCAAGGGTCAGAACTTGTCGCCCTGCCTGAAGTTGTGAACCTGATGCAGCGGGATCGATCACAATCGTCGAAGGTTGCAGCCCTGGACTCTGAAGATGCCTCTCTGGCGGCCTATAAGGCATTGGCGCAGGAACTTGGCATCTGGATTCATGCTGGGTCGCTGGTCATTCGCCTGGCCGATGATGATCGCTTCGCCAATCGCGGTTTTCTGATCGATCCCACCGGACTGATACAGGCGCAATACGACAAAATCCATATGTTCGATGTCGATCTGGCGAATGGTGAAAGCTATCGGGAAAGCAACGGCTTTCGCCCCGGCACCCATGCGACCCTGGCCCAGACGCCCTGGGGCGGCTATGGCATGGCGGTGTGTTATGATCTGCGCTTTCCCCATCTGTTTCGTGATCTGGCGAAGGCCGGCGCGCGCATTCTGGCGGTGCCCGCTGCCTTCACCCGCACAACAGGACAGGCCCATTGGCATACCCTGTTGCGCGCCCGGGCGATCGAGAATGGCTGTTTCGTCGTGGCACCGGCGCAATGTGGCGACCATGAGGATGGCCGCAAGACCTATGGTCATGCCCTGATCATTGATCCCTGGGGAGAGGTTCTTGCCGATGGCGGGGAAGCACCCGGTGTCGTCACGGCAACACTGAACCTGAACCGCGTTTCCGAGGTTCGGGGAATGGTGCCGTCGCTGAATAATGATCTGCCTTACGATAAACCCCAGGAAGTCGCGCTAAACGCCGCCGCGGAGTAACTATTCGCGGGGCTCTCCACAGAAGCCACGGACGGCATCGCCAATGCGGCGGATGTCAGTGCTGTCACGTGTTGCTGGATCCGCAGGGGCCCCATCTGCAATGCGAAACCCCGTAATGCTATAGGGCATGAAGGATACAACAGACCCACCCCGGCCCTGAGCGGATGGGATATTCTGTATGCAGTCCCCGGCCATTTTGATCGGTGTTCGCCAGAAACCCAACGCATAGCGACCGGCACCGTTTGGATAAGAAACCCCTGTTGGCAGGCCTTTATCTCCCTGTGTATCCAAGGCATCGGTAACCATATCGCGCGACAGGCCTGTCAGGGTTTTGCCCCCCGTACTGTGTCGCAGAACCAGGATCAAGCGCACCAATTCACCCGTCGTAGGGTATAAACCGTTCCCCAAATCGGGAACCCGATGTTCGGCCGTATCCCCAACAGTCATCTGCATTTGCAGCCGCGCAATCCCGATTGCCTTGAACAATCGATCCTGCAATATCCAGCGCAAGGAGGCCCCCGCCCCATCCTTTAACTTGACCAGTCGATCCAGCGCCAAAGACAGGACAAAACTGTCCGATGTCCGAAACCGGAATACTGTGCCCGGTGCCCAGGGGTAATATGGGAATTGCTTCGCCACCGCCAGTTTCTCATCAACCGTTCGTGCCGCGCGGATTGCCTGGGCAGAGGGATCAGAATCCGCCGCAACGAAATTCACTGTCCGTTCCGGAGCAATTTCGCCAAGCCCACTGGCCATATTGATCATATCCAGTATTCGAGTACGCCGCCATTGCGGGTGATTGGCTAATTCAGGCACCAAATCCCCGATCGTCATCACCAGAATATCATGGCCTATACGATGGGCCAGATGGGATACCGCCACAAACGCCAGAAAACTGGGCGTCATGCTGGATATGCCGTGACGCATTTGACGGCAGAAGGGATACAATCCATGCCGCGTATTACAGCCAGACAGATAAACTGTTTCATCCACGATCAATCCGCTGACCGAAACCGCACCTTTCGATCCCAACGGGCCGTTGAAACCGGAAACAGCATCAACCCCAAAGCGTGCCGCCAGATCTGCCCAATCCTTATATTGGGGCGCACTGGACATCCGATCCTCATAGGCGGCGATTCTACTTTGCGCGCCCTCCACTTTGCCTGGGATAAATTCCGTCGACAGGGTCCCCCATATATCCGCTTCGCGCTCCGCAGCGGTTTCCTGAGAAAATTGCAGGATCATGTTGGAAACAGGCTTTCCATTGCCATACAGAAAACTGGCCAACCCATTGCGCACAGCGCCAAATTTGCTGTCGACAATACTGACTGGCAACAATGCCCTGGACTGACCGCGATCCCCCGGCTCAGTCCATATTCTCCCAACACCAAATAACAGCGTAAACCGCCGCCGCTGATCGATGACAACAGTTTCGGGCGCGGGAACGGGAACGATGCGATCTCCATGGGTGATGAGACCCAGCGTCTTTTCCGGCAGCGTCAGCTGCGACTCTCCCAATGCGCCGATGACATTAATCAGAAGGGCGCTTTGCCGCAGGGTCAACTGACCCTGAAGCGCTTCTCCTTTCCCTATTGATCGACCCCCAGGGAGAAAATTTCTCAAGGTCATAGGGGATTTGAGCGCTTCAGGTAAAAAGAACACGTCCGGTCCCAAGGCGCGACGCGTGTCATCCCAAGCAAATTCTGACAATTTAGCATCAGAATCGAGGTCCCTGGCCGGGGAACCGTAATGTTTCTGGATACCGGTCTCTTCCGCCATGCTGCAGCGCATGAAAAATGGTAAAAAAACCGTGCTAATCAGCAGGGACGACAAAGTCAGTGAGCAAAATTTAAGCATTACAAAAATCCTCTACCACTGTGATTTTCCGCCGCAGCCTGCACATTCGCAACAAAGGATTTTTGATTAAATCGCCAGAAATCGGGAGAAATCAGAGAGAATTTCCGACTAGATTATTTTTAGGGCGGAAAATTGCCTAATATTTGTGCGTTGCAACACGATAAGAACGCTTGATTTCGAATGTGTTATCTGTCAATTATTGCACTGCAACATGATCCGCCTAATCATGTTGTGACGTGAACACTGCAGTTTGTGCTTTAGCACTGTAAACCTGCGCTGTTACGTCCGTATTGGGCGTTTCCTCCCTAAACTTGGGCCGCGTTTCGACGCGGTCCTTTTTTTTGCAGGCATAACGCATCGCATGAGCAGCAATTTCTGAGGGAGGGGGAGCTATACCGCCCAGACCATCACCCGGTTGTGGCGTAAACCACCCAATGGCCCGCTTCTGTCAGACATGCTGTTTCACGACCGGAAACCGTATTACCGTCGACATTCACCTGTGCATCATATTCGCGACATATACGACCCTGCGCATTCAGGAAGGTACGCATGGGGGTGATGCTGCCATGGGTGCCGGTGGATTTGTTCTGCCACGTCGCCGTTTCCCCGGCGGGAGCCTGTGTCAGGCTTTGATATGCCGTCTGCTGCATGGAGGTCCTGTCATACCGGGTCAGGTTATCCGACAGCAGTTTCCCGCCATAGGCACCCGCAGCCCCTAATCCCAGTGCCCATAACAGCCGGGTATCATCATTGCCAAAATACTCATACCCGATCAAACCGCCCACAACCGCGCCGGCAACAGCACCGATTGCCAGTTTATCGTCCCGGGATAATTCTTCCTGTCCGGTCGTACACGCGACCTGAGAAAATAGAAGACTGCCAGACAGCACCAAGGCGCACAGCCGTTTCGCTATCGGTCGCTTACTGGGATGTGGCGTTAGAGTGGATGCAAAAGCCGGGACAATTGCCCCGCAGGTCGGATGATTCTTCATTCCGTTTCTCCTGGCAAAAAGGTGGAAAATCCTTCTGGGCCGCCCCTGTTCACCATCTGACCTACCAGAATTTGCAACGAAATGCCACTGTAATTAAGATTTTAAGACTTCCCGTAGACTGGCTGCTCTACCACGGGGGCAAGGACTCACGAAAGAAGTGCAACACTGCTAGAACGGTGTTGCGATGGGAAATTCATATGATCAGCTCTGTCTTTCGGAGCGTATAGAGATCTACCGCCTTCATGAAGGCGGTAGATCTCTT
>Ga0114916_1000850_pt1 | contig 18841 bp, 17 predicted proteins | sample MalvirAntarct_66_FD_83501 | JGI IMG/M metagenome (GOLD analysis project Ga0114916, IMG submission 83501) | Marine viral communities from the Global Malaspina Expedition - Malaspina viral metaG Antarct_66 | ecosystem: Environmental > Aquatic > Marine > Oceanic | place: West Anvers Island... | reverse complement strand
CTCCTAACGCTTCCACATATCGGGCATCGAGCCAGATCAGGCGGCGCATGTTGTAGGCGAGACTGACCCTGCCCATCTCCACGCGCGCCCTGGCGAGGCCGACGGTGCGCACGAACAGGCAGATCCGCGCCTTCTGCTCGGCGAAGCATGCCCTCGGGCTGGCGAAGCCAGACCCGCGGGACGTGCTTCACGGCCTAGCGCACCTTGGAGCGGACGCGGTTGGCGCGCCGGTGCGGCCTGGACATCCGCCGGCCCGTCGGCTTGCGGGAGTTGACCATCAAGCGCCGGCGCGCCAGTGTGATCGCCCGCTCGTTGGCGGCACTGCGATCGACGCTGTCGGCCCAGACCCGGCTGTCGAAGGCGCTGCGGTCACCCTCGCCAACATGGCCTACAGCATGCGGCTATTGCGCTGGCTCCGGAGGTGTCAATCCGACAGAGCTTGATCGCGCCCTCGGGTTGGCGCTCTTCTTGCGGCCGCCGTCACGGCAGGCGGGCCGGTTCAGGCCTCGCGGTACTTCAGGCGACAGGACTCTCATGACAGGGCTCGATCGACGCAGCTTTCTTCAGGTTCTGGGTGCGGCCGCGATGGCGCGCGCCATCGGCGGGGCGGGGGGCGCTGCGGCGGCCGACACGCCTGCAGGCGCGAACGCGCCGAAAGGCTTGGCCTTCGGGCCGGTGGAGCCCTTCTCCTACGACATGCTGAAGCGGCGGGCGCTGGAGATCGCGGCGAAGCCCTACGCGGAACCGCCGCGGCCGGACCCGGCCATCGTGTCGCGCATCGACTACGACGCGCACGGCAAGCTGCGCTTCCGCAAGGAATTCTCGCTGTATCGCGACGGCGCCTATCCGATCTCGTTCCAGCATGTGGGGATGTTCTTCCCCAAGACGGTGCGGATGAACGCGGTCGACGGCGAGACCGCGCGCGAGGTGCTGTACGACCCGCGCTACTTCCCGGCGGGGCCGGACCATGTGGCCGCCGGCCTGGCGCAGCAGCCCTCGGCGTTCGCCGGCTTCTGGGTGCACGAGCCGGCCCGCAAGGGTGATCTGGACAAGGTGGAGCCCTGGGCGACCTTCCTGGGCGCCTCCTATTTCCGTGGCGTCGGCGAGCTCGGCCAGGTGGGCATGTCGGCGCGCGGCATCGCCCTCGACCCCGGCGGCGCCGGGGCCGAGGAGTTTCCCGACTTCCGGGAATTCTGGTTCGAGCCGGCGGCGGGCGAGGACGCGCCGGTGACGGTCTACGCGCTGCTGGACGGGCCGTCGGTCGCCGGCGCCTACCGGTTCCAGCTGCGCCGGACCAAGGGCGTGGTCATGGACATCGAGGCGGCGATCCTTCCGCGCCGCACGATCGAGCGCCTGGGCCTGGGGCCGCTGACCTCGATGTACTGGTTCTCCGAGACGGCCAAGCCGACCATGGTCGACTGGCGGCCGGAGGTCCACGATTCGGACGGGCTCGCCATGTGGACAGGCGCGGGCGAGCGGATCTGGCGGCCGCTGAACAATCCGGCGCGGATCAGCTTCTCCAGCTTCGTCGACGAAAATCCGCGCGGCTTCGGCCTGTCGCAGCGCGACCGCGCGTTCGCCAACTACGAGGACGGGGTGCGATACGACAAGCGGCCCAGTGTCTGGGTCGAGCCGATCGGCCCGTGGGGGCGCGGCATGGTGCAGCTGGTCGAGATCCCGACCGACGACGAGATCCACGACAACATCTGCGCCATGTGGCTGCCCGGGGAACCGGGTGGGGCGCCGCACGGGGCGGGCAGCCACATCCAGATCGCCTACCGCCTGCACTGGCTGGCCGACGAGCCCTATCCGGGCGACCTCGCGCGCTGCGTCGCGACGCGGCTCGGCAACGGCGGCCAGCCCGGCCAGCCGCGGCCGAAGGGCGTGCGCAAGTTCATGGTGGAGTTCCTGGGCGGGCCGCTGGTCGACCTGCCGATGGGCGTGCTGCCCGAGGCGGTGCTGACGGCCTCGCGCGGCAGCTTCTCCTACGTCTTCACCGAGGCGGTGCCGAACGACGTCCCGGGCCACTGGCGCGCGCAGTTCGACCTGACGACGACCGGCGCGGAGCCGGTGGAACTGCGCTGCTTCCTGCGCAGCGGCGACCGGGTGCTGAGCGAGACGTGGCTGTACCAGTACCACCCGACGCCGGTCTAACGCGGGCCGGTCCGGGGCGAAGAACGGACCCCGGGTCGGAGCTTTGCTCCGCCCGGGGACGTGGGGCCTACTTGTCGAGCCAGGCGTCTTCCATGCGCCAGTTGTTGTAGATGCTGTTGGTGGCGCGCGTGATGCCCTTCACGTAGGGCTGCCAGCAGGTCGCGGCGTGGCTGTGGTAGATGATCGGCCGGGCGCCGTCCGCCTGCAGCTTGGCGTCGATCTCCCAGACCAGCTTGCGCCGTGCCTCGAAGTCCGTCATCGCCGACTGCTTGTCGAAGAGGTCCTGGATCTCGCGGTTGCAGTAGTTGGTGTAGTTGCGCTGCGAGCCGCAGGAATAGTTCTCGTAGAAGTTCACGTCGGGATCGTCGATGCCGACGCCGGTGACGTTCAGGCCGACCTGATAGTCCTTGCGGGCGAGGCGGCTGTACCAGTTGCCGGTCTCGATGGTGTCGAGTTCGCCGGCGATGTGTACGTGGCTGAGCTGATCCATCAGGATGACGGCCGGGTCGCGGTAGATCGCGATGTTGCGTGTGGCGACCTTGATGCGCAGCGGATTGTCGGGACCGTAGCCCAGGCCCTCCATGATCTTGCGGCCCTCGGCGCGGTTCGCCTCGACGTCCGGACCGTAGCCGGGAACCTTGTCGAAATACTCGGCCGGCGCGCCCCAGACGCCCGCCGGTTCCGGCAGCATGGCGCCGCCGATCGTGTCCTTGCCCTGGCTGAGCACGGTGACGAAGGCCTTGCGGTCGAGCGCCAGCATCATGGCGCGCCGGATCTCGGCATTGTCGAACGGCGGCGCCTCGCGGTTGACCAGCAGGTTGCCGTGCACGTTGGAGGCCTGCAGTTCGCAATGGGCGTCGGGCGCCTTCGACCGGACGTCGGCGAGCAGCGGGATGCTGACGTCCTGGGCGAAGGTGAGGTCGAAATTACCGTTGATGAAGGCAAGCACGCGCGTCGAGCGCGCCGTGATGATGGTCCACTCGATGCCGTCGAGGTAGGGCCGGCCCTTCTTCCAGTAGTTCTCGTTCTTCACGAGCCTGATGAACTCGTTCTGCTTGAACTCGGCCACCTTGAACGGGCCGGTGCCGATGGGCTTTGAGCGCATCGTGCGGCCGTCGACATGGCAGGGATAGACCGGCGAGAAGCCGCCGGACAGGAAGGCCAGGAACGACGGCTGCGGCCGCTTCAGGTTGAACGTGACCTCGTACTTGCCGTTGGTCGTCACCTCTTCGAGGTTGAAGTACCAGGGCTCGCGCGGGTTCTTGCGCCAGCCGGCGTCGCGCTTGCCGGCGATGGTGTCCCAGGTGCATTTCACGTCCTCGGACGTGAACGGCTTGCCGTCGTGCCACTGCACCCCCTCGCGCAGCTTGAACGTCAGTTTCTTGCCGTCCTCGCTCCAGGCCCAGGAGGTGCCGAGCTCCGGCTGGAGCTGCTCCAGGCTGTTGGTCTTGGCGTGCTGGTCGAAGACGACGAGGTTGTTGAAGACCGCCATGAAGGGCTGGTCGGTCGAGATCGTCGCCTCCTCGTGGATCGAGGCGCTGGGCGGGTTGTCGCGGTGATAGGCCTTCAGGACGCCGCCCGACTTCTGCGCCATGGCGGGCGCGGCGAGCAGGGCGGGGGCGAGGAGCGCGGCGGCGAGCGCCGTGGCGTGCAGGGGTCTCAAGCGTCTCTCCCGGTGGGATTCTGGTTGCCGGGGAGGGTAGACGGGGCGAGCGGCGCGTGGAAGGGCCCGTCCTGCCCGCGGCGTTTCGCTCCGCCCGGAGCATGGCGATGGGGCTTCATTCTCTCGGGAATGCCGAGCGGGCTTCAGCGCTTGTCGCTGGCTGCCACCCGATCCAACGCCATCAGTTCCATCGCCTCCCGCTTGCCCCGCAGCAGGTGGGTCCCCGCGTCGGTGACGGCGATGTCCGGCGGCAGTGCGCAGGCGTCGATCAGCGTGCGTGACGCGAGGATTGGCCGACCGGTGTCGCGGCAGGCGGATTCGATGCGGGCGGCGGTGTTCATCGTGTCGCCGAGCAAGGCGATCTCGCGCTTGAAGCCGCCGACCTCGCCCGCGACGACGGGGCCGGCGTGCAGGCCGGCGCGGAAGGCGGGGACGTGGCCGTGGCGGCGGAGCAGGATCGGGGCGGCGGCGTCGAGTGCCGCGCGGCAGGCGAGGATGCACGCCAGGGCGCGGGCGTTCTCCGCGGCTTTTTCAGGCGTCGGACCGAGCGGCCATGTGGCGATCATCGCGTCGCCGACATAGCGGTAGACTTGGCCGCCCGCGTCGGTGACCGCGCGCGACAGGATGGTGAAGGTGTCCGACAGCAAAGCATGGAAGGCGACGTCGCCGATGCGCTCGGCGATGCCGGTCGAGCCGACGAGGTCGAGGAAGAGCACGATGCGCGCCTCCTCGCGCGGGCGGTAGTAGCGGCCGGTCAGCAGGCTCGCCAGGGTGCCGGGGCCGATCAGCCGGACGATCGACATCAGCGAGACGACGACGAAGCTGGCAGCGAGCGAGAAGGCGGCGTCGCCGGCGATGCCCGGCCGCAGCAGGCTGAGCGGTCGGCCGTACCAGACCCAGGGCAGGACCACGAGGGCTGCCAGGATGACGGCGCCGTAGACGGCCATGCGCAGCAGCAGGGCCGCCGCGAACGGCAGCCGGCGGCCACCCTGCGCGAACCCGCGGCCGGCGACGAACAGTTCGAATCCGGTGACGCAGGCGGAGATCGTCGCACCGATCGAGGCGCCGGACGCGACGGCGAGGAGCACGCCGTCGCCGGGACCGAGCCGGGCGAGGCTGTAGGCCGCACCCACCGCGGCCGACACGGCGACCAGGAGGCCGAGAAGCCGGAGCTGCTGAAGCGTGCTGGGAGTGAGACGCATGATCCGGGTCGACGCCGTCTTCGCGACTGTGGGCGGGGCGGCAGCATAGAGCGGTGCGCCGCCGGCACCTATGGCCGCACGGCGGACGGGCCGCCGCGGCTTACGGTAGGGGCGACGCGCCGCCCGACAGCTGCGCCGCGGGCTCGCGCAGGGCGGCGGCGAGGGTTGCGGGGCCGAGGCGGCGGATCTGCTCGGTGATGCCGATGGCGACCAGGGCGTGCGGCATGCGGCCCGCCGCGTCGGTCACGGGAACGCCCAGGATGGTGACGCCCTCGATGTAGCGGCCCTCGTCGAGGCTGTAGCCGGTGCGCCGGACCGTCTCGACCTCGGCGCGCCAGTCGTCGAAGAACGGCGCGTCGTGCCAGCGCAGGCGGCGGAAGCGCTCCTCGATCTCGTCCCAGGGATGGCCGCCGAAGGCGGCGAGGCAGCGGCCGGTGGCGCTGATCAGCGCCGGGAAGCGGCTGCCGATGTCGACGTGCAGGCGGACACCCAGCGCCGCGTGCGCGATGGCGACGACCACCATGTGCCGCAGCCCGAACACCTCGACGCCGATGGCGGTGACGCCGAAACGCGCGGCCAGACGATCCAGCTCCGGCTGGACGGCACGGGCGAAGCCGTTGCGCGACAGCGCGCTGCGCGCCAGCGCCAGGATGCCGACGGCCAGCGTGTAGCGCTTCGACTGCGGGTCGAACGCGACCAGCCCCTCGTCGGCCAGTACGCGCAGGATGTGAAGGCAGGTGCTGGGCACGAGGCCGAGGTCGCGCGCGATGGCGTTGACCCCCATCGGCGCGTCGCTGCGGCCGAGCAGGCGCAGGATGGCCACGGCACGGGTGACGGCGGGGACGTCGCGGAGGGTCGGCTGCTGCTTCATCGTTGTCTATGTACAATAATAGATGCGCATTGACAATGAACGTCCGTCGCTGTTGGATCGGCGCAGGTCACGAGAAGCAGGCGGACATGCCGAACCTGACGGACGCCACGAGTTACGGAGACGCCCAGAAGCTCTGGTCGTCGTCGGCGGCATGGGAGCTGTTCGACGGCGACCGGAGCGGGTTCAACATCGGGCACGAATGCGTCGACCGGCATGCCCGTCCTGCTTCGGGGGGAGCCGGACGGCTGGCGATCCGGCTGGCGCATGCCGACGGTCGCGACGAGGACCTGACGTTCGAGGATCTGTCGGCCGCGTCCTCGCGCGTCGCGCACTGGCTGGTGGCGCGCGGCGTCGAGCCGGGCGACCGGGTGGCGCTGATGCTGGAGCCGTCGCCGGCCTTTTATGCCGGCCTGTTCGGCGCGGCGAAGATGGGTGCCATCGCGGTGCCGCTGTTCACCCTGTTCGGGCCGGACGGCCTGCGCCTGCGCATTGAGGATTGCGGGCCGAAGCTGCTGCTGACCTCGGCCGAGAAGGCGCCGATCGCAGCGGGGCTGGCGGGCCTGGAGACGGTCGTCGCGGACGATGGCTTCCTGGCCGGCCTAGCGAATTTTCCCGATCGCTACGAGACGAAGACGGCGGCGAGCGACATGGCCGTCTACCAGTACACGTCCGGCACGACGCGCGAGATGCCGGAGGCGGTGAAGCATACGCACCGCGCCGTGGTGGTGCTGATGAACGCCGCGCTCTACGGCACCGGCATCCGGCCGGGGGATCGCTATTTCTGCCCGTCCTCTCCCGCCTGGGGGCACGGGCTATGGCACGGGACTCTGGCGCCGCTGGCGCTGGGCGTGCAGACGGGGACGTTTGTCGGGCGCTTCGACGCCGAGCGGCTGCTGCGCGCGCTGTCGGACTATCGGATCACCAACCTGTCGGCGGCGGCGACGCATTATCGCCTGATGAAGAACAGCGGTGCGGCGGACCGCTACCGCTATGCGATGGAGAAGCTGTCCTTCACCGGCGAGCCGATCGACAGCGCCACGCGCGACTGGGCCGAGGCGACGTTCGGCGTTCCGGTGTGCAGCATGTACGGCACGACCGAGGTGGGCGTGATCCTGGCCAACTATCCTGGTGCGACGGATTTCCGCGTGAAGCCGGGATCGCTCGGCCGGCCGGTGCCGGGCTGCCGGGTCGAGGTCCAGGCGCCCGACGGCAGCGTCTGCCCGCCCGACGTGCCGGGCGAGATCAAGGTCTGGCGGCACGGTTCCTGGTACCCGACCAAGGACCGCGGCCACACGGACGCCGACGGCTATTTCTACCATGACGGCCGGGCGGACGACGTCATCATCTCCGCCGGCTGGACCATGAGCGCGCACGAGATCGAGGACATGCTGCTGAAGCATGCCGACGTGCGCGAGGCGGCGGTGATCGGGGTCGCCGACGCGGCGCGCGGCCAGGTGGTGAAGGCCTTCATCGTCAGCGACCGGCCGGGCGACGATGGCTTCGTGCGCGAACTCCAGGACTTCACGCGCACGCGCCTCAGCCAGCACGAGTATCCGCGCGTCGTGGCGTTCGCCACGGAACTGCCGAAAACGCCGGCGGGCAAGGTCAACCGCAAGGTCCTGCGCGACCGCGAGGCGCAAAAAGCGAAGCCGAGAGAGGAAACGACATGAGCGAAGACGCCAGGAGCGGAGACGAGGGCCGGCTGTTTCCGAGGATCACCGAGGAGGCGCTGGACGGGCTGCGCCAGCGCGTCGGCGTGACGATCGGCGACACGGCCGAGCCCTGGTGCTACGAGGCGACGCGCGACAACATCCGCCACTACGCCCACGGCATCGGCGACGACAATCCGCTGTGGTGCGACCCCGGCTATGCCGCGAAGACGCGCCACGGCGGCATCCTGGCGCTGCCGTCCTTCCTGTTCGCGACCAGCCGCATCGTCTCGGGCTATGTCGGCGGGCTGCCGGGGGTGCACGCGATGTGGGCGGGTGCCGACTGGACCTGGCACAAGCCGGTGCGGCGCAACGACGAGATCGCCACCGAGGCGAAGCTGAAGGACCTGATCGAGCACGACACGAAGTTCGCGGGCCGGGCGATCCAGCAGATCTACACCGTCGCCTTCTACAACCAGACCGGCGACCTGGTGGCCGAGGCCGACAGCTGGTGCTTCCGCACCGACCGCGACCATGCGCGCGAGAGCGGCACGAAATACACCGAGGTCAGGGCGCGCGAGCCGAAGCGCTACAGCGACGAGGAACTGTCCGATTTCTTCCGCCACTATGCCGAGGAAGAGGTGCGGGGGGCGACGCCGCGCTATTGGGAGGACGTCGAGGTCGGCGAGGCCCTGCCGACGATGGCCAAGGGGCCGATGACGGTGACCGGCTTCATCGCCTACGCCCAGGGCTGGGGCGGGCTCTACATCCGCGCCAACAAGCTGGCGTGGAAGCAGATCCACCGCCATCCCGGCCTGGGGATCAAGAACCGCTTCGGCATCCCCGACTGCCCGGAGCGCGTCCACTGGGAGAACGACTTCGCGCTGATGGTCGGCGCGCCCGGCGCCTACGATTACGGTCCGGAACGCTGTTCCTGGCTGACGCACCATCTGACCAACTGGGCCGGCGACGACGGCTTCCTGCACAAGGCGACCTGCAAGATCCGCCGGCACAATCCCGAGGGCGACGCGCTGCTGATCAAGGGCGAGGTGACGGACAAGTTCGTCGAGAACGGCCGGCACGCCGTGGCGGTGAGCCAGGAGGCGCACAACCAGGACGGCGAGCTGTCGGTGCTGGGGACGGGCGTGGTCTGGCTGCCGTCGCGAAACGCGCAGTGACGATTTCGTGATGCCCTAACGCGCCTCGGTCGCATCCCGCGGCGCGGGGGCCGGGCCCATATAGGGGCTTCGGGACCTTCAAGTGCGGGGACGACATGATGTCACGACGCAATCTCGTCCTGGGTGGTGCGGGCGCCGCCGCGGCCCTGGGCATTTCCAGGCTGTTCGGGGGCAAGACCGAGGCGAAGACGGCCGGGACCTTCCCGTTCGAGCTGACCGACGCCGAGTGGCGGCAGCGGCTGACGGCCGAGCAGTATCGCGTCCTGCGCGGCCACGGCACCGAGCGCGCCGGCACCAGCCCGCTCGACCGCGAGAAGCGGCCGGGCGTCTTCCACTGCGCCGGCTGCGACCAGGCGCTGTTCGCCTCGGCGACGAAGTTCGACTCCGGCACCGGCTGGCCCAGCTTCTACCGGCCGCTGGAGGGCGCGGTCGGCGAGTCCGAGGACAATACCCTCTTCATGTCGCGCACCGAGGTGCATTGCGCCAATTGCGGCGGCCACCTGGGCCACGTCTTCCCCGACGGTCCGCCGCCGACCGGCCTGCGCTACTGCATGAACGGCGTCGCGATGACGTTCAGGCCCGCCGCGGCCGGGTAAGGGGCCCGGCCGCTCCGCGAACGTCGAGGTCTACGCGACGACCGGTTCGATCGTGCCGCTGATCCAGCGGGCGATGGCGGTCATCCGGGCGTCTTCGTGCTGCTGGCCCATGACCTGGACGCCGACCGGCATGCCGCCGACGGCCATCATCGGCATGGTCACCACCGGCGCGAAGAGCATCGAGCTGGGCGCGTTGAAGACGAAGTCGCCGGTCGGACGCGGCGCCAGCGGCTGGCCGGGGACGTCGCCGGCCCAGATCGGCGCCGGGCCGGGGCAGGAGAGCGAGATCACCGCGTCGGCGAGCGGCGCCAGCGTGGCGTGCACCTGCTGCGCCTGCATGCGGGCGAGCAGGGCTGTGCGATAGTCCTCCGGCGTCATCGCCTCGGCCTTGGCCAGCGTCGCCTTGGCGCGCTCGCTGACGCCCTCCGGGTTGGCGTCGACGATGGCGCGCTGGCCCCAGCGGTTCTCCCAGCTGGTGACCTGGTTGCAGGTGGCGCGGCCGTTGGCCACCGCCTGCTCCAGCGCCTCGACCCAGAGATGGTCCCCGCGCCGGATGAGCGTGACGCCGGCGCTGCGCAGCTTCTCCAGCAGCGCCTCGAAGGCGCCGCGGGTGGCGCCGTCGAGCATCGGCCAGCCCTCGCTCTCCAGCACGATCAGCCGCTCCGGCTTCACCGCCGCGGGCGGCGCCGCGGGGCCCATCAGGCCGATGCTGCCGCGGTCGCCGCCGGCGCGTTTGGTGATCTCGATTGCCACCTGCCACATGTCTTCGATGCAGCCGGCGTGCGGGCCGTGCGTACTCTGGCTGGTCGCCTGGCGCTCGCCGCGATTGATGCCGCCCTGGGTGGGCTTCAGCGCGAAGTTGCCGCAATAGGCGGCGGGCCGAATGATCGAGCCGCCGACCTGGGTGCCGATCGCCGCCGGCACCATGCACGCGCCGACCGCCGCAGCGGAGCCCGACGAGGAGCCGCCGGCGGTGCGCGCCGGGTCGAACGGGTTGGTCGTCGCCGGCGGATGCGCGCCGCCGAGTTCCGCGGTGGTCGCCTTGGCGAGAACGATGGCGCCGGCCTGGCGCAGCGCCCAGACGGCGGCGTTGTCGCGCTTCGGGAAGTTCCCCTTGAACGCCGCGCAGCCCATCTCGGTGGGCATGTCCTTCGTCTCGAGCAGGTCCTTGATCGCGATGGGCATGCCGTCGATCGGCGACAGCGGCTTGCCCGCCTTCCAGCGCGCCCGGCTGGCGTCGGCGGCGTCGCGCGCCCCCGCCTCGTTCATCGACACGATCGCCTTCACCACCGGCTCGCGCGCCGAGATCGTCTCCAGGCAGCGCTCCAGATAGGCGCGCGGGTCGTCGCCGCCGTCGCGGAAGCGCGCCGCGGCGTCGTGGAAGGTGAGGGGGCGGTATTCGCGCGGGTCGTAGCGGGTCGCCGACATGGACAGGGGTGCTCCTCGGTGGATGGGCGTCCGGCAACGGGCCGGCCGGACCGGTGCGCGCATCGCAGCATCTTTTCGGGGGGATGGCGAGTGGCCGGGCGGCCCGGACGCGGCGTCCTGCTGTCCGGCTCACCATGCAGCCCGCCCGCGGACGCGCCCAATTTAGTACGGACAAATACGTCCCGAGTATTCGCGGTCACGTGCCGGTGATCAGCGATGAAAAATCGTTGTTGATGTCGGTCAATCCTGCGTGTCAAGATTTCGGAAGTAGAGTGGCGACGCTTCTGAAGCGGATCGCCGAGACGCGAATTGTGTGTCCGGATTCTGCGGAGGTTCTCGGGGAATAATTTTCTACTGCATCGTGCCGCGTTCGGACGCGAAAAAAACCATAAAATATGGGAGGCACCGTCCATGTCCGACGAAGCAAGACGACCGGCTTTCGCGCAGACGCGCCGCCAGTTCATCGCCACGTCCTCGGCTCTCGCCGGGGCGGCCGCCTTCGGGCTGCCGGGCATCGCGGGCGCCGCACAGCGCCATCCCAAACGCGGCGGGGTCCTCACGTTCGCGACGCGGTCGGACGCGCGCGGGCTCGATACCCACCGGAACTTCATCTACTACGTGTCGCATCCGATGGCGGCGACGACCGGCGGCCTGCTCGACATCAACGGCCGCATGGAGCCGGTGCCGGCGATCGCCACCGAGTGGGACGTCTCGAAGGACCTGAAGGTCTGGACCTTCAAGCTGCGGCGCGGGGCGGAGTTCCACAACGGCGAGAGCATCGACGCCGCGGCGGTGAAGTGGAATTTCGAACGGATCCTGGATCCGGCGATCGGCCATTCCTTCACGCGCGCCACGCTGGGCGACGTCGAGCGCGTGACGGTCGACGACAAGCACACCGTGCGGGTCCACCTGACCAACCCGAGCGCGATCTTTGCGGCGAACCTCGTCTACTATCCCGTCAACCTGATGGCGCCGGGTGCGGTCGATCAGGCCGACACCCATCCGATCGGCTGCGGGCCGTTCAAGTTCAAATCGTGGAAGCGCTACGACACGACCGAGCTGGAGCGGTTCGAGAACTATTGGGAGACGGACGCCGAGGGCAACGCCCTGCCCTATCTCGACGGGCTGATCGGCAAGCCGAAGAAGGAGGATCGCGTCCGCCTCACCGCGCTGCGCGCCGGTGAAGTCGACCTGATCGACAACATGGCCTATGCCGATGCGGCCGAGTTCGAGGCCAACTACGGCAGCGAATTCTCCACCTGGGAGGTGCCGCACGTCGGCACGGCCTACATCTCGTTCAACCAGAAGAACGGGCCGTTCTCCGCCAAGGACAACCCCGATGCGCATCTGCTCCGCCAGGCGGCGGCGCACGCCATCGACCATGAGGGCATCCACCAGGCGATCTTCCACGAGCGCGGCGCCATCTCGAAGGGCTTCTACAGCGAGCGGAGCCCCTGGTACGCCGACGACATCAAGTCCTGGCCGGAATACGACCCCGACAAGGCGCGATCGATTCTGAAGAAGGCGAACGGCGGCGATGCGCGCCTGCTGATCGTGGCGCAGGACAGCTATCCCTACATGCACCAGTCCGCCGAGATCGCGCACGCGATGCTCCAGGAAGCCGGCTTCGACGTGCACCTGGAGATCCATCCGCAGCCGGTGCTGCGCGACAAGTACGAGAAGGGCGATTTCAACATGGATTCGTCCGCGAACAGCTACCGGATCGACCCGGACGCCTGGTATGCCCGGTCGATGCTGTCGACCTCGCCCGACAACAGGATGCGCTACGGCTACAGGAACGAGACGGTCGACCAGCTGATCGTCGCGGCGAAGACCGAACTGGACGTCGAGAAGCGGCGGCAGATGTACCGCGACGTGGACAGTCTGGTGAACCAGGACCTGCCGCTGCTCTATACGCACTACGTGCCGCTGCTCCAGGCGGGCTCGAAGCGGGTGCAGGGTTACCAGCCGGCGTTCGCGGGCCCGTTCCAGTACGCCCAGGGCGGGCTCAGGACCACCTGGTTGGAAGGCTGATCCCGGGCGGCGGCGGCATCCGCCGCCGATCCGCCGGCTTCGTCTCTCCGGTCCCCTCAGTGCATCGTGCGGCCGCCCCGTCGCGGCGGCCGCCGACCGCACACCGTGCAACAGCGGTGGATGTCCGATGCTCGCCTATACGCTTCGCCGAATCGTGTATCTGATTCCCGTGGTCTTCGTCCTGACGGTGGTCGTCTTCGCCTTCGTCGAGCTGTTGCCCGGCGACATCGTCGACACGCTGGCCGGCGACGAGGGCCTCGAGGATCCCGAGGTGCGCGCCGCGTTGGAGAAGGAGTTCGGCCTCGACCAGCCGCTCTACGTCCGCTACGGCAAGTGGGTGTGGCGCGCGGCCCAGGGCGATTTCGGCAATTCGCTGATCACCCGCCGCCCGGTTTCGACGGAACTGCTGTCCGGCATCCCGGCGACCGTCTATCTCGCGCTGGTCGGAATCGGCCTGTCGGTCCTCATCGCCGTCCCGCTCGGTACGATCGCCGCGGTCAGGCGCAACAGCGCGATCGACTACGGCGCGCAGGTGACCTCGCTGATCGGGATCTCGATCCCGGAATTCTGGTTCGCCATTCTCTGCGTGCTGCTGTTCTCGCTCCATCTCGGCTGGTTGCCGTCGTCGGGCTATGTCAGTCCGTTCGAGGACCCGCTCCAGAGCCTGAAATACCTGATCCTGCCGGCGATGGCGGTGGCGATCCGGCAGGCCGCCTACACCACGCGCCTGACGCGCTCCAGCATGCTCGACGAGATGAACAAGGAGTATGTCGACACGGCGCGTTCGCTCGGATTTTCCGACCGTAAGGTGATCTTCAAGTACACGCTGCGCAACGCGATGATCCCGACGGTGACGATCAGCGGCCTGCAGCTGGCCAACCTGCTCGGCGGGACCGTGGTGCTGGAGTCGATCTTCGCCTGGCCGGGGATCGGCCGGGCGATCTTCGAGGCGATCATCCAGCGCGACTATCCGCTGATCCAGGCGGGCGTCCTGGTGCTCGGCATCATCGTCGTCGTGATCAACCTGCTCGTCGACCTGACCTACAGCGTCCTGAACCCACGCGTGAAACTGAGCTGAGGGGCCCGCGACCATGGAGCATGTGGCAATCCAGGGCGTCGGCCGGCGGGTCGGGCCGGTCGTCGCACACGCCACCGACCGCGCGGTGGGGGCCGACCGGGCCGCTGCGGTGCCGCCGCCGCCGTCACGGCTGCGCCGGTTCGCCGACGGCATCGGCAACGCCTGGTACGAACTGCGCAAGAGCAAGACGGCGCTGATCGGTCTCGCCATGCTGACGGTGCTGTTCGCCGCCTGCATCGCCACGCCGGTCATCGCGACGCACAACCCGGTGAAGCAGAGCTACCGCGAGCGGCTGGTGCCGCCGAACGAGGAGCACATCCTCGGAACCGACCGTCTTGGGCGCGACATCTATTCCCGCCTCCTGTGGGGCGGGCGCCGGCTGGTGGCGATCAGCCTGCTGGCGGTGGCGTTCGGCCTCGCCATCGGCGTGCCCTACGGCGTGCTTACCGGCTATGCCGGCGGCGCGGTCGACACGGTGGCGATGCGCTTCGTGGACGGTCTTCTCGCCTTCCCCGGACTGCTGCTCTACCTGCTGATCGTCACCTTGGCCCGGGAGTGGAAGCTCGAGGGCATGTGGAACGACATGATCCTGATCTTCGCATTGGGCTTCGCCTTCATGCCGGAGGTGGCGCGTCTCGCCCGCGGCTCGGTGCTGATCGAGAAGAACCGCGAGTATGTCGAGGCGGCGCGCGCCTCGGGGGAGGGTGGCGCCCGGATCGCGCTGCGCGAGATCCTGCCCAACATCGTCTCGCCGCTGATCGTGAACGCCACGGTGCGCCTGGGCTACGTCATCCTGATCATCGCCGCGCTATCGTTCCTGGGTCTCGGCACGCCGCCGCCGACACCCGACTGGGGGGCGGATCTGAGCGCCGCGCGCGACTATATGGAGACGGCGCCGATGATCGCGATCCTGCCGGGGCTGGCCATCTGCTACACGGTTCTGGCCTTCAACCTCTTCGGCGACGGCCTGCGCGACATCCTCGACCCGCGGCTGGTGGAGCGGTAGGACGGCTTGGCAATCGGCATCGGCTCGTCATATACATTGGCATATGCCGATGGAGGCGCCGATGCCACGAACCGTCCGAATCTTCATGAACAATCGCAGCCAGGCCGTGCGGCTGCCCAAGGAGTTCCAGTTCGACACGCGCGAGGTCTACATCCGCAAGGAGGGTGACGACGTCATCCTGTCGCCGCGACCGGCCGACTGGTCGGCCTATCTCGCGGACGGCCCAGTCGCGTCGCCCGGCTTCATGGACGATGTCGAGGATCTGCCTGCCCAAGAGCGCGACGATTGATGTCGCGTTTCATGCTCGACACCGACACGTGCTCCTACATCGTGCGGCGTTCCGACGAGCGTGTCCTGCGCCGGCTGTCGGACACGCCGGTGAGCGATGTCTGCATTTCGGTGATCACGAAGGCGGAACTGCTTTACGGCGTTGCTGTCTCGCCGCGCCGGAAGACAGACGGCATCGCGGTATCCGCTTTTCTTCGCCACCTCGACGTGCAGGACTTCCCCGATCAGGCGGCCCAAGACTATGCCGAGATCCGCGCCGATTTACGGTCGAGGGGTCTGATGATCGGCGCGAACGATCTGCTCATCGCGGCTCACGCGAGGGCATTGGGCGTGACGCTGGTTACGAACAACGTCCGCGAGTTCGAACGCGTGCGAGGACTAGCGATCGACAACTGGGCGCGATAGGTGACCCGTTTCGGGAAGATGCCGTCACCTTCCGTTCGAAGGATCGGTCTCGGCGACGGTCCGCGCGACATTCTCGACCCGCGGCTGGTGGAGCGGTAGGGTCGGGACCTGCCCAGATGCCGGATGCCCAGCCATGATCGATGCGGAAGACAGAGCGATCTTCGAGGCGGTCAGCCGGGGAGAGATCAGCCGCATCGAGGCGGGGCGCCGGCTCGGCGTGGACCTCGGCTTCGGCGACATGCTGATGGCGCTGCGCCGGCATCGCCTGCCACTTCCGCGGTTTCGAAGCGATCCGGCATCGGCGGGCGTGCGGCTGATCAGGGACCTGGCAAGTCGAGAACGCCGTGCCGAATGACCCGCTGCACGCGAAGCTCATCGTCACCGATACGGGGCCATTGATCACCCTGGCCGCGGCGGAGGCGCTCGACTACCTGCTCTACCCCGACGTTCCGATCCATATTCCGGACGCCGTGCTCTACGAAGCGACGGTAAACAGCAGTGCGCTGGGTGCGGAAAACATCGCGTCGTGGGTCCAGGCGCACGCGGCCAAAGTCTACCCCGTCGTCACCGAGACATACGCGAACTTCCTGATCGCCCGCGAGCGTGACTCCGGTCATCGCGAGCGCGATCTGGGCGAGCGCGCCGCGATCGAGGCCGTGCGGTATGGCGTGCCGCTGTCGGCCGAGGAGCGCGCCGTTCTGATCACCGAGGACGACCGTGTGCTCCGCGGCTCTTTCATCATCACGGCGGAAGACCGAGAGCGCATCATCGCGATCACGACGTCGGACTTTCTGAACGGCCTGGAGGCGGCGGGACGCATCAATTCCGCCGACGAGGTCTATCGACGTGCGGAGGATCAGGGGCGGGCGGCTTCGCGGCGCAAGATCCTCGAGACGCAGCATGCGGTCGCCAGAGATGCTGTCCACGCCATGCTCAACCGCCGCGGAGACCCGTCCGCCGAGGGCGACTGATCCGGTCGGTCACACATTGTGACAGGCGACCTGTCGCCCCGAACCCATTGGGACGAGGACCGGGGCCAGTTCGGTGCAGATCTTCGTCTCCAGCGGACAGCGGCCGCAGAGGCGGCAGCCGGGCGGGGGGTCGATCGGCGTGGTGACCTCCCCCTTCAGGGTGAGTTTCGGCGGCGGGCGGTCCGGGTCGGCCTCCGGTACGGCGGCGAGCAGCGCCTTGGTGTAGGGATGCAGTGGGTCGGCGAACAGGTCGGCCGCCGGCCCCGTCTCGACGATCTTGCCGACATACATCACCGCGACCCGGTCGCTGATGTGGCGGATGACGCTGAGGTCGTGCGCGATGAACAGGTAGGTGAGGCCGAACTCCTCCTGCAGGTCGCGGAAGAGGTTCAGGATCTGCGCCTGGATCGAGACGTCGAGGGCGGAGACCGGCTCGTCGCCGATGACCAGTTCCGGCCCGACCGACAGCGCGCGGGCTATGGCGATGCGCTGGCGCTGGCCACCGGAGAATTCGTGCGGGTAGCGGTCGATATGTTCCGCCGACAGGCCGACGCGGTGCAGCAGGTCGAGCACCCGCTCGCGGCGTTCCATCCGGCCGGCGCCGACGCCGTGCAGTTCCATCGGCCGCGACAGGATGTGCGACACGGTCTTGCGCGGGTTGAGCGAGCTGTAGGGGTCCTGGAAGACGAGCTGGACCTCGCGCCGCGCCGCCTTCATGCGCTTGGCCGAGAAGGCGAGCAGGTCTTCGCCCTTCAGCCGGACCGAGCCGGCCGTCGGTTCCATCAGCCGGGTGACGAGGCGCGCGGTCGTGGACTTGCCGCAGCCGCTCTCGCCCACGAGGCCGAGCGTCTCGCCGCGCCGGATGTGGAAGTCGATGCCGTCGACCGCCTTCAGCGTCTGCACCTTCTCGCCGGCCATGCGCGAGAAGATGTCGGCGTGCAGCATGAAGTGCTTCGTCAGCCCCCGGACCTCGAGCAGGGCATCGGCCGGAGGCGCGCCGGCATGACGGGCGGTGTCGGGAAGGGGCGTCGTCGGGGCCGCTGCGTCCATCGCGTCACGCATGGCCGTGCAGGTGGCAGGCGGCGTGGTGGCCGGGCGCGATCTCGCGGATCGGCGGCACCTCGCGCCGGCAGATGTCCATGGCACTGTCGCAACGCGGGTGGAATTTGCACCCGGCCGGGGGATTCAGCATGCTGCAGACCGAGCCGCGGATCGGCGTCAGGTACTTCGACTGGGTGTCGAGGCGTGGAATCGAGTTCAGCAGTCCCACCGTGTAGGGATGCTGCGGATTGCGGAACAGCTCCGCCTTCGGCCCCATCTCGACCATGTTGGACGCATACATCACGCCGATCTTGTCGCAGGCATGGGCGACGACGCCGAGATTGTGCGTGATGAAGACGAGCGACATGTCGAGCCGCTCGATCATGTCGGTGATGAGTTCCAGGATCGTCGCCTGGATCGTCACGTCGAGGGCGGTGGTCGGCTCGTCGGCGATCAGGAAGTCGGGATTGCAGCTGAGCGCCATGGCGAGCATGACGCGCTGGCGCTGGCCGCCGGAGAATTCGTGGACGTAGCTGTCGACGCGGCGCGCGGGCGAAGGGATGCCGACCAGGGCGAGCAGTTCGATCACCCGTTCGCGCGCCGCCCGCCGCGACAGGCCGAGATTGCTGCGCAGCGCGTCGGCGATCTGGTCGTGGACGGTGAACACCGGGTTGAGGGCGCTCATCGGTTCCTGGAAGACCATCGCGATGCGGCGGCCGCGCAGGCTGCGCATCTCGGCGTCGGAGAGGTCGAGGACGTCGTCGCCCTCGAAGCGGATGCTGCCGCGGGCGATCTCGCCCGGCGGCGTCGGGATCAGCCGCATGATCGCGCGTGCGGTCACCGACTTGCCGGAGCCGGATTCGCCGACCAGCCCAAAGGTCTCGCGCCGGTCGACGCGAAACGAAACACCGTCGACCGCCGTCAATTCGCCCCGCTTCAAGCGAAAGCGCACGGAGAGGTCGTCGACCTCCAATACCGGGTCGCCCATGGCGCGTTACCTCCGTCCCGTGTTATGTGCCGGTCAAGGTCGCATGTCTTCGACATGCGCCGCGCCGGCAGCTTTCTATTGCGGGTACGTGGGGTATTCTTCTCCCTGTCGTCCGCAAAGACTACAGGGCGCGGCGACGGGCGTGCAAGTAAAGAAGTCGATACTGGGCGAGGGGCAGGCGAGGCGATGGCGGGCATCCGATTCGGCGGCGGGGCGATCCACCTGGACCATGCGCCGGCGCACGCACCCCGGGCGCCGGCGCCACCGCCGATGCTCTTCGTGCACGGGG
>Ga0114916_1000846_pt1 | contig 18857 bp, 17 predicted proteins | sample MalvirAntarct_66_FD_83501 | JGI IMG/M metagenome (GOLD analysis project Ga0114916, IMG submission 83501) | Marine viral communities from the Global Malaspina Expedition - Malaspina viral metaG Antarct_66 | ecosystem: Environmental > Aquatic > Marine > Oceanic | place: West Anvers Island... | reverse complement strand
GCTGCGCGCTGCTCGGAGCGGACGTACTCCACGATCGCGAGCACCTGCTCCTCGGTGATGCCCTCGATCGGCGGCATGTTCCCGAAGCCCCAGTGGTGGGAACGCACGCCCATCATTGCTGCCGCCAGGAACGCCACGTCCGGGTGGTGCCCCGGCTCGTAGACCACATCGAGGAACGGCGGCCCCTGATCCGTGCCACGCAGGTCCTCGCCGTGGCACGTCGCGCATGCCTGCCCGTACAACTCGGCCCCAGTCGTCCCATCGAAGGGGCCCACTGGCACCGGTCGTTCATCCGCTGCCTGCTCCGAGGAGCACGCAGCGAGGAGCAGCACGGCGCACACGCCAGCGATGGCAAGGCTCCGGACTTGAGCAAGGCTCCGGACTTGAGCAAGGCTTCCGGCGACGACCACCACGATTCCGTTCTCTGCTCCGCTCACCCTATCGCGGAGGCGGGGCATGTTCCTGCAGGTCCCGCATCACCTGCAGGAAGCGGTCGCGGTCGATCTCACCCCGTGCATAGGCGCGCCTGGCCTCTTCCTCGGCGGACGCTGTGCGCCCCGCACCGGGAGCGGGAGCGATCAGCGAACGCAGCGCGAACGCGATCAATAGCAGGAGCGGCAGCCACACCAGGAGCATCATCACGCTCATCGAGAGCAAGTCGCCCGAGTTCCAGTCACCATGCCAATGCCACATGGAAGCCTCCTCAACCTAGCTTCCTCATTCTCGCCCGTGCGTTGAAACCCGTGGCCCGAGGAACGTCCTGCGCTCCCCGGGCCATGGGTCCCTACTGTTCGAACCCTGCCCGCAGGTTTACCCGCCGCAGCAGCTGGGCATTCACGGCCACGATCACGGTCGACAGGCTCATGAAGACCGCGCCCAGGGCGGGCGGCAACACGAACCCTGCCCAGGCCAGTACGCCGGCCGCGAGTGGGATCGCCACCACGTTGTAACCCGTCGCCCAGACGAGGTTCTGCACCATCTTTCGGTACGCGGCCGCCGACAGCCGGATCACTCCGACCACAGAACGCGGGTCATCAGACGCGAGCACGACACCTGCGGACTCGATCGCCACGTCTGTGCCGGCGCCGATCGCCAGCCCGACATCGGCCTGCGCCAGTGCCGGCGCGTCGTTCACGCCGTCCCCGACCATGGCCACGCGCAGCCCTCGACGCTGGAGCGCCACCACCTGCTCCGCCTTGTGCTCCGGGAGCACCTCCGCGAACACCTCGTCGATGCCGAGGTCGGCGGCGACCGCTTCGGCCACGCTGCGGGCGTCGCCAGTCACCATCGCGACCTGCACACCGAGTGCGTGCAGCGCCTCCACCGCCTCGCGAGACTCAGGACGCACCTCGTCCTCCAGGGCGAGCGAGCCGGCCACCTGTCCGTCCCGCAGGAGGTAGAGCACGGTCGCGCCGCGGGCGCGCCACTGCTCGACGGACGCGGTCCCGTCAGCCGGGACCTCGATGCCGCGCTCACGCAGGCGGCGCGGGCCAACCACCTCGACCTCGACGCCCTCGACAATGCCGCGGACGCCACGCCCTGGGTCTGCCGCGAACGACGACACGGGCGCAAGGGTGACCTGTTCACGGGCGTGCTCGACAATGGCCCGTGCGAGCGGGTGCTCCGATTCCGCCTCGACGGAGCCAGCGAGCCGGAGCATCGCGGCCTCGTCGCCATCCGCGACCCAGATCCCGGTAACGCGCGGCCTCCCGAGAGTGAGCGTTCCGGTCTTGTCGAAGAGCACGATGTCCAACTGCCGCGTCCGCTCCAGGGCGAGTCGATCCTTCACGAGGATGCCATTCCGCGCGGATACCTCGGTGGAGATGGCAATCACCAGCGGGATCGCGAGCCCGAGGGCGTGAGGGCAGGCGATCACCAGCACCGTCACGGTCCGTGCGATCGCTTCGTCCACCTCGCCCAGGAGCGACCAGACGATGAACGTGGCGAGCCCTGAACCAATCGCCACCCAGAACAGCAGCGCCGCGGCCCGATCGGCGATCGCCTGTGCGCGGGAGCGCGACTGTTGCGCCTGCTCAACGAGGCGCTGGATACCCGCGAGCGCGGTGTCGTCGCCGACGGCGTCCACTCTGACACGCACGGCGGACCCGAGCGCGACGGTAGCAGCCGCAACGCGGTCGCCTTGCTCCCGTAGGACTGGGCGCGACTCACCCGTCAGCATGGACTCGTCGAAGTCCGCCTGCCCTGATTCCACCGTGCCGTCGGCGGGGACTCGGGCTCCTGGGCGGACGAGGACGACGTCGCCGGCCTGGAGGTCCGAGATCGGGATGATCCGCGTCTCGTTGCCGTCCACCAGTTCCGCCTCATCCGGGAGGAGTTCGGCGAGTGCGGCCAGCGCGCCACGGGTCAAGCCGAGCGCGCGCATCTCCTGCCAGTGGCCGAGCAGCATCACCGTCACGAGCGCGGCGAGCTCCCACCAGAAGTCAAGGTCGAGCAGCCCGAACTCGTAGGCCACGGACGAGACGAACGCGACTGTGATCGCGAGCGAGATGAGCAGCATCATCCCGGGCTGTCGGTTCTGAACCTCATCCCAGCCGCCCTTGAGAAACACCCGTCCGCCGTAGAGGAAGACGATTGATCCAAGGACCGGCGAAACGAGGGCGTGACCGGGCACCGCTGAGAGCGAGTACCCAAGCCAGTGCTGCACCATCTCGCTGAACGCGATGGTCGGGATGGTCAGGGCGAACGAGAGCCAGAAGAGACGCCGGAACGCCTCGGGATCGTGCCCCGCGTGCTTGTCGTGCCCGGCATGCGCGTCGTGGCTGCCGCGCCCGCCGCCATTGTGGCCTTCGTGCTCGCCGCGGCTGCTGTGGGCGCCGTGGGTCTGAGCGGCGGCATCGTCGGCGTGCCCCTCGTGCCCCTCGTGCCCCTCGTGCCCCGCGCTGGTGGCTACCTCTTGCGACCCGGCATCGCGGGCACCGGACGCCCCGTGCTGACTGTGGTCGTGGATCCCTGCTGGGTGAGCAGGAGTGGAGTGCTTGGAGTGATCGTGCGGCGCTGGCATGCGTCGGCTCCTTTCGAGGACCTGTTGTGCCTCTGTAGACGCAGCCGTCCCTCCACAGTTACACCACCGGCGCCGTCTCGCAGGTGCGGTCGAGGCAGCCATGGTCCGCACAGGCGGCAGGTCGCCTCGAGTGACTCGTGCAAGGCGCGTCGGGGGCGACAGTGCTGAAGACGTTCATGTTGTTCGTGGCCAGTCCAAGATCCTCCTCGATCTCCCGCCGTGATCGCTCGTCAAGGCCGACGGCGGAGCGCACAGCCGCGTACTCATGCAGGCGGAACGGAACGCGCGGAGACACCCGCAGGGGCGGTTTCCCGCCTCAGAAAAGCCGAGAAGGCGCGGCGTGCGCCTCTTATCCCTCGACGGGAATCGCGACCGCGACCTGGAGCGGCTGCCCCCACGGCATCGTCGCGGTCTGGACGTCCACGCGGTACGCGGAGGGGTCGTCGAGCTTGCCGGCAATCCGCTCGCCGGCGTCCGGGCCCACGAGGATGTGGTTCCCGCAGCAGCAGGACTCGGTCGGCTGGTCGGCTCGTGAGCGGTCGAGAGCGAACCCCGCGTCGCAGCCGCAGTAGCAGTCGTAGTTCACGTTCGCGCCCATGTCCGTGCGCTCAATCCGGTACGCAGCCGGGGCCCAGTCTGGCGTCTTGGTGCCATGCGCCTCCTGAGGCTCAGTGGCGACCTCGCCGAGCGGATAGCCCTCGCTGGCCAGGGCCGCGCCGAACTGGTCGAAGACCGCCCCACCGTCGACCTCGACGATGAACGTCCGCCGATCCGGGTCGCCCGACACGAACGTCACCCCGTCGGTCGCGTCCGCGACCCGCTGGATGGTCGCGATGCAGTGCTCGCAGGTGATCTCCGGCGATGAGAGCAGCAATTGCATAGGAAGTCTCCCTAACTGACTCGCAGGATGCCGTACATCCCCGCTTCGCGGTGCCCCGGTTCATTGCAGTAGAAGACGTACTCGCCTGGCTCGGTCGCTTCGAACTCGACCATGCCGTGCTCGCCTGCAGGCAGCGCCATGTGCATTGCTGCACTGGAGCCGTGACCACCGTGCCCGTCACCGACGGTGCCGCCTGTCATCTCCATCCGGCGCATCGGCATGGAGTCGATGCTGAAGTCGTGGATGAGCGCCCCGCTGTTCTGGAAGTTGAGGCGCACCACCTCGCCACGTCGCACCTCGATCACCTCAGGATCGAATGCTATGTCACGCATCGTCACCGACACGTCACGAGCCTCGGCATCAGCGCTGGAAGCTGGTGGGGATTCGTCACCGCCGCACGCCGTGATCCCCAGGACGAACGAACCGAACAGGATCAGGACAACTGCGCGTCTCATGCGACCTCCACTCGGAGCAGGTGAGCTTCTCCCGAGGATACGTCTCATAGCCCTTGAATAGAGCGTGTCGCAGCCCCGCCAATGGCCTTTCATCGAGTTCCACGGTCCTCAGGAGAGCCGCCAAGGCGGGGAAGGTGCCGGGTGGCTCCCCGGCACCTTCCCGATCGCTTTGGCCTCTTAGATCGCGCAGCAGGCACACGAGGGAGACTCGGCATCACCCACGATCATTGGGAGTGCCACGCCGACCGGAGCGTCTTGCGGTGCATCTTCCGGTGCGACCGGGTAGTCCTCCTCGGCGAGGATCGCCTCGATCTGGTCGAGACTCACTTGCTCGGCGTCGAACTCCAGCCGGACCTTCCGGCCAGCGATGTCGACCGACACCTCCTGCACACCCGGCAACGGCTGCAGTGCGCCGACAATCGTGCGCTCACAGTGCCCACAGCTAATGCTCGGCACGCTCAACTCCACCTGTGACATCTCGTTCCTTCTCTCAAAACATGGGGCTCGGTTGATACGGTTCGGTCCTGGCTAGTTGCACATCGCATGCCTCCTCTCAATCGGCGGACTACGGCTCGATGACGAGGAGCCCGACCATCCCAGCGGAGTCGTGTCCTGATTCAGTGCAGAGGACCCGGTAGGTGCCGGCCTCAGCGGTGAATCGGACGCGGGCGGTCTGTCCCGGACCCGCGTGCGCGTGCACGCCATCGAGGCCCTCGACCACCCAGTCGTGGTCGACCTGGCCGTCGTTCACGAGCACCAGTTCGAGCACCTCGCCGGCCTGGCCGGTGATGGCGGACGGCCCGAAGGCGAACTCGCTCGCACGGACGGTGACAACGCGCGCCGCTCCCCCGTGCGCATCCGCCGGAGCGTGGGCGGCCGGCGCCTCGTGGCCGTGCGTGGGCGCGACCCCGGACGTGCTGTGCTCGTCGCCTGCCAGCGCGAGGGCAAGGAAGCCCACACCCGCCGCGATGACACCCACCCCGCCGAGGAACGCGAACTGTCCCGCGCGGCTTCGAAGCGACGGCCGCAGGATCTCCTCTGCCGTCTCGGGACGGCGGAAACTCCGCAGGCGCAGCGCATTCGTCACCACGCTCACGCTGCTCATCGCCATCGCCGCCGCAGCGAGCGCCGGATTGAGGAGCACCTCGAACGCGGGGTACAGAGCCCCGACCGCGACGGGAATCAGGGCGACGTTGTAGGCGAAGGCCCAGAACAGGCCCTGCTTAATCGTCGCCACCGTGCGACGCGATAGCGCGATCGCCGTGACGACGTTCCGCAGGTCCGCGCCGACGAGGGTGATGTCGGAGGCCGCCAGGGCAACATCCGTGCCCGTGCCGATCGCGATCCCGAGGTCGGCCTGCGCGAGCGCCGGCGCATCATTGACACCGTCACCCACCATCGCGACGACGCGGCCGCGCTCCTGGAGCGCCCGCACCTGCGCCGCCTTCTGGTCCGGGAGTACCTCCGCGATCACATGGTCGATGCCGACCTGGGCAGCGATCGCCTCCGCCGTGAGCAGGTTGTCCCCGCTCACCATCCAGACCTCGAGCCCCAGCGCCTGGAACTGCTGCACGGCGGCTCGGGACTCAGGCCGCAGGGTGTCCGCGATACCGATGAGGCCGAGCAAGGTCGAGCCACGCGCCACGTAGACGGGCGTCGCGCCACTCGACGCGATGCGTTCCGCGTCGACCGCCGCCGCTGCCGTCTCCACGCCGTGCTCCCGAAGGAGGGACTCGTTGCCGACGAGGACCGAGGCATCGCCAATGTGCGCCTGAATGCCGAGGCCGGTGACCGACTGGAAGTCAGTCAAGGCCCGCAGCGAGATGCCTCGCGCCCGTCCCTCGGCGACGATCGCCTCGGCGAGCGGGTGCTCGGAGCCGACCTCAGCGGACGCGGCGAGCGCGATGAGTTCATCCTCGGACCCGTCGAACGCCACGGTGGCGACGACGGACGGGCGCCCGACGGTGAGCGTGCCGGTCTTGTCGAGCAGCACGGTGTCGATGCGCCGCGCTTGCTCGAGCGCTTCGCCACTCCTGATTAGGATGCCGAGCTCCGCCGCCTTGCCGGTGCCCACCATGATGGCGGTCGGCGTGGCGAGGCCTAGCGCGCAGGGGCAGGCGACGATGAGGACAGCAATCGCCGCGCTCATCGCGAGCACGAGCGACGGGTCCGGACCGAACGCAAGCCAACCCGCGAAGGTCGCGGCCGCGAGGACCAGCACGGCCGGCACGAAGTACGAGGCGATCGTGTCCGCGAGGCCCTGGATAGGCGCCTTCGAACCCTGCGCCTCTTCCACAAGTTGGACGATCTGGGCGAGCGTCGTGTCGCGACCGACACGGGTGGCACGCATCACGAACGAGCCCGTGCGGTTCAGGGTCGCGCCGATGACCTCGGACCCGGCGGCCTTCTCGACGGGCAGGCTCTCGCCGGTGAGCATACTCTCGTCCAGCGACGAGGCCCCTTCGACGATGATGCCGTCCACCGGCACCTTCTCACCGGGCCGCACGCGCACGAGGTCGCCGACGGCCACGGTCTCGACCGGGACATCGACTTCGATGCCGTCACGCACGATGCGGGCGGTCTTCGCCTCCATGCCCATCAGCGCTCCGATGGCCGCGCCGGTCTGCCTCTTGGCACGGGCCTCCAGCCAGCGTCCCAGCAAGACCAGGCCGATGATCACGACGGCAGACTCGAAGTAGAGGTGGAACGGAAACCCGAACCGCTCGGCTGGTTCCGGCCACAGCGTCACGAACGCGCTGTAGCCGAACGCCATCGAGGTGCCGACGGCGACGAGTGTGTTCATGTTGGTGCCGCCGTGGCGCGCCGCGGCCCAGGCAGCTTGATAGAACGTGCCACCGGCCCAGAACTGCACCGCGGCCGCCGCAATCAACAGGAACGGCGCCACGACCTCCATGTCGAGGTCGAACGGCACGTACATCAGCGCCATCATCACCGCGCCCACCACGAGGCTGACCGACCACTTTCGGCGCAGCGACCGCAGCTCCTGGTCACGCTCGACTTCGAGGGCGTCGGACCGAGTCAGGGCCTCCGCGCCATCGTCCCCGGGCGAGAGCTGCTGTTCCTCGCGGATGCCGTAGCCGGCATGCTCGACTGCCTCGCGGAGGGCGTCCACCGAGACCGTCTCCGCATCGAAGACCACGCTCGCACGCTCGGTCGCGAGGTTGACGCTCGCACGCTCGACCCCTGGGACTCGGACCAGCGCTTTCTCGATGCGACGTACACAACTCGCGCACGTCATCCCGGTGACGCCAAAACTCATGTCGCGGACCGGAGGTTGTTCAGTTGGCGCAGTCATAGGGCCTTCCTTTCGCGTTCACCGGTGCAGACGCAGTCCATCCGGGGCGGTTACAGCGCCGCGGCGATGGGGTGCGATGGGCGTGTAACCCGACCGAGCAGATGCGTCCGCTGAGGCGGGTGAGCGACGAACGCTCGCCAGTACGAGGAGGCAGACGTGACTGTGGATCTCTCGATGGTGGACGACGAGCTGGTGCGGCGCGCTCAGGCCGGTGATCGACGAGCGTTCGACGTACTCGTGCTCCGTCATCGCGGGCCGATCTTCGGCCTCGCGCGGCGCATCCTCCGGAATCCCGAAGCGGCCGAGGACGCCACTCAGGAGGCCTTCCTGCGCGCGTACCTGCGCCTCGACTCCTTTCACGGAGGGGCCTTCCGGTCGTGGCTGTTCACGATCGTGGCGAACGAAGCGCGTGATGAGTTGCGACGTATGCGTCGCCGCCCACTCACCATCTACCCGTGGCCGGACCGGCCGCTCGACATCGCCGACCCCGGCCTACTTCCAGAGGCGCTCGCCGAGTCAGCCGAGTTGCGAACGTTCCTTGACGCCCGGCTCGCGCGCCTGCCCGCTGCACAGCGACGCGCCGTCGAACTCGCGGGCCTCGACGGCCTGCCGTACCGGGAGGTGGCTCGCGAAGCCGGAGTTCCGATCGGAACGGTGAAGTCGCAGGTCAGTCGGGGGCGACACAAACTGCGCGCGCTCATCGGCTCTGAACTGCCGGCGTCTCCGCGTCGCGGCGACCGAACCAACCCGGGGTTCGTGCCCCGCCGCGAGATGGCGGATGCGATCTAGCGTCAGCGCTCGTGATCCGAGCCGGGTTACTATCGTGTCGTCAGGGTGGCAATCCACGATCCTGACGCCACGAGGAGCGCAACGTGACCACACCTCCCGCCGAGTCGCTCTCCGAGGCACTCGAACAGCAGCTCGGTGCCGCGCGCCAGGACTTCCTGCGGTTCGTGCGGAGCCGCATCTCCGACCCCGAACTCGCCGAGGATGTCCTGCAGGACGCCCTGCTCCGCGCGGTGCAGTCCTCCCACACGCTGCGCGAGCAGGACCGTGTGGTTCCCTGGTTCTACCGGATTCTCCGCAACGCCATCATTGATGCCTATCGACGCCGGGACGTTCGCCAGCGACGGACGGTCGCCCTCGACGAGGAGTTCGACCTCCCGGACGACATCTCTGACACGGACGACCGGCGGCTCTGCGAGTGCTTCCGTGCCCTGATCCCGACCCTCAAGCCCGAGTACGCCGAGGTCCTCGAGGCCGTGGAGCTCGGGCAGGAGTCCACGGAGGCCGTGACACAGCGGCTGGGCATCACTGCCAACAACCTCAAGGTCCGCCGTCACCGTGCCCGCCAGGCCCTCCGCGAACGATTGGAGCAGACCTGCCGGGTCTGCTCGGAGCACGGCTGCATCGACTGCACCTGCGAGGCCTGACCACGGTTTCGCCCATCCCGCTGTAACCGGCACCACAGCTTCTCGTCTGCATGCTCAGAGAGGGCACTCGCCCTTCTGAGTACAAGGAGGACGAGATGCACCCAGGGGAGATGAGCCACGGCCAGGTCGTGCAGTGGCCGAGCACGAGTAAGCACGAACCGAACGCGTCGACGATCGAACTGCGGAACCTGACCAAGAGATACGGCGATACCGTCGCCGTGGACGACCTCTCCTTCACCATCTCCCCCGGACGAGTGACCGGCTTCCTCGGGCCCAACGGCGCGGGCAAGTCCACCACCATGCGCATGATCCTCGGCCTGGATGCGCCGAGCAGCGGCGAGGTCACCGTGAATGGCCGGGCGTACGGCAAGCTGCCGGCCCCGATGCACGAGATCGGCGTGTTGCTGGACCCGAAGGCGATCCACGGCGGGCGCACCGCCTACAACCACCTGCGCTGGATCGCAGAGGCGGGCGGGTTTCCTCGGGCGCGGATCGACGCGGTCCTCGACCTCGTCGGGCTGACCGACGTGGCGGGGCGCAAGGCCGGCGGGTTCTCGCTGGGCATGTCGCAGCGCCTCGGGATCGCTACCGCGCTCCTCGGCGACCCGCGCATCCTGCTCTTCGACGAGCCGGTGAACGGCCTCGACCCGGAGGGCATCCGCTGGATCCGGTCGCTCCTACAGCAACTGGCCGCCGAGGGCCGCACGATCTTCGTCTCCAGCCACCTGATGAGCGAGATGGAAGAGACCGCGGACCACATCGTGGTGATCGGGCGGGGACGCCTCATCGCGGACACGAGCATCGCCGAGTTAACTCAGCGCAGTTCGAGCAGCCACGTCCGCGTGGTCTCGCCGCAGGCGGTGGAACTCGCGCCCTTGCTCGAACGGGCCGGCGCCACCGTGACCGTCGGGGACGGTGCGCTCATCGTCACGGGGATAGAAGCAGCCGTCATCGGCAGGCTCGCCGCGCAGCAGCAGATCGAAGTCCACGAACTGAGCACGCGCCGGGCCAGCCTGGAAGCGGCGTTCATGGAACTCACTCAAGACAGCCTGGACTACCAGGGCGGGACGCCTAACGCGACGGTCACTGAGACCGCACGGGCGCTCGCCGGAACGGGAACGCGATCATGACCTCCGCGACGATGACCAACACCGCGGCACTCACCTCGAGCGCTACCGACCGCTCAACCACGTTCATGAACACACTGACCTCGGAGTGGGTGAAGCTGACGACGCTTCGCTCCACCTTCGTCACCCTCGGTGCGGGCGTGGTGCTCTCGATCGTGATGACCGCAGTCGTCGCACTCGCGGTGGGCAGCACCTGGGACAGCTGGTCGATCGAGCAGCAAACGCAGTTCGTACCTGTCCTGATGACGATGTCGGGGAATGTGATCCTGCTGATCGCCTCGGCGGTGTTCGGAGCGCTCGCTGTCTCGAGTGAGTACTCGAACGGCATGATCCGCCTTACGCTGACCGCAACACCGCGGCGCGGACAGGTCCTGCTGGCGAAACTTCTGCTCGTCTCCAGCATCACGCTGGTGCTGGGCGTCATCACCACGGTCGGCATGTTCCTGATCGGACGAGCGGTGCTGGAGTCGTACGGGATCCCGATCGCGGGCCTCGGCGACACCGATGTCCAGCGGCTGGTCATCGGGCTCGGCGTGGCAACCCCGCTGTTCCCCGTGTTCGGGGTCGCGCTGGGGATCATCCTCCGCAGCACGGCGGGTGCCATCACGGCGGCGATGGGCTTGCTGTGGCTGCCGCAGGTATTCGGCGAACTGCTGCCTTCGGGGCCGCAGAAGGTCCTGAGCCTGGCGCCGCAGTTCGGAGCGGACAGCCTGACGGTCGCGCACTTCGCCGAGTCACCGCTGTACTCGGACCCCGCGGCCGGCGCCCTCATCGTGGTGGTCTGGCTCGTGGCCTTCGTCGGCGCGGCCTACCTCGTGCTCCAGCGGCGGGATGCGTAGAGACGCGCGAGCGATCGTCTGCATGAGCGAGGTGGGTCTGCACCAGAGGCCCACCTCTGCTCGCCGGTACGCCAAGCATGGCCAGGGTTGTAGCTAGAGCGCTAGCTCGCTCCGCGGCGAGCAACTCTTCGTCAAACTCGACGCCGAGACCCGGGGCCGATGGGAGGTCGACCTGGCCGTCGACCGCCTGCGGCACCCGCTTGAACAGCGGAAACGCCCACGGATAAGCACCTTGGTGGAGACGTCGGATCCCTATACCCGGATCGGGCTCCGCTGGCTGGGGTTCTGAATGGAGCAACGCTTGAGGCACACGTGGTGGGCGTTTGCTGGCTCCCGCTCCGCAGCGTAGACGAGGCCGCGAGGAGCGAGGCGTGCGGCCGCGGCTCTCAGCCGTGAGGACATAATCCGATGGCGTCAGATGGGGACAAGCGGCCACCTGGCAGCGACGGGAATGGCCACGTGGCACTGCCGAACATGGGCCACCTCACCGACGTGAGCCGAGCCGAATCAAGGGATGCTCGTTCTGCAAGAACAAGTAGGGCCACTCAAGCGGGCCGACATGGAATCTGGAAGGTCTTGAATATGCGCATTCCGCGAATCTTTGCTGGCGCGGTCGGCGGTGTAGTGGTCCTTGGCGCGGTGGTGGGTTCCGCGGCAACTCTCACGAACGCAGTCCCCGCGATGGGTGCCGACACGGCCTCGATCGCCTCATGCGACACGGCCGTCACGACAGCCTGGGAGACCGCGTACGACGCCACCCTCGGCGCCTACAAGGTGACCAACGTCACCATCGGTGCGATCGATGGTGCGGCATGCGCGGGGGCGACCCTCAAGGTGACCCTGACCGGGGCGGCCGGCGCGTCGTTGGGCGAGAAGACCGGCTCGGCGATCATCTCGACCGACACGAGCAAGGTCGTGGACTACAGCGCTCTCAACGTCTCGGCCGAAAGCGCCCAGAACGTCAGCGTCGTGCTGGTAGGCCCGTAGCCTCCGCTGGTCGTTCTAGGAGGGGGCCGTTCACGGCCCCCTCCCTCTTCTGGACATCCGGTTCCAGCACTAGGCGATCGCAGGCCAGCATGAACAAGCGCACGCTTCTCTCGCTCGCCCTCGCAACTGGCATTTTCATGGCCTGGTTTCTCCTGCTACGGCCGGTCTTCCTCGGTGGTGATGCGTCCTACATCGTCGTCTCCGGCTCCAGCATGGAGCCCACTATGTACACCGATGACCTCGTCGTGCTCCGACAGCAGGAACGCTACGGCGAGGGGGACGCGATTGCGTTCTACGCCGACGGCGGGGTGGTCATCCATCGGATCGTCGGGGGCTCCGAGGAGTCCGGGTTCGTAACGCGGGGCGATAACCGCACCGTCGTCGACGCCTGGCGTCCCTATCCCCAGCACATCCTCGGACGTACGTGGTTGCGGATCCCGCAACTCGGGACTCTCGTCCAACATCTGCAAGCGCCATGGTTGCTCGGATTGATCCTGGGCGGGAGTGTTGGCATGTCATTCCTCGGACAGAAGCACATCGTGGGCCGACGACATCAGCGGCTCGAAGCCGCACGGCAATCCCGTGTGGTGCCTGCCCTCCGCACATTCTCCATCTCCTCAGCGGTGTTGGGCCTCTCGGCGTTGTTTGCGCTGGCGTTCCTCGGTCTCGCCGCCTTCGGCTTTACACGGCCGGAAGCGCCAGCGCCGCTGACCACATCGCCCGCCGTGCTCCAGCAAGGCGATGTCGAGTACAGCGTCCACATGGATCGCTCTGCGCTCTACCCCTCCGGCGTGTTCCATTCCAGCGACATGCCCGCCGGTCAATCACCGGTGCTCTATCGAAGCCTATTGAGGGCGCTGGAGCTGCAGTTCACCTACGTTCTGACCGGGGAGGCACCTCTCGAGGTGCAAGGAAGCTACTCAGCGCACCTGGTGGTGAGGGCAGAACAGGGTTGGACAAAGGAACTTGAACTCGTTGCCTCCACCCCATTTGAGGGGCAAGCAGTCGCGTTCCTCGTTCCCGTCGATTTCGGCTCGACTTTTGCGCTGCTTGAGCAGATCGAGGAAGAGACGCTCTACCGCCCGAGTGCCTACACGCTGACCGTCGTGCCGACAATCGAGCTCGATGGCCAAGCGGCCGCGACCGTGATCGATGCGGATCTCGAACGCAGCTTTGTGATGACCGTGAGCGGTGCCCAGGTGGACTTCGGTGACGAGCGCACGAACGGCGAAGCGCTGGACCTGGGCGCGGAGCAACTCGCGACCGAGGAGAACGATCCATCGCGCGTGCCCGGTGGTGTTCTGGCCTGGGGTGGCGTCGCCGGGAGCGTCTTGTCGCTCACTGCCCTCACCATCCTCACCCTCCTGGTGATCCGCTACCGGACGGCTCGCTCAGAGTGCGACAAGATCAGGCGTCGACACGGGAGGCTCCTGGTCGACGGCACGGCGCAGCCAGGGTGGAATCCCGAGCGCCGGCTGATACTCGAAACGTTCGAGGACCTTCGCCGCATTGCGGAGCGGGAGGCGCAGTTGGTGGTTCACGAGCAGCGCGACGACAACTGCGCCTACCTGGTGCCAATGGCAAATGGCGTGACGGCGGAGTTCTGGGTGTCACATCGAGTGGATGACCACACGCGCGCGACTCCGCATCTCGTGGCGTAGAGGAACCAGGCCGTCTTCATCCCTCGGATCCCTAGGCTCGTGTCTGTCTCCTCCAATTGGAGCCACGCTGCAGTTGGCCCCAGTCGGAGTTCACTGCCCTACGCGGCAGCGCCAACGAGGCCGTGATGGCGCCCGCGTGCTGACGGAACGATTCCCGGCGCGACCCCTGACGAGGGGCTCCGGCCGCCGGAAGCTCCTGCCTACTCAATCTCTACCCCGGATGTGGTTCCGAGCCCTTGTCTCCGCGTCGCGCCTCCAGCAACATTGGTCTTGACCGAGAATGGCACCACAGGGGCGACCCTGTCTCGCAAAGCTACGGGCCTCACGCAGGCAGCCGAGCTCCCGAAGTCGCATTTCGCGTACTCAAGGAGGAGGCTGTCCTTGGCGACTTCCAGGTTCCAACGATCGCCCGAACACGTAGCACCGCTGGGGGGCTCCTACCGCGCCGCCGGCAACGTGCTCGCGGGCGGTGCCGCGTGAGCCTCACCCTGCTGATCGACAGCGATCGTCACTCGCGACTGCGCCTTGCGATGGGGCTGACCGGGGCGGGGCTGAAGGTAGCCGAGGCCAGTGATGGGGCCGACGCGCTCCGAGTGTTGTTCGACCAGCGCCCCGATGCAGCGGTGCTCGATCTGGCCACTGCTGCCGGCGGAATTGAGCTCCTCCGCACCCTGCGCGTGGCTGGCCATCTTCCGATCATCGCCCTCACCGACGAACGTGATCCGGCTGAAGTCGCCCGGGCCCTTGAGGCCGGTGCGGACGATGTCCTCCCGCGGACATGCGGACGCCAGGAGTTCCTCGCGCGACTGCGGGCGGCGGTCCGTCGCCGTGAACACCACGCAGCAGGGCCAACTCGCCTGGTCCAGATCAGTGGCCTCGTCGTCGACCGAACGCGCGCGTCGCTACAGGCCACGGTCTCCCCGCAGCTCTGAGTCCGAACTCGCGTGCAGGCGAGGTCGTCGTGCCGGGCTCGCTTCTGACCGCTGGTCTGAGGCGAGGCGTCCGCCAACCCCGGACCAGGGGGCGCCTCGTAGGTCGCAGCGCGGAGTTGGCGCTCAGGTTGGCGTCTGCGCCGGCACCGTCGGGACGCGTGAAGCAGTCAGGCTCAGTTCGTGCCTCATCGCGCGGGCGACGCGTCAGCCCACACTGTCCCGCACGGAGCACGCTGCCTCGGGGATTGAGGCGCGACTGGCACCGACGGCGCTCCCTAGAACGTGATCTGGTCTCCCACTTGCGTCCCCGTCCGTCCGACTGTGCCGGCGGGGAGTTCGAGGCAAGTACGAGCGCGCCGCGCGGCCGTGAACCGGAACGGCGAGAGGCCCTCCCCGGTCTTCAGCACAGTGTCATCACGGTCGAGGAAGACGATGTCGATCGCGAACCGCATGAAGCATGTGTGGATGGCCCCGACGCGGGGAAAGATCAGTCCTTGCCCGGCAGGTAGGGAACTAGCGCCTAGCAAGCCTCGCATGCGTTCCCACGGGCGCCTCGCCCATCGCGCCTCTGAGGCGAGCTCCGTGCCTCGTGTCTCGTTCAGGATGCGGGCCATGAGTTCCCCTAGAACGCTTTCGTGAACTGGATGGCAGCCGGCCCGAGGATCACCACAAACAACGAGGGGAAGATCATCGTCACCAGAGGCAGCATCATCTTGACGGGGGCCTTGTGCGCCTGTTGCTCCGCACGCTGCCGGCGACGACGGCGCATCTGCTCCGATTGCACACGCAACACCTCGCCGATGCTTGATCCCATCTGCTCTGCTTGGATCAGGGCGTTGACGAAGAGCTCCAGATCCTCCACCTGAGTGCGGTCGGCCAGACCTCGCAGCGCCTCCCGACGAGGGCGCCCCATGCCGAGTTCTCGCAGAGTCCGCGCGAGCTCCTCCCCGAACGCACCACTCGCGCGGGCAGCGACGCGCTGCAGGGCGGCGTCCAGGCCCAGCCCCGCCTCGACGCAGGTGGTGAGCAGGTCAAAGGCGTTTGGGAGGCTCCTGACGATCTCTGTCCGTCGTCGCCGGATACGTCCGCTCAGCCACACGTACGGCACGGCTGGTCCCAGCACGAGCGCCGCGAGCGCCATGACCGAACTGCTCGTCCCACTGCCCGACAACGCGAACAGGGTGGCCAGCGTGACGGGAACGATCAGTCCCGAAACGGCGCAGAAGGTCAGGAACCGGCCCGGTGACATCGGGGCCCCGGCCTGTGCGAGTTTCCCCGCTGCACGCTCTCCGAGGCTGAACGGCAAGCGCGCCGACAGCCCTGAATCGGGTGGACGCATGATGCGTTGCGGCTGAGGTTGCGGCGCGGAAGCGTCGTGCGTTCGCTGACGGGGAAGCGCCGATCCCCCGCGCGGCGGCAGGGTGAGCGAGGGTGCGGGGCGCTCGAAGATTGCTGTGATAGCCAGGAACACGCTGCCGCACAGGGCAAGGGCCGCGAGGAGACTGAGTAGGAGCATCCGCTATACCTCGATCGCCAGGATCCGCCGAATCACCATGAAGCCGAGTAAGTCCATGGTGACGGCGCCGGCGAGGAGCGACTTGCCCAGACCGGTAGAGAACAGGGGCTCCATGTAGCCGGGACTCATGACAAAGATCATTCCAGCGATCCCTGCGGGCAGAAGCGCCAGGAGGTAGCCGGTGTACATCTGCTGCGTTGTCAGCGTCTTGATCTCGCCCTGAATACGGTCCCGATCGCGGATCGTCGACGCAACGGTGTCGAGGATCTCCGCGAGATTTCCGCCAGCAGAACGCTGGACGATGATCGCCGTGGTCACGATCCCCAAGCTCTCGCTCGGGAAGCGCTCCGAAAATTCTGCGAGTGCGGCCTCGACGGGGGTTCCGACCGCCACATCACGGAGCACGCGACGTAACTCGCCGCCCAGCGGTTCTTCAACCTGATCCCCGATGTACTGCAGCGCCTGCATCAGGCCGAAGCCGGACTTCACGGCGTTCGACAACAGCGTGAGTACTTCGGGGAGCTGCTGCTCGAGCCGCTGAATCCGCTTCCGCCGTGCCCGTCGGAGGAACCACGAGGGCAGCAGCACCGCGAGGATTCCGGCCGGGAGCCCGAGCAGCGGCGTCCCCGTCATCGTGACAACGGCGACCACGCTGCCGGTGATCAGCACCATCCGGACCAGGGTGAAGGTGCCCACGGACATCCGGACTCCGGCCTGCGCGAGTTCGCCCGCCATTCGGCGCGACCAGGCGCGCCGTGACAGCGCGGTGTTGAGGAAGTTCACGCTGCTGAATCGCTCGTCCCGGAGCAGATGCGTGGCAGTGGCCGTGTCTAGCGTCCGCTCCTGCGGAAGCATCCGGACCCGCCCCAGTGAAGCGAGCATGGCTTCGCTCCGAGACCGTTGCTCGCCGAACGTCAGCACGACAAACGTGACGGCGAGGCCGGCGGTGAGTGCGGCGAGAAGAGGCACCAGCATCACTTTACCCAGCTCTCCGTGACCCCGAACGTGCTGGCCGCGAAGCGGATGCCATTGTGCTCAAGCTTCTCAGTGAACGTGGGCCGCACACCGCTGGGCACGAACTGTCCGACGATCTTGCCGTTCGGATCGGTGCCGCTCTGCTCGAAGACGAAGATGTCCTGGAGCGTGATCGTGTCGCCCTCCATCCCGGCCACCTCCGTGACGTAGGTCACCCGGCGTCCACCGTCCGGGTGTCGGGTCACCTGCACAATCAGGTCGACGGCGGATGCGACCTGTTCGCGGATGGCGCGGATGGGCAGGTCGAGGTTCGCCATGAGCACCATGTTCTCGATCCGGGCGACTGCGTCACGTGGGGTGTTCGCGTGCACCGTGCTGATCGAGCCGTCATGTCCCGTGTTCATCGCCTGGAGCATGTCGAAGGCCTCCGGACCGCGGACCTCCCCGAGGATGATCCGGTCCGGACGCATGCGGAGTGCGTTCCGCACGAGGTCGCGCTGACTGACCCCGTGCTTGCCGTTCACGCCGGCCGGGCGTGCCTCCAGCGTGACGACGTGCGGCTGCTGGAGTTGGAGTTCCGTGGGGTCCTCGATGGTGACCAAGCGTTCGTCGGCGGGGATGGCCGATGAGAGCGCATTGAGCAGCGTGGTCTTACCGGTGCCGGTGCCCCCCGAGATGATCACGTTCAGCTTGCCGCGCACGCAGCCCGCAATGAACTCGGCGAGATCGGCGGTCATGCTGCCAAACGTGACCAGCTCCGCCAGCCCCATCTTGTCTTTCCGAAACTTCCGGATCGTGATCGACGGAGCGTTGGGGGTGATTGGTGGCACGACGATGTTCACGCGCGAGCCATCCGGCAGGCGGGCGTCGACCATCGGCGACGACTCATCCACCCGCCGGCCGACGCCGGACACGATGCGATCAACGATGTGCATCATGTGGTCGACGTCGCGGAAGCGGACATCGCTCAACTGCAGCTTCCCGTTCCGTTCGACGAACACTCGGTCAGGCGCGTTGGCCATGATCTCGCTGACGGATGGGTCAGCGAGCAGCGGCTCCAGCGGTCCGAAACCAAGGACCTCGCTCGTCACCGATCGGACGAGGTCTTCCGCCGCTCCGCCGCTCAACCCGGGCGCTTCGCTCAGGAGCAGGCTGCGCACGGCGCTGTCGACCGCCGCCCGGGCGGCCTCCGGTGTGAGCCCGTTGAGACTCTCCACGTCGAGGTCGGCGATCAGCCGCCGGTGCACGCGGGCCTTCATGCCCTCGGTCTCGACAGGGGCGCGCCGGGGTCGTGAGACGCCGGGGGGACTAGCCTGGGCAGCCACCGACGCGGTTGAGGGCGGAGGAGGCTCAGCCACATCCGCACCCCGCGATGCGCCGTCCAGAGTTGCGGCCAGCGCGTCGGGCGCCGACGTCTGCGCGGCCTGGCCAGTCCCGACGCGCTTGTCACGAGCCGGCAGACCGGCACCGACACCGAAGCGCCGGGGATGCGTGCCCTCGATCATGTTGGTACCCCTCGACGGAATTCCTCGGAGGAGGTCAACCGGTATGGCTGCATGCCACCTGGAGAGAAGGGAGCACCCAAGCGGGCGCTCCCTTCGAGTCTGTGCCTGGGCGTCGCGAGCGGCCTAGGTGGTGGGGGCGGCGGGTCCATTGAGCGCGCCCGCGGCATCGTTAAACATTCCGGTGATGCTGCCACCGAGCAGGGTCATGG
>Ga0114916_1000843_pt1 | contig 18894 bp, 15 predicted proteins | sample MalvirAntarct_66_FD_83501 | JGI IMG/M metagenome (GOLD analysis project Ga0114916, IMG submission 83501) | Marine viral communities from the Global Malaspina Expedition - Malaspina viral metaG Antarct_66 | ecosystem: Environmental > Aquatic > Marine > Oceanic | place: West Anvers Island... | reverse complement strand
ATCTCCAATTAAACCATCCAGATACATTTTCAGATATAAAAATTTCACTCAGATTTTTTGCTAATTAATTATTTTTAATTACATTTGAATCAGGTGGTTAGGTTAGGTTGATTAGTAAGAGGGAATCGAACGCTCGTTGATTCCCTCTTTTTTTGACTATAGCTGGGATGGCTTTAATCAGCTAGCCCCGAGCTTTAAAATATTGATCTGATATTTAAGAACTATCTTCTCTCAATTTACAAACCAGCATGGATTGTTTTGGAATGAGGAGTCAAGATTAAGCACTCGTCCACCTCTCAGATCCTGATGAACATTTCTATTAACTACTTAAGTATCCATTCAAATGATTCGTTCACCTATTCAGATGCTTAGTTACATCTTTCAGAAGCAATGTTACAACATTCAGAGGCATTGTGACAGTGCTTCAGATGCTTCGTTACATTGTTCAGATGCTAAGTGACAGTTGTTCCGAGGCTCCGTTACATCATTCAGATGCTTCGTTACATCATTCAGATGCTTCGTTACATCGTTCAGATGCTTCGTTACATCGTTCAGATGCTCCGTTACAGTTGTTCAATGGATCAATAAAACCTACCGAATAATCAGTCAGAAGCCCCTATTACACCCTAAACAACTTAATTAAAGTCCTAAAATATTTTCTGGCACGGGTTTGGATTTTTAATCCTATGGTTATTTTAAGTTCTCCTCCATCACTGGTTAATCGCAAAGTAAGTTAAATCAATACCGCAAGATATCATCCAAACAAAGCTTCAGCTCTTTTAATTCTGATTCAGTGATCTCCCCCACTTTTTTAATCAAAAGATCTTTTGAAATGGAACGAATATGAAAAGTCATCACTTCAGATTTAGCTGTTAGGTTATTTTGTTTATTAGGCGATAGAATTATATTTCCTTTATAGTTTTTGATTTTGCTCGTCAAAGGACAACAAATTACCACATTCAAATGTGTATTCATCAAGTTACCACTTACCACTAACACAGGTCTTGTTCCCGCTTGCTCACTTCCTTTCGCTGGATTTAGGTTTACCAACCAGATTTCACATTGCTTAACCTTCTTCATCTTCCTGATCTAATTGAGACAGATAATCCTCCATCCCTTCTTCGGCCATCTGAGTAATGTCTTTATCATCTGCCATTCGCTTATACGACTTCACATAAGCCGCTCGATTTAATTGGTCCAGATAAATACTTAATGCTTTTTCAATCAACTTGTTTTTAGGCATACCGAGTTCCTTGGCTTTCTGTTCTAAAAGCTTCAGGAGGTCATTGGGAAGTGAACTGGTAAATGTTGCCATTGTAAATTATATTTATGTTTTGTAAATATAATATGTATTTATTTATTTTGCAATTTTATGCTACGTTTCGCAGTCGGCGGAACGACTAATTCCTATTGAACCTGCGTCATTTCGAGGTGCAGTAGCACAGAGAAATCGTGCTGGTTCAGACGCAATCCCATGAAATAACGAATGACAGATCTCTCCTCACTATGGCTCGTCGAAATGACGGTCACTCGTTGGGATACGTCGTTTCGCCTTTGGCGAAACGTAAAAAAAGTGGAGGATTACCCCGTATTTCCGGAACCTATCCCCCACCGATAGGATAAGAAATTTATCTCTTACATATTCCTTCTATACTGCCCACCAACATCGAACAGCGCCGTTGTAATCTGACCTAAAGAACAATATTTACAAGCTTCCATCAATTTATCGAACATATTCTCGTTCTTAATTGCTGCTTCTTGAACTTCAGCAAGCCATTTTTCAGATTCTTCTTTTCTGGCTACGTGTAAGTCGGCAAGCATATTGATTTGATATTCTTTTTCAGTTGGAGTCGCACGAATGACTTCTTTTGGAAGCATTGTTGGCGAACCTTTTGAACTTTTGAAGGTGTTTACACCAATAATTGGGAATTCACCGTTATGCTTGAGCGTTTCGTAATACAATGACTCTTCCTGAATCTTAGATCGCTGGTACATTGTTTCCATTGCACCAAGAACCCCACCTCTTTCAGTTATTCTATCGAATTCTGCGAGCACGGCTTCTTCTACTAATTCTGTTAATTCCTCAATGATAAACGATCCTTGAATTGGGTTTTCGTTTTTCGCTAAACCAAACTCTTTATTAATGATCAACTGAATAGCCATTGCACGACGCACGGACTCTTCAGTTGGCGTTGTAATCGCTTCATCATACGCATTTGTATGTAGTGAATTACAGTTATCGTAAATCGCGTATAGTGCTTGTAAAGTAGTACGGATATCATTAAAGTCAATTTCCTGTGCGTGTAAAGAACGACCAGAAGTTTGAATGTGATATTTCAACATCTGTGCTCTTTTGTTCGCTCCGTACTTTTGTTTTAATGCTTTTGACCAAATTCTTCGAGCTACACGACCAATCACAGCATATTCTGGATCGATTCCATTGGAGAAGAAGAAAGATAAGTTTGGACCAAAATCGTTGATATCCATTCCACGGCTTAGATAGTACTCGACATAAGTAAACCCGTTTGAAAGTGTAAGCGCCAATTGTGTAATTGGGTTCGCTCCAGCTTCCGAAATATGATATCCTGAAATAGAAACCGAATAGAAGTTACGTACTTTCTTCTCGATAAAGTATTCCTGTACATCTCCCATCAATCGCAAAGCAAACTCTGTAGAGAATATACAAGTATTCTGTGCCTGATCTTCTTTTAAGATATCGGCCTGAACCGTTCCACGAACAACCGCCATGGTTTCGGCTTTAATCTTTTCGTATACGTCTTTCGGCAACACTTGATCACCTGTCACACCCAATAACATCAAACCTAAACCATCGTTACCTTCTGGTAAATCACCTTGATATGTTGGTTGTTCTGTTCCTTTATCAGCAAAGATCTTTGCCACTTTAGCTTTAACTTCTTTCTCTAAACCATTTGCTTTGATGTACTTTTCACAAGCTTGATCAACTGCAGCATTCATAAAGAATCCTAGTAACATTGGCGCAGGACCGTTGATTGTCATCGAAACAGATGTCTTTGGATCACTTAAGTCAAAACCTGAGTAAAGTTTCTTAGCATCATCCAAACAACAAATCGAAACACCTGAATTACCAATCTTACCGTAAATATCAGGACGCTTATCAGGATCATTTCCGTATAAAGTCACCGAATCGAACGCTGTAGAAAGTCGTTTCGCTGGCATTCCCAAACTCACATAGTGAAAACGTTTGTTTGTACGCTCTGGACCTCCTTCTCCGGCAAACATTCTCGTTGGGTCCTCCCCTTCTCTTTTGAAAGGAAAAAGTCCTGCAGTGTAAGGAAATTCTCCAGGAACATTCTCCTGTAAAATCCATCTTAGCGTATCTCCCCAAGAGGTATACTTTGGTAAAGAAATCTTTGGGATTTGTAAATGAGAAAGAGATTCCGTATGCGTTTTGATACTTAATTCTTTATCTCTAACCTTAAATTTGAATTCAGGGTTTTTATATTTTTCAACTGTTTCACCCCATTTTTCAATTGCTTCCCAATTGTGAGGATTCAAGTTTAATTTTTCGTTTTCAAAAGCTTCAGTCAATCCTTTAATCAAGCGATCTTTGTCTTCGATATCGCTCGCAGCAAGATTGTCAATCGATTTTTGATAGCCGTAAAGTTTGTTTGCTACCTCCACTTGCTGGTCTACCCATTTATCGTAAGCTCTGTTGTTTTCGGCAATTTCAGATAAATATCTTGTTCTTTCTGGTGGAATCACGAAAATCTTTTCAGACATTTCTTGTGTGATTTCAAAAGTCGAATTAAGTTCTGTCTTTGTGTTTTTGTTGAGCGTTTCAATCAAAACAGTATACAAAGTATTCATTCCAGGATCGTTAAACTGAGACGCGATTGTACCATAAACTGGCATTTCATCCACTTTCGTATCCCACAAGTTGTGATTGCGTTGGTATTGCTTACGCACATCTCTCAATGCGTCAAGTGCTCCACGTTTGTCGAATTTATTCAATGCAATAACATCCGCGAAATCAAGCATATCAATTTTCTCCAACTGAGTTGCTGCACCGTATTCTGGTGTCATAACATAAAGACTCACATCAGAATGATCCAAAATCTCCGTATCCGATTGACCAATTCCAGAAGTTTCGAGAATTATCAAATCGTATTCAGCCGCTTTAAGTACCAAAACAGCCTCAGCAACGTGTTTTGACAAAGCTAAATTCGATTGACGCGTAGCCAACGAACGCATATAAACGCGATTACTAGAAATTGAATTCATTCTAATTCTATCACCGAGCAATGCTCCACCCGTTTTACGTTTAGATGGATCCACAGAGATCACTGCGATGTTTTTATCATCAAAATCAACTAAAAACCTTCTCACCAGCTCATCCACTAAAGATGACTTACCAGAACCACCCGTTCCTGTAATTCCAAGAACAGGAGTATTTACTTTATCAGCTAATTTATGTATTTCGTTCAGTAACTCTTTTGATTCTTCAGGGTAATTTTCTGCTGCTGAAATCACATGAGCTAAATTCGCATCATTCTTTTCTTTCAACTTAGAAACATCCACTTTTACGTTTTCACCAACTGGAAAATCAGCCTGTTGAACAAGATCATTAATCATCCCTTGAAGTCCCATTTCGCGACCATCATCTGGATGATAAATACGCGTAATACCGTACTTATGCAGTTCATCAATTTCCTCAGGCAAGATTGTTCCACCACCACCGGCAAAAATCTTAATCTGTGGCGCTCCTTTCTCCTGAAGTAAATCGTGCATATACTTCAAATACTCCGTATGACCACCTTGATAAGAAGTCATCGCAATCGCTTGTACATCTTCTTGAATTGCGCAATCTACAACCTCTTCCACACTTCTATCGTGTCCAAGGTGAATTACTTCACAACCTGTTGACTGGATGATTCGACGCATGATATTAATCGCAGCATCGTGCCCATCAAAAAGTGATGCAGCCGTTACAATTCTTACTTTATTCTTCGGTTTATAAGGGGTAATTTTTTCCATAGTATTTTTCTGTGAACGATGGCAAATATAAGGAGAATTGAGTGATTAGAGAACGAAAAAAGGATTGAATTATGGCTATGGTAATTCAGTATACAGGTCAGAAAACTTTGAGAGATTAATGAATTTAAGGAGATTCAATTATTTTCGGCAAACAGATTGTTGTAGAGACGCACGGCCGTAGGTCTCTACAACAATCTCATTCAGTGGTGAAAAAATCCCTAAAAAACAAATGATATTTAGTCTTAAATCGTATTTTTGGCAACTTAAACAACACTATTATGGAAGAATTAGACGATAACGTAGAGATAAATAACCTTGGAACCAAGAAAGTTCCGAATAATGTAGGGATATTAGTTCTTGGGATCTGTTCTATTTTTCCAGGGTGTATTTGTTATGGTATTCCCGGAATCATTTGTGCTATTATTGCATTGGCATTGAGTAGCAAAGCGAACAAACTTATTCGAGAAAATCCTGGAATGTATGATGAAGGATCTAAGCAGTTAGTAAATGCAGGTAAAATTTGTGCTATTATTGGTTTATGCTTGTCTTTTATTTGGTTTTTGTATATCATTTTAGTTGGAGTAGCGTTAACTGGTGCTAGTGCATTTTCTCAATTCTAAAGTTCTATGTTTTTGTCTGTAGAGGATCATCTATTAACCTGCTCCTTTAAAGAGAACTTTGGAGTGGAGTGTTTAGGTTGTGGTACACAGCGGTCATTTTTAGCTTTGACGAAGGGGGATATTGTTCAGTCATTTATTTATAATCCTGGCGTTTTGTTGATTTTGCTTACATTCATAGTAAGTTTCGTGGTTTACAAATATTTTCCAAAATATACCTTTAAAGCCATTGTCACTAGCTTTTCCGTTACAGTTATTGCAATGACTGTTTCTTATGTTTTTAAGCTTATTGGAGCTTGAATTAACTTGTGGAAAGCAATTGCTCTAAATTACGTTTGAAGATTTCTCCTCATTTTATTCGTCTAATAAATATAGATCAAATCTACAGACTTTAATCAATCAGATCTGGGTTCATCACTTTCGTTTGATGACGAATAGACTCCTGATGAATAGCATCCATAACAGATCGCACAAACTTTGGTGTTAATCTGAGTTCGTCAGATTGTCCCATCCGTTTTTCAATAATCTCTTTCCAATGTTCTTGTTGTAGAATGGTAATGTCGTTTTCGCGTTTATAAATACCAACCTCTTCGGCAACTTTCATTCGCTCTGACAGCATACTGAATACCTTATCATCAAGATCAGCAATTTTACCGCGCATCAAACCAATAAAACTCATTTCATCCTTAGATAGGTGTTCCTTTCTTAGTTTTAGCTTTGACATTAATTCAATCAAGCCATTTGAAGTCACTTGTTGTTTCGGATCTGACCAAGCTTCATCCGGGTTGTTGTGTGTCTCAAGCATTAAACCAGTAAAGTTCAAATCCATTGCTTTTTGCGCAACTTCCTGCAGTCCTTCTCTCCGACCAAAAATATGACTCGGATCACAGATCAAAGGAATTTCAGGCATCTTCTCAACCAAAGCAATTGGAATCTCCCAGTTTGGAACATTTCGGTATTTCGGATGATTATAAACAGAAAAACCGCGATGAATAGCGATTAAATCATCAATACCAGCTTGCTGAAAACGTTCTAAAGCGCCAATCCAAAGCATTAAGTCCGGATTAACTGGATTTTTTACCATTACAGTGATGTCATTCCCTTTTATTGCATCGGCAATTTCCTGCACTGCAAATGGATTCACAGTAGTTCTTGCGCCTATCCATAAAATATCAATCCCGGCATTTAAGGCAAGTTCAACGTGTTTTGCATTCGCAACTTCTGTTGTTGTTGGCAATCCATTCTTCTTCCCAGCGTCAACCAGCCATTTCAAGCCAACTTCACCAACTCCTTCAAATGAATTAGGTCGTGTTCTCGGTTTCCATATTCCCGCTCGTAAAACTGCTGTTGTTGATTTAGCTGATAAATCTTTTGCGATATCATGTACTTGTTCCTCAGTCTCTGCACTGCAAGGACCTGCAATCAAGAAAGGTCTTTTATATTGTTTCGCCGTATTTTTTAAATCTAATATCATTGCTTCTTTATAACACTCTTTTCGTAGAGTTTGTTCCAAAAAAAAATCCCACTCACTGATGCGAATGGGACTTATATTAATTTCAATAGAATCCTATTCGCTTAAAGCGTCAAGACTCCACCATATTGTATAATTCATTTTAAACATGCTTCAAAAAATAAAATTTTTGTAAAAATACAATAAAAAAATCAACACAAGTTAAACTAACACTTTTGAGTCTTAAAAAAGAATTTTTAGTTAGACCCTTACACCTATTACACAAACGTCATCAACTTGATCATTGTCTCCCTTCCAATCATTGAAGGCCTTTTTTAATGCTGATTTTTGTTCAGCCATTGTCAAATCACTAATTTCCAACAGCAGTCTTTTAAAGTTTATACTTTTAAATTTCTTATTATAATCTCCGCCAAATTGATCAGCAAAACCATCCGAAAACATATAAAGGCAGTCTCCTGAATTCAATTGAAGTTCATGGGTTGTAAATGGTTTAGGATAATCATACAATCCAATTGGTTGTTTATCGGGTTTGATTTCTTTGAATTTTTTAACTTCAGAATTTCTAATAATCCATAGCGGGTTATTAGCTCCAGCCCATTGAACAAGGTGAGTTTCACTATCTATACAGCATAAACTGATGTCCATCCCGTCTTGAACATCTTCTCCGCTTTTTTTAAATTTCTCCACCACAATTTCACGTGTACGATCCAATAACTTGCCAGGGTCTATTACTTTTTCTTCCAACAAAACTTTTGAAAGCGCATTTGCACAAATAACACTCACCATTGCTCCAGGAACACCATGTCCGGTGCAATCTGCAGCAGCTAGGAATATCTTACTGTCAATTCTCTCCATCCAATAGAAGTCACCACTGACCACATCCTTAGGCGAAAATAAAATAAATCCATTTGAAATACTTTCTGATAAAGAATATCTTGACGGAAGTATGGCCTCTTGAATTCTCTTAGCATAATTAATTGAATCCGTAATCTCTTTATTCTTTTGTGCTAATAAAACAATTTTATCTTCTGTTTTCTCTTTTTGTTTTTGAAGGAGTATGTTGTTTTCCGAAAGCTGTTTGTTAATTTTCTTCTTCTGTTTGTAATTGATTAGAACAAGAATAATCAATGCAACGATAAAAATAAAACCAACTCCCAAGAACCAGATAATACTTTCCAGTTCATTTAGCCTTATCTGGTTTTTTTCAAGTTCTAATTTATTAATCTCAGACTGCTGTTCATAAATTTTTACTTCTTGTTTTCTTTTTTCAGACTCATATTTTCGCTCTAACTCTTTAGCCTGTTTTATCGATTCTTCATTCTTTATTACCTCCTCAATCTTTCTTACTTTTACAAGTGCCTTAAATGCTTCTTTATAGTTCCCTATACCTTCCTCTAATTCATATAAGACAGTATATCCGACGAGTTGGAATTCAATAGCATCTATTTCTTTCGTTAGTTCTATACCTTTTTTAGTGAATGGAATTCCCTTCTCATATTCTTTCTTTATCAGATATACTTTTCCAATATTTATATTAGATCCAGCCATCCCTTTCTTATCACCTAATGCATTTTTAATTTTAAGAGACTTTTCATAAAACTCTAGTGCTTTATCGTATTCCTCTAGATTTTTGTAGACAAGTCCAATATTATTGTATGAATGTGCAATACCAGAAGAGTCTTTTTCATTTAGGCGAATACTAAGTGCCTTCTGATGAAAGTCAAGTGCCTTTTCATTTTCCTTGTAGTTCTTATAAAAACTTCCAATCGTATTAAAACATTCAGCTTTCTTAAGGTTATCGTCCAATTTAACGGCAAGTGATTCAAGTTCAGCAAGGTATTCTCTGGCTCTATTTTCCTCTTTCATTGCATCAAGCAAATCAATCATTTGAGTTAACGCTTTAACCTCCCAGTTAATATTATTATGATTTCTCGAAACATCTAGATAAAGTAATGATACGTTTAATGCTTCGACGTAGTTTCCAATTCTTAAATTCAGCTTATTTGCAAAATAGTATGGATAATTGGAATAAACTTCGTTGCCTTTCTTTTTCGCTAGATTCAAAGATCGATTAATAGTTGACAATGCGCTGTCAGTAGAGTAAGTAGTGTCTAAACCATCGTAGTAAAAACTAAGGAAATTCAAATAATTAATTTTCAATGAATCATCGTCGGTCTTTGGATAAACTGTATATAAACTATCAATCCTTTCTTGTATTGATTGACTTTTTAAGTCAAAAGACCAAAGAACGATTAACACAGTAACGATTTGAAATATAGGACGTCTATAGATAAACAATGCTCAAAAATTGAATTAATAAGCTGTAAATATAAAACAATTATTTTTTGAATATAATAATTATAAAGTGCTAAAAATCAAATTCGTTTCAGAACCCGCTCTTCCTCATAGCAGCTTTTTCAGCTTGTTTCTTTTTCCATTTCTCTAATGCATATTTCTGCATGTCTTCCACCTTGTCTTTTTCATCTACAATTTCAAATCCAAGAAGGGTTTCAATGATATCTTCCAGTGTTGCAATTCCATCCATATCTCCATACTCATTAGTAACAATTGAGATCTGCTGCCTTCCTTTTATCAATTCCTCCCACGCCACAAAAAGTGTTGTTTCACCAGAGAATGTAATGACTTCATTACTTAGATCTTTCAATTTCAGTTCAAACTTATCTCTTGCTAATTGTTCGAAAACATCAGATCGAAAAACAAATCCGGTAATATTATCGCGCGTATTATTAAAAATTGGAATCCTTGAAAAGTGAATAAACTCTTCGTTATCCATAAAATCTTTGAGCATCATTTCTTCGTTAGCTACAACAGCAACAGTTCTTGGCGTCATGATTTCAGAGATTCTGATGCTTTTCAATCGGATAAGATTCTGTATAATTTGATTTTCTTTCTCACCGAAAATCCCTTCGGCTGTTCCTATACTGGCCAAAGCTGATATCTCCTCTCGACTCGTGCTTAGTCTTTTATCTTTTCTGGCTAGCAATTTGGTTAACAGAGCAGAAAGAAAAACAAGCGGATAAGTAATGATTATCATGATTTTGATAATACGTGCTGTCACTCCCATTAATTCACGGCTGTAATTCGCACCCAGCGTTTTGGGAATTATTTCAGTTAATACAAGAATCAAAAGTGTTAAAACTGCCGAAACAATACCAAAATAAGCATCTCCAAAGACAATTGTAGCTTGAGCACCAACTCCAGCTGCACCAACAGTATGTGCAACCGTGTTTAACGAAAGTATTGCGGATAAAGGTTTATCGATATCTCTTTTTAATCCTAAAAATATTTTAGCACTGCTATCCCCTTTATTTGCTTTTGCTCTTAAAAAGGATAATGGTGTCGATAAAAGAACCGCCTCCATAATTGAGCAAAGTGCTGAGGTGAATAATGCAACGAATAAATAAACTAATAATAAAGCCATTCTTTCTAAACTTAAACAATGAAAAGGATAATCAATATTTTAATATTCTAAAGTTAATTAAAATAAGAATACCTTTATTCAATCGAGTAGAGTTTGATTAGAATCTTTGACTAAACGTCTCACAAACCTAAAAAACTATTCAAAAAATCATTTGAGATTAAGGTGATTAAGTTTCGATTCAATATAAAACCTTACTTCGTTTTCGAGTTTTTCGGCAATCTCCAGATCGTTGCTTTCATTTGTACTCGTTTTCGTGACCTTTTGATTTGCATAAAACTCACCTGATTTCAAGTTCTCTGATGGACTTTCTACCAAATGGATAAGCGTTTTCGCACCTTTTTCAGGTGATTTTCCGAAGAATTTAAAAAAGAGCTTAGCAAACCAGTTACCTCCTCTCGCTAATCCTGTACTTACTAAACCAGGATGTTGTGTTACATATACTATTTCAGTTTCCTTCTTAGCCAGAAGTCGGGTTAGTAAAATGACTGCCAGTTTTGATTGTCTATAAGCTTTATAACCACTAAATTTTTCTCGGTATTCAATATCCTCGAAATTCAAAGAGCCTTGATATAAACCAGAGGCTGTTGTAATAACCTTTGGTGAACTACTTTTCAGCAACAAATCATGTAACTCTTTGATAAGGATATACGGAGAAAGAACGTTGACATGAAAAGTTTTTTCAATCCCATCTGCAGATTCCTGAAAATCAAACGACCATATTCCGGCGTTATTAATTAATATATCCAGTCTATCGTAACTCTTTTTGATCTCTTCACAGGCATTTTTAATGGAGGCTGATGAAGCAAGGTCACATAAAATTCCAACAATCACACTCTTGTCATCTAATTCTTTTTGAAGATCTATCAATTTGTCTTTATTTCGATAAAGAACGATTAAAGTAGCTCCATTTTCTACAAAACGCTTTGCTGCGGCTTTACCTAGACCAGAAGTCGCTCCAGTCATCACTATTATCTTATCATTCAATTTTTTCTCCATATTCCTGAATATAGAAAATTAAACGGACTTCTTAGGAAAAGAACTATGGAATTTCAAAATTGATATCAACTGCCACAGATTTGTTCCCTTCACTAGAAAGTGAGAATGGAACATCAAAATTACTGTTCATATAATCACCACTTGAGAAATTATAATCTCCATTATTGTCATAAATCGCATTAACGTAGTAATCACCTGGGTGCATATAGTTAAAAGAAAATGATGTGGATTGATCAGCGTTAACAAAAACATAGCGAGATCTAAAATCTAAATTTGCTGGATTAAAGTTAAACCCATCAAACAACGGTTCTGTTGTAATTATAAGTACAATCTTTTTGTTTCCATCAACTGTTGCAGGATTTGAAACAGTAATGTTCACTTCAGAAACTCCTAAATGTGGCTGTTCCGATTCTGGATAAGGATCTGCAGCTGGGGAATAAAAGATGGCTTCAGTCAAACCATCAAACGTTGTGCTAAAGTCTCTAACCAATTCCTTTTTCGGATAACCAAATAAAGTAATGGCATCTTGTGTTGCAGTTTGATCTTTTAATACAGATCTCCAAATCATGTGTATTACTGGCTCTTGTAGTGTATTGTACTGATTTGTAAAAGTGTGCACGATTAAACTGTCTTGCTTAAATGTCACATCAGTAAACACTCGATTCCCACCAGAAACAGGATCTACAAAACGGTAAAACGATTCATTTTGTGTTTCGTTTAAACTATCAATAATCATGTAAGAATTTCTTGTTTGTCCAGCAAACCCTCCACCATTTCGAAATGCAACTTTATAACTACAATCGTAATTCACCACAAAAAAGCTCATAAAAATATCGTTAATTGAATCGAGTTCATTCTTCGCAGATATATGCGCACCAGAAATAGGCCTAAAATCGACAATCCATTCATTAAAACTGCCTAAAGGTGTTGGTGAAGTTACAGGACCATTCCAAATTCCAGGAAGTTTATCCATAATACCAAATCCCACAACATTCGAGCTTGCTGAAATTGCTTCTAATTGACATCCCGTTGGATTTGGATCATTTTGATTGTTATCGTCTTCTTCTGTTTTGCTTTTATCACAACTGAATAAAACAAATGACATAAATGCTAGCAGTATTATATGAATGGATTTCATAGTGTTCTTTTTAATTAACTACAACGAAATTACGAAAAGATAATCTTAAAAAAAAGATTACTACTGCTTGCCATCAGAACGTATTCAATCAAAGGAAAAATTGAACTGATTTTAGTTTTGCCGTTTTTTGATGTTTAAACTCCTCAATTATTTTGAGAGTCTCATAAAAATTAATACCTTAAAAGAGTAGAATAATAGTCTTTTAAAAATCTTATTTATTATGAATCAGTTATTTGAAATTTTTATAATCCTCATAATCGCGATTGTAATCGCCTCTATATTTTACTATGGGTTTAAAACAAAACGACCTTGGGGACCATTTTGGATTTTCTTGTTATTATTGTTTTTTGCTTCATGGGCAGGAAGATTATGGCTTTATCCTGTAGGACCCGTTTTCTGGGGAGTTGCCTGGTTACCGGTAATAATTTTTGTCCTTGTAGTTGCCTTGGCTATGGGCGTAGCTGCCGCTAGTGACGACAAAGTCGTCGATTATGAGCCTGAAACAAAAACCAAAATAACGAAAAGCGACAAAGATACAGCGAGAGCATTTGGCATTTTCTTCTGGTTTTTAATCCTGATTTTTGCAGGAGCTATAATCGCAGGATTATTCTTTAGATAATAACCAGGACTTTAAAGCACAAAAAAAGCATCCTATTGAGATGCTTTTTTATATATCTTGTAACAGATGAGCCTTTAAGCATACATTTCTTCTTGCTGCTGAGCGATTTTTTCATCCTTCAAATACTCGTCGTAAGGCATCATTTTATCAATCATTCCTGTTGGCGTTAGTTCGATAATACGATTTGCTACAGTTTGTACTAATTCGTGGTCATGAGATGTAAAGAGGATCACTCCAGGGAAGTCAGCCATTCCATTGTTCAATGCTGTAATCGACTCTAAATCCAAGTGATTTGTCGGCTCATCCATCATTAAAAGGTTTGCTTTAACCATCATCATTCTTGAAAGCATACAACGTACTTTTTCACCTCCTGAAAGCACTTTTGCGCTTTTTGTAGCTTCCTCACCAGAGAACAACATTCTACCCAAGAATCCCCTAATAAATACCTCTTCTCTTTCTTCATCAGTTTGGGCATAAGTCCTCAACCAGTCGATTAGCGTTTCATCTTTTTGGAAGAAAGCATGATTATCATTAGGCAAATATGCAGTTGTAATTGTGGTTCCAAATTTAAAATCACCCGTTTTTGCCGGATGATTTCCATTCAGCACTTCAAAAAATGCAGTTAAAGCCTTAGAGTTTTTAGAAATAAAAGCGATTTTATCGTCCTTACTCACATTGATGTTAACATCTTTGAATAAAACCTTACCGTCTTGCTCACATGACAAATTATTGATATGCAAAACCTGATCTCCCACTTCTCTGTCCTGCTCAAAAATAATCCCAGGGTATCTTCTTGAAGAAGGTTGAATTTCAGATAAGTCTAGTTTATCTAATAATTTCCTTCTACTCGTAGCCTGTTTTGATTTCGAAGCATTTGCTGAGAAACGAGAAATAAAATCTTGTAATTCTTTTTTCTTTTCCTCAGCTTTTTTGTTTTTATCGGCTCTTTGTCTTGATGCTAACTGAGAAGATTTATACCAGAAGGTATAGTTTCCAGTGAACAAATTAATTTTAGAGTAATCGATATCACAAATGTGCGTACAAACCGTATCCAGGAAGTGACGGTCGTGAGAAACTACGATTACAGTGTTTTTAAAATCCAGTAAAAAGTCTTCCAACCATTCGATCGTTTTTAAATCTAAATCGTTGGTAGGCTCATCGAGAATTAATACATCCGGATTACCAAATAATGCTTGTGCTAATAAAACACGCACTTTAATATCATTTGGTACATCTTTCATTTGTTGATTATGGTACGATTCCTCAATTCCTAAGTTTGAAAGCAACGTTGCAGCATCGGTTTCAGCATTCCAACCCTCCATATCGGCAAATTCTGCTTCTAGTTCTGAAGCTTTCATTCCATCTTCATCCGAAAAATCAGGCTTTGCATACAATGCGTCTTTCTCGATCATGATTTCAAACAATCGCTTGTGACCACGAATCACAGTTTGAAGTACTTCGAAGTCATTAAACTCAAAGTGATCCTGTTTTAAAACAGCCATACGTTTCCCAGGCTCGAGAGAAACTATTCCTTTGGTTGGGTCTTGATCACCAGTTAAAATTTTAAGAAAGGTAGATTTACCAGCACCATTTGCACCGATAACACCATAACAATTCCCGTGAAGAAACTTTAAGTTTACCTCATCAAACAAAACACGCTTACCAAATTGTAAGGTCAAATTATTAACTGAAATCATACGCTTATTCTAAATTTTGTGCAAAGATAGTTTATTTTCTACTCATCATCTAACACCGCTCTCAACTTTTGACGCAACTGTCTATTGTAAGTCTCCATCAAATACTTAAAGTAATTTTTGGTTGACTTCGCAATACATTTTGTGTACTGCTTTAAACGATGTTCGATATGTTCTTGCAATGCTTCCATGAGGTCTAAGCCATCATAAAAATCTTCTGCTTTATTTTTTATTGCTTCAAAGTGATTTTCCAATGATTTTTCAACGGCGATTTTACCTTTTTCACCTTTATCAATGCAATCCTCATATACCTTTTTCATTGCAAATTGATCTAAAACATCGGTATCAATTCTTTCTCGAATATGTTTTGGTAATTTATATTCAGCCTCGAAGGTTAAATCTTCTTGTTCAGAAAGTCTTGACTCTAAAAAGCGATCTGGAAAATTAAAAGCATCTTTCCAGTTGATATAATCTTGCCATAAACCAAATCTACGAACGTTATTTCCTAAATCGATTAATCGGAACATGTCCTTTTTAGGCAAACGTCTAGACCCACGACCAATCATCTGGTGATAAAGCGTGAGTGAACGAGTCGCACGATTTAAAATAATGGTTTCAACCGTTGGCTCGTCAAATCCTGTGGTTAAAATTCCGACAGAAGTTAATATTGCATTAGGTGTTTCTTTGAACCACTTTAGAATATCTTTACGGTCTTTGTCTGAAAAAGTACTGTCTAAGTGTCTAATCTTATATCCTCTTTTGTCAAAAGTCTCTTGCACTCGAACGCTTGTCTCAATTCCAGAATTAAAGATTAATGTTTTTGTTCCAACAGCAACTTCTTCATAAGCAAACAAGAGTTTTTCCTGCATGAAATAATTTCCATAGACTTGCTCAGAACTACTTACTGTAAAGTCTCCATTCGAACCAATTTTTAATCCATGTAGATTGACGTCATACGTAAAAGTTTCAGCGTTTGCCAAATACCCACTTTCTATAAGTGAAGAAATACTTTCCCCTACCTTTAATTCGTCATAATGATCGTTTAGTGGAAGGGCTTTATTCGAACTTAACGGAGTTGCCGTTACACCTAAGATATTCGCTTGAACGTAATATTGAAAGATCTTTCTGAAACTATTGTAATGCGCCTCATCGACAATTACAAGCCCAATTTTCTTAATAAAATTCTCATCTTCTTGCAGACGATTATTGAGCGTTTCAACCATTGCGATAAAGCAATTGTATTCATCCTGATCGTCTAGTGTTTTCACTTCACTATTGATGATTTTGTTTGAAACACCAATTGCAGAAAGTTGTTTTGAGGTTTGAACAGATAACTCTATTCTATGTGTAAGAATAAGTACCTTTTTACCCCAGTCATCAATATATTGCTTAGCAATTTCAGAGAAGATTACGGTTTTACCTCCACCCGTTGGAAGTTGAAATAAAAGATTGAAATCATTTCCATTATCTTTTAGTTCTTTTATAATTTGTTCAACAGTCTTTTTTTGAAAAGGATAAAGGGTTTTCGGTTCAAAAAGGGCTTCGTCTATCATACTCAGTATTCTCAAAAATTGGGCTACAAAAGTACACTCTTTTTCCTGAACAAAAAAATTATTGCAAAATAATATAGGATTTGTAAGGTTTTTAGTTGGAAAGAGGAACCATTGACGAGTGACATCATCTCGCCAGGGCGAGATTTAGTGACGAATTTATGGGGCGTGATTTAATACTCAGATATTTTTTTTTGGTTCGCTTTGCTCACGGGGTTGTCCACAGATTGCACAGATTAACACACCTGTGCCGACCAGGGCGTCGGTAGATGTTTTTTTTGGCTCGCAGTCGCTCGCTGGGTTTTGTCCACAAATTTCACAAATGACCACAAAGTGCCGACCATTCCGTAAATGCTTTTTTAGCTCGCTGAAGCTCGCTGGAGTCTAGACTGAATCACATCCAAACCCACGCCCTGCAATTTGTGAACATTTGTGTAATTTGTGGACTGATTCACGCATTACCATCACCCTACAATCCTATAAATCTGCGTAATCTGTGGACAGAACCACGCCCTGCAATCACCGTGCAAATTGGTCAATAATACTGGCTTAGCGGATCCGTCGGCATTTGCACCCAATCGATGTCACTATTTCGATCGTCACTATAAAAAATAGACTTCCAATGTAAGGTTGAAAAGTGAAACTTCTGTTACACTATTTAGAAAAGAATATTATTATTTTTGGCATTCTAAAAAAATAAAATAAGACATGAGCGATATACAAGAAGTAGAATGTTTAATTATTGGTTCTGGTCCTGCGGGGTACACTGCTGCAATTTATGCGGCAAGAGCTGATATGAATCCCGTAATGTATCAAGGACTTCAGCCTGGAGGTCAATTAACCACAACAAATGAGGTTGAAAATTTTCCTGGATACCCGGAAGGTGTAACGGGACCTGAGATGATGATGCAGCTGCAAAAACAAGCTGAACGATTTGATACGGATGTTCGTCCTGGTTTTATCGAAAAAGTTGATTTCTCTGGACCGATACATAAATGTTGGGCAGATGACGGAACGGAAATTCATGCGAAGACTGTGATTATCTCAACAGGAGCTTCTGCCAAATATTTGGGATTACCGTCTGAACAAAAATACCTTGAAATGGGCGGTGGTGTTTCTGCTTGTGCAGTTTGTGATGGTTTTTTCTACAAAGGACAAGAAACCGTAATTGTTGGTGCAGGAGATTCAGCATGTGAAGAAGCGCATTACCTATCAAAACTATGTACAAAAGTTACTATGTTAGTGAGAAGTACTGAATTTCGCGCTTCTAAAATCATGGAAGATCGTGTAAGAAAGACAGAGAATATTGTAATACTCCATAACACTGAAGCAGAAGAAGTCTTAGGAGATGAGAATGGCGTAACTGGTGTACGTGCAATCAATAACATTACAAAAGAAACTTTTGAAATTCCTTGTACTGGATTTTTCCTTGCTATAGGTCACAAACCGAATACGGATATTTTCAAAGATTATATTAATACGGATGGAGTCGGCTATATCAAGTACGAACAACTTGGTACAACAAAAACAAATGTTCCAGGCGTATTTGTTGCTGGAGACGCTGCTGATAGAGTTTATCGCCAAGCGGTAACCGCTGCAGGAACTGGTTGTATGGCTGCACTTGATGCTGAAAGATATTTATCGGGTCTAGAAGGATAGCGATTAATTTATCATTTTGAAACACCTCGAAAAATAACTTAAGTGGTATTACTTCGGGGTGTTTTTATTTTGTAGTAGTCAACTCTTCAAAGTGAGGAACTTCCTCTAAGAAATCTAACGTTTGCTCGCCATGATTAATTTTAGCAACGATAGTCTCCAAACCATTCGTCAGGAATAACCAATCCACTTGAAGCTTAAAATTGTATTGGGCAATTTGATAAAAGGTGTGTTCCGATAATTTTATTTCCGGTGCTTTACATTCTATAATAGCAATCGGCTTTGAGTTTCTATTAAAAATGACACCATCACATCTTCTTTTGAGTTTATTTACTTCAATATTATACTCCGAAGCAATCAATCCAACTGGAAATTGTTTTTTATTCACTAAAAAATGAAGGAAGTGCTGTCTCACCCACTCTTCTGGAGTAAGTAGTAGTTTCTTTTTGCGAAAAATATCCCAGACAAAAACTTTACCGTCAGACTTTGTAAGTTGCAGAGAAGCTTTGGGAAGATTTAAAGGAGTGAACATAAGTAATTATTTTTCTAATCTTTTAGTCCGTACTCAGCTAAAATAACATCCCATTCAAAACTTTCTGTTGCTGAAAGTAAAGCAGTATTGATTTTTTTTCTCAATGGATCAGAAACATTTCTATTCATTGCTATCGCATAATATTGGGGATTAAATTTTATAT
>Ga0114916_1000842_pt1 | contig 18897 bp, 22 predicted proteins | sample MalvirAntarct_66_FD_83501 | JGI IMG/M metagenome (GOLD analysis project Ga0114916, IMG submission 83501) | Marine viral communities from the Global Malaspina Expedition - Malaspina viral metaG Antarct_66 | ecosystem: Environmental > Aquatic > Marine > Oceanic | place: West Anvers Island... | reverse complement strand
GGGCAGGCCCCCGAAAAATAGCCATGCCAGCCACATGGGCTGACCGGCGCATCTGGGGAATTTTACTTCGGCACTTCTGGGGATTTTACGAACGGCGTTGACAGCCGTCTGCAGGTAGACCTTGCCCACGCCCTTCAGGGTGCCGACGAAGAAGGTGTCGACGGCGACCAGGGCGCCGGTGTGCGGCGCTTCGATGTGGCGCTCGCGGAACTCCGGGCTGAACCGTTCCAGCAGGCGGATCTGCTCGTCGGACAGGGTCAGCCGGCGTTCCGCCGTGGTCTTCTCCAGGCGCAGCAGGCGCTCGTGCTTGGTCAGCAGGCCGTGGCGCTGCCAGACCCCGCGCACACCGCCGGAGGAGACCTGGATGCCCTGCAGCATCAGCTGCTGGGCAACCCGCAGCGGCCCGTGGCAGGGATGTTCCAGGGCGTGGTCGAGGACGGCCTTCTCGATCTCGGCCGATACCCGGTTGGGATGAGGCCCTCGCGCGCCGGGCAGACGGTCGATCAGGCCGTCGGCGCCGTAAGTCTGGAAGTTGCGACGGATCTCGTAGAACTGCTGTCGGCTGTAGCCCATCACCTTGCAGGCCCTGGAGACGTTGCCGAGGTCGGTGGCCAGTTCCAACAGCGACAGCTTGCGCCGTGCTACCTTCTCCTTCGTGGTCATGTCGCTCTCCGATCGGGACGGATTGATGTTCAGCGACACCATCCTAATCCCGCCTCGAAGCGGCATGGCCACACCCGCCCCCGCGGGGGCGGGTGTGGCCCATCTGTCAGGTGATTACCGTCTCAGCACACCCTTATTGTCGGAGTTGCGGGTGCGGTAGTCGTGGTCAGCGACCTCCGGTGCTCGCTCTGCGTCCGGGCGGTCATGGCGGTGCTCTCCTCCCCGAATATCGCCGTAACCTCCACAGGCCTCCACTACCTTCGCCTCCACGGGTTGAACCCATCCGACCCGCTCCCCATAGTCTCGTCGCGGACCGGGCCCCTCTGACGCCTCAGCTTCCCTCTTGAAGTGCGTGATGTCGGCCGCATCGGAAGATCCGATGTTTGTGGCCCGGCACGCCGCCCTCCTCATTCTCGGATCCTCCGTCGCTGTCGTGATCAGGAGGACTCCGTCTCGTGGAATTTTTGTTTTCGGACTGGCTGGGCACGCCCGCCTGGTTCTGGCTCGTCTTTCTCAGCCTCGTGGCGGCGCTGACCGCGTTCGACCTCGGGATCCTCCATAAGGAAGACAAGGAAATGGGGATCGCCGAGAGCCTCAGGCTCTCGGTGTTCTACATCACCGTGGCGCTGCTGTTCGGCGGGTGGATCTGGTATGCCCGCGGCGCCGAGCCGGGCATGCAGTATTTCACCGGCTATTTCATCGAAAAGGCGCTGTCGATCGACAACGTCTTCGTCATCAGCCTCATCTTTTCCTACTTCGCCATCCCCGCGAAATACCAGTACCGCGCGCTGCTGTGGGGAATCATGGCGGTGATCGTGCTGCGCGGCCTGATGATCGCCGGGGGCGCGGCACTGGTGAACGAGGCCTATTGGGTACTCTACCTATTCGCCGCGTTCCTGATCTTCACCGGCGTGAAGATGTTCTTCGCTGGCGACGAGCCGATCGACGTCGCGAACAACCCGGCGATACGGTTCATATCCAAGCACATGCCGGTGACGCGGGAGCTGCACGGCCATCGCTTCTTCGTGCGCGTCGCGGACCCGAAATCGGGCAGGATGGTGCGGGCGGCGACGCCGCTGTTCCTGGCGCTGGTGGTCATCAACCTCGCCGACATCGTCTTCGCGGTGGATTCCGTCCCCGCCATCTTCGCGATCACGACGGACACGTTCATCGTGTACACGTCCAACATCATGGCGATCCTGGGCCTGCGCGCGCTCTACTTCGCCCTGGCCGCTATGGTGCACCGGTTCCACTATCTGAAATACGCATTGGCGGCGATCCTGATCTTCATCGGCACGAAGATCTTCGTGGCGGATTTCCTCCTGGGCGGCGAAAAGTTTCCGCCGGCCCTCAGCCTGGGGGTCACATTCGCGCTGATCGCCGGCGGCGTCGGATACTCGCTCTGGAAGACCCACCGCGCGCCGGAGCCGGAGTGGCCCGCCGGGATGGGACCCGACGACCCGGCGCGCAGCGACTGACCGGCGGCCGACGCGCCGCTCGCGCCGCACCACCCGCGTCCGTCAGTCTTCGTCCGTCAGTCCGCGCCGTCAGTGAGAGAGCAGCGTCGGCACGTGCGGTGCGGTCAGGATGCTTCGTGTCGCACCGCCGAGCACGAAGTCGCGGAAGCGGGAGTGGCCGAAGCCGCCCATGACCAGCAGGTCGGCGCGGAGGTGGCCGACGGCCGCGCCGATCGCGTCCCCTATGCCCTGTCCGCCACGCTCCATCCGTTCGAACCGGGCTTCGACGCCTCGGCGACGCAGCCGCTCCAGGACCTCGTCCTGGCCGATGCTGGCCGTGAAGTCCTTGTCGTCGCCGAACGCGATCAGCGTCACCTCCGCTGCGCGGTGCAGGAACGGCAGGGCGTCCGAGAGCGCGCGCGCGGCGACCCTGCTGAAGTCCCAGGCGACGGCGATCCGATCGGCGGCATAGCCGCGATGATCGTCGGGCACCACGATCACCGGCCTCCCGGACTGGAAGACCAGGCTCTCGGCGACCAGCCGCTCGCTGAGCAGACCCTCGTTGCGGACGCCGGCGACGACCATGTCCGCCAGGCGCGCATGGTCGGCGGCGATTTCGGGTGTGCTGTGTATGTGCGAGCGCTCAGTGATGATCGAGGCTTCGATGCCGTGGTCCCGCGCGGCCGCGCGCAGGGCATCCGCGACGCGCTTGCCGCCACGGGCGCCCTCGGGCGCCATCATATCGAGGTCGAGAACCAGCGCTTCGAGGTGGGCCGCGTGGGCGCGGGCGAGGCCGAGGGCATAGGCGGCGGCGCCGCGGCCGGGATCCAGCGTCTCCGAAGCGGCGTGCAGAAGCACGGTCTTGACCGTCATGGTTTCCTCTCTCCTGTTCGTCGGCTGCCGGTCGGGCGGCAACAGGACAAATAGACATCGTGGAGCGGCGATGTCCTGCGCGGCAGGTTGCCGCGCCGGCGCCCGCGAGATCCCATCAGGGACGTCCAAGGCATGGTACATGCCCATGAGCGCGCGCGTGACGATGCAGTCCTTACCATGATCGGCTCGGCCCTTCATCCGGCACCTCCCACCCCTCGACAGGCGCGTGGAGCGCGTCCCGAACCTGTCTGATGCAACGGGGTCGCCGTGCGGCTGTCGCTGGCAGAGTGACGGATACGGTCCCGGTGGTCGGGATCTCGCGGTTCCGCCCGCTGCCAACCTCCGGCGATCAGGCGTGGCGGGGTTCGCCCCGCGTAGCGTCGTCCGCCTCGGCCGCGCGCAGTTCGGGCAGCGCCATGCGGACGATCGACCATGCGCCCTGAAGGGCGAGGACGGCCATGATCGCGGCCACCGTTACGTCCGGCCAGCCGGTGCCGGTGCCGAAGACGCCGGCGGCGGCGAGCATGACGGCGACGTTGCCGATCACGTCGTTGCGCGAGCAGATCCACACCGAGCGCATGTTGCTGTCACCGTCGCGGTAAGCCCACAGCAGCGCGAGGCAGCCGGCGTTGGCGACCAGTGCTGCAAATCCCACCGCACCCATGGTGCCGGCGTCCGGCAGCGTGCCGTTCAGCGCATGCCAGGCGGTGGCGCCGATCACCCACAGCCCGAACAGGCCCATGGCCGCCCCCTTCGCGAGGGCGGCGGCGGCGCGCCAGCGCAGCGCCATGCCGACCACGGCGAGGCTGATGCCGTAGGTCGCGGCGTCGGCCAGGAAGTCGAGCGCGTCGGCCTGGAGCGCTACCGAGCCGGCCGCCAGCCCCGCCGCGATCTCGACGACGAACATCGCGGCGTTGACGGCGAGGACCGCCCACAGCACGCGGCGCCAGCGGGGATCGCCGTCCCGTCCGGCACTCGGGGCCGGTCCGCACTGGTTGCCGCAGCAGCTCGCGCTCATGCGCTCTCTCCCTTGGGATCGGTCATGCTGCATCCCAAGTTGGTGTCTATGGGAGCTATAGGGTCAAGGCACGAAACCGCCATGGAACGGCACGACGGGCTGCTGATCGGGGCGCTGGCCAAGGCGACGGGCACCAAGGTCGTCACCATCCGCTACTACGAGCAGATCGGCCTGCTCGCCCCGCCCGTCCGCACGGCCGGCAACTACCGCGCGTACGACCGGACGCATCTGCGGCGGCTGGGATTCATCCGGCGGTGCCGCGGGCTCGGGTTCACGCTGGATCAGATCCGCACGATGCTGGCCCTCGCGGGGCAGCACGGGCACGACTGCGCCGAGGTCGACCGGATCGCCCTGGAGCATCTGGACGAGGTCGAGGCGAAGATCGCCGACCTGCAGCGGCTCGCCGGCGAACTGCGCCGGCTCAGCAGCCAGTGCCAGGGCGGCGTGATCGGCGAATGCGGGATCATCGAGGCGCTGTCGCCGGACCTGTGACGGATCCGGCGCCGCGCCGCGCGGTCAGGGCGTGCCGAACCTGTAGCTGTAGGTCAGCAGCACACCCACCGTGTCGGCCCAGTCGCGCTCGACCCGCTCGGTCTTCCAGCCGACATTGATGCCGGCCTCGCCCAGGTCGCCCAGGTCGAAGGTGTAGCCGGCCGAGGTCTGGAACAGCAGGTCGTTGTAGCTGTCGCCGGGCGCGTCGACGTGGCGGCGCGTGGCCGATACGGACAGGCCCCACGGCCCCAGGGCGGTGCCGACGCCGCCCGTCAGATAGAAACGGTCCTCGTCGCTCCCCTGATAGTCGTCGAAGCCGGCGACCTCGCCGAGGAAGACGAAGGCGAGATCCTCGGACGCCTCGTACGTGTGCTCCAGGCCGAAGACGCCGCCGGTCTCGTTGCGCGCGCCGTCGTCGCCGTCCTCGCGGATGAAGCCCAGATTGTAGGCGGTACCGGGCAGGAACGGCATGTCCTCGCCGGTCGCGACGACCGCAAAGGAGGTGGGATAGGGCGTGTTGGCGACGCCCGGATAGTGCTCGCGGTTGCGATGGCGCAGGTCGCCGGACGCGTCCTCGAAGCGCCGCTCGAAGGCGGTGTAGCTGGCGGGGGTGTTGTCGGAGACGAAGAGCTGGGCGGCGATGCGGTGCTCGCCCATGCCGTCGCCGCCGAACTTGAACCCGCCGCCGAAGCCGAGCCGCTCGTTCAGTTCGTAGTCGTAGGCGAAGTCGGTGCCGTAGATGCCGGGCGCGCGGTCCCAGGCGAAGCCGAAGCCGAGGTTGAACTTCCCCGCGAGTGCCTGATAGCGCCCCCCGTCGTAGAGGGCGTAGAGCTGCTCGAGATACAGGCCGTGGTCTCGGAACGTTCGGTCGCCCGGCTGGTCCTGGACCGGCTCGACGTGCAGGGTCGACTGCAGCGACCATTCGGGGGCGAGATAGAACCCCAAGGTCGCGGTGCTGTCCGTGTAGAGAAGGTTGCGCTCGTCGCCGCCGGCGTCGGCGCGATAGGTGTGGTCGTTGTAGACCTCGATGTCGATCGCGCCGGTCAGGTGCGGATAGGGCGCGTCCGGTCCCGGCTGCGGCTCCTGCGCCGGCGGAAAGCCGCGGGGCGCGCCGGAGCCCGGCGAGACCTGCTCCGACGGCGTGAACTGGGCGGCCGCGGGTATTGCGGTGGCGAGCAGAAGCGCTGCGGCGAGGCTGCCGCCGATGATCGCGGTTCCGGTCTTCATTCAAACCCCTGGCTGGCGGCGCGGCACCGTGGCTCTGCCTGCTTGCGCGCCGGTGGATGCTGCACCCAAGGCATTACCGGTGCCTTACCGCCGCGGCGGCAAGGCCGCATACTCGCCGCAAAGGCCGCCCGGGAGGACAGGATGGACTTCGGACCGAACGCCGACCAGACGGCGCTGCGCGCTGCGGCCGAGCGCTTCGCGCGCGAGCGGCTGGCGCCGGGATACAGGGCGCGCGAGGAGGCGGGATCCATCGACCGCGACTTGCTGCGCGAGATGGGCGCGCTCGGCCTGATCGGCGCGGACATGCCGGAGGAACTGGGCGGCCTCGGCGTCGACGGCGTGACCTCGGGCCTGATCATCGAGGCGCTGGCGGTCGCCGACATCAACGTGACCTACGTCCAGCTGCTGGCGTCGCTGTGCGGCGGCATCGTGGCGCGGCATGCGGGGTCGAGCCTGGCGCGCGACGTGGTCGGGCGGGTGGTGCGCGGCGAGGCGCTGATTGCGCTGGGCCTGACCGAGCCGCGCGGGGGGACCGACGCCGCGCATTTGCGGCTGAAGGCCGAGCGCGACGGCGGCGACTGGCTGCTGTCGGGCGAGAAGGCGTCGATCTCGATGGCCAGCCAGGCCGACGTCATCCTGGTCGCGGCGCGAAGCGGTGAGGAGGCGGAGGGTGCGCGCGGCGTGACGGCTTTCCTGGTCGAGATGGACGCGCCGGGCATCAGCCGGTCGGCCTATGACGACCTGGGCACGCGCTGCGTCGGGCGCGGGTCGGTCTGGTTCGATCACGTGCGCGTGCCGGACGCCGCGCGGGTGGGCGAGCCGGGGCAGGGCTTCACGCGGGTGATGCAGGGCTTCGACTACAGCCGTGCGCTGATCGGCCTGCAGTGCCTGGGGGCGGCGCGCGCCTCGCTCGACGAGACGTGGCCCTATACCGTCGAGCGCGAGGCGTTCGGCCGTCCGATCGCCCAGTTCCAGGGCGTCACCTTCCCGCTGGCGGAGGCGGAGGCGCTGGTCGAATCGGCGCGGCTGCTCTGCTACCGCACGCTCTGGCTGCGCGACCAGGGCATGGCGCACACGGCGGAGGCCGCGATGGCGAAGTGGCTGGCGCCGAAGGTGTCGGTCGACGCCATCCACCAGTGCCTGCTGACCCACGGCCATCTGGGATACAGCCGCGACCTGCCGCACCAGCAGCGCCTGCGCGACGTGATGGGCCTGGAGATCGGCGACGGCACGGCGCAGGTGGCGAAGCTGATCGTCGCACGCGAGAAGGCGGGGCGGGTGGCCGTGCAGTATGCGGGGCGGTGACGCCTACGCCGCGTCGGCGCCGCGCCCCTTGCTGGGCCAGATGCGGCTATAGAGGTAGAGCATCGCGTCGCCGGTTTTCATGCTCTCGAAGCGCGGCGGGTCGTCGGGGCCGACGCAGGTGGGGATCGGGGTGATCTCGGCGTCGTAGTCGGGGTTGGTGAAAAAGCCGACCGAGAAGCGCTCCTTGCCGTAGCGGTTGACGACGCGGTGCAGGGTCGAGGCGAAGCGGTGGTTGGTCCAGAGCTTCATCGTGTCGGCGATGTTGACGACGAAGCTGTTCTCGACCGGCGGCACCACGACCCACTCGCCCTTGGGCGTCATCACCTCCAGCCCGCCGGTGTCGTCCTGCTGCAGCATGGTGAAGCCGCCGGCGTCGCAGTGCGCCATGGAATTGCCGGTCTCCACCGCGATCTCCGGCGCCTGCGGCAGATAGTGCAGCAGGCGGAGCTGCATCAGCGGCTTGCGGTAGTAGCGCGCGAAATAGTCGGGCTCCAGGTTCAGGCCGCGGGCGAAGACCCCGGCCATGTCCATGGCGAAATCCTGCATCAGCCCGTAATAGCCGAGCACCGAATCCCGGAAGCCGGGCAGGTCGTCCGGCCACAGGTTGGAACCGTGCAGCGGCTTGGCCGCCCGCACGTCGGGATCGTCGGGTCCCAGTTCGGCGCTGATCTGGAAGACCTCGTTCTTGTTGTCCCTGCGCTTCTTCAGCTGCGTGTCGTTGATGTGATTCTGGAAGCCGGGGATCGCCTTGCCGCGGAAGTTGCGCTCCTCCTCGCCGCGCTCGGTGGGGATGAAGCCGCGGAAGTTCTCCGACAGGCCCATATGGACGCGCATCTTCGCGTCGAGCGGCTGGTGGAAGAAGCGTCGCGACGTGGCGAAGATGTCCTTGATCGCCGCCGGCGGGACCGGATGGTTGATCACCGTGAAGAAGCCGGCGTCGCGGCAGGCGTCGTGGACCTCCCGCGACATGCGCTCGATGGCGCTCTCGTTGCCGCTCTTCAGCGGCGAGAAGTCGATGACCGGAACTTCCTCCTGGGTCGCCCAGCGCGACAGGAGGACGGGTGCTGCCGTCATGTTCGTTCCTTCCCGGATCAGGACGAGATCGCGTCCATGTATTGCGCGGTCACCTCGGTCGCGTTGGCCGCGTACCATTCGGCGTCGCCGAGGATCATCTTGTCGTAGTGGGTGCCGGGGTCGAACGGCTTGAGGTCGTCGGGGACCATCGCCGCCGCCTTCGGATGGATCGGGCCGTTGCCGAGCAGCTTGAACAGCTCGACCTGGCCCTCCGGCTCCTGCATCGAGCGGATCAGCGGCCAGACCTTGGCGCCGGCCGGGTTGCCCTTCGGCACCATCCAGGTGGCGATCCAAACGATGCCCTGGTCCCAGATGAACTGCACCTCGCCGTCGGTGTCGCGCACCAGCGGCGTGGCGCGCGTGTTCAGGACGACGCCCGCCACCGCCTCGCGCTCGCGGAACAGCTGCTGGCTCTGCGAGAGGCTGTCGTAGAAGATCGCGTGCTCCTTGATCTCCCTGATCTTCGCCAGCGCCCGCTTGACGTCGAGCGGATAGAGCTTGTCCGCCGGCACGCCGTCGGCGAGCAGCGCCGCCTCGACCATGCCGTCTATCTGCTGGCGGCGGAAGGCGCGCTTGCCGGGGAAGTCCTTCACGTTCCAGATGTCGGCCCAGCTCTTCGGCGTGGCGCCGCCCCAGGCCTTGGTGTTGAAGGTCGGCACGTGGGCGTAGAGATAGCTGCCGATGCCCCAGTCGCTGAAATGGCCGGGGCGGACCATCGACTTATCGACGACCGAATAGTCGATCTTCTCCAGCAGGCCCTGGCGGCCGAGTTCGATGGAGGTGTGCAGGTTGCGGTCCATCGCGTCCCACGTGACGTGGCCGCTCTGCACCATCGCCTTGATCTTGCCGGTCGCGGGGCCGGCGCCATCGATCACGACCTCGGCACCCGGGTTCTTCGCCAGGAAGGGATCGACGAAGGCGGCCTTCATCGCCTTCACGGCGTCGCCGCCCCAGTTGACCAGCACGATCTCGTCGCTGGCGGCGGCGGCCGGCGTCAGCCGCGCCGCGGCGGCGGAGACGCCCAGGATCGCGCACATCGACAGGAAGGTGCGGCGCTTCATCGTGCGGCCTTCGGTGGCGTCGCGGAAGCGCGCGACACTGTCGTGCAGAACCTCGTCGTCGGGCATGTCGGTCGATGTCTCCAGATGCGGCGTCAGCGGCCGGCCGCCTCGCGGCGGGCGCCGAGCAGCGTGTTGAGAACGAGCAGTCCGGTGGTGAGCAGGATCAGCACGGCGGCGACGGCCGCCATGGTCGGGTCCAGATTCTCGTTGATGCCGTCCCAGATGCGGCGCGGCAGCGTGAAGACCTTGCGGCTGGCGATGAACAGCACGATCACCAACTCGTCCCAGGAATGGATGAAGGCGAAGATGCCGCCGGAGACGATGCCCGGCAGGATGCTGGGCACGATCACCCGGCGCAGGGTCTGGGCGAGGCTGGCGCCGAGGTTGCGCGCCGCCTGCTCGAGGCGCAGGTCGAACCCGGCGAGGCTGGTCGAGACGATGATGACGACATAGGGGATGCCGGTGACGCCGTGCGCCAGGATGACGCCGGTGTAGGTGTCGAGCAGGCCGAGGTCGATCCAGAAGCGGTAGAGGCCGAGCGCGTAGACGATGGTCGGCACGAAGATCGGCACCAGCATCAGCGTGCGCACCGCCTCGGACCAGCGCGTACCGATGCGCCAGCAGCCGATGGCGCACAGCGTGCCGGCGACGAGCGACAGGAGGGCGGCGGCGACCGCGATCACGAAGCTCTGCCCGATGCTGGAGAGCCACGCCTCGCTGGTGAAGAGGTTAGCGAAATGCTGCAGCGACATGTGGTCCTGCGGCAGCGACAGGTAGCGCTTGTCGGTGAAGGCGACGGGAAAGACGATCGTGATCGGCAGCACCAGGAAGCCGATGATGGTCCAGGCGCCGACGCGGGAGAGGCGCCCTTCGCGGCCGTCGCCATAGGCGCTCATCCGCCCGCTCCGAACAGCTTCTTCAGGTCCACGACGCGGCCCAGCATCCACATCATCGCCAGGACGGTGAGGATCAGGGATGTCGCCAGCATGGTCGCCGGACCCCAGCGCAGCAGGTCGAGGATCTGCGTGCTGATATACTCGGTGATCATCAGCGTCTTGCCGCCGCCCAGGATGGCGGGCGTGATGTAGAAGCCCAGCGACAGGATGAAGACCAGCACGCCGGCACCGACGATGCCGGGCAGGCTGAGCGGCAGGAAGACCCGGCGGAACGCCTGGAACGGACGGGCGCCGAGGCCGCGCGCCGCGGCGATGACGCGCTGGTCGATCTCGCGCATGTTGGCGTAGAGCGGCAGGATGGCGTAGGGCAGCATGTAGTGGACCATGCCGACGCAGATCGCGAACTCGTTCCAGAGCAGCGACAGCGGCTGATCGATGATGCCGGCGCCGGTGAGCGCGCTGTTGATGACGCCCTCGCGCCGCAGCAGCGCCACCCAGGCGAAGCCGCGCACGAGGGCCGAAATCCACAGCGGCAGCACCACGCCGAGGAAGATCCAGCGCTGTGCCCTCGGCCGCGCATGGACCAGGGAATAGGCGACGACGTAGCCGAGGAGCAGGGTGACGAGGGTAGTGATCGCGCAGATCCGCGCCGTCGTGATCAGCATCTTGTGGATCGAGGCGCTGGTGAAGAGCAGGCCGTAATTGTCGATGCCGGGCTTCGGCTCGGTGACGCTGATCCAGAGCACTTGGCCGAGCGGGTACAGGTAGAAGACCAGCATCAGGACCAGCGCCGGAGCGACCAGGATCCAGTAGGCGTTGGGCCGTGGCCGCCGGGCGAGGCGCGCGGCGAGGGTGAGCGGCGGATGTGCGGCGGTGCCGATGGTCATGCGCCGCCCCTCAATCCTCGACCACGAGGGTGGACGCCTCCGGCTCCCAGCCGAGGAAGACGCGCCGGCCGGGCTCCGGCACCAGGTGGCAGCGCCAGGCGGGCACGGTGACCAGCATGCGGCGCTCGCCGGGCGGCAGGCCGTCGGCCTCGATGGTCAGGCGGAAGTCGGTGCCGAGATAGGTGCAGTCGGCGATCGTGCCCTGAAGCAGGTTGGCCGTCGCCGGCTTCACGTCGGAGCCCACCTCGATCTTCTCGGGACGCAGGGCGATGGTCACCGGCTCCCCCGGCGCCGGGGCGCCCGCCGCCTGCGCCTGAATCAGGCGCACGCCGCCGCATTCATAGGCGAAGCCGCCCTCGCGACGCTCGACGGCGCGGCCGTGCAGGAAGTTGCTCTTGCCGAGGAAGTCGGCGACGAAGCGCGTGCGCGGCCGCTCGTAGAGCCCCTCCGGCGTGCCAAACTGTGCCAAGCGTCCGTCGCGCATGATCGCGACCTGATCGGACATCGACAGGGCTTCGTCCTGGTCGTGCGTGACGTAGATGAAGGTCAGGCCGACGCGGCGGTGCAGGTCCTTGAGTTCGGTCTGCAGGTCGGCGCGCAGCTTCTTGTCGAGGGCCGAGAGCGGTTCGTCGAGCAGCAGCAGCGCCGGCTCGAAGGCGAGCGCGCGGGCGAGCGCCACGCGCTGCTGCTGGCCGCCCGAGAGCTGGCGCGGCGTGCGCGCGGCGAGGTTGCCGAGCTGCACCAGTTCCAGCATCTCGCCGACCCGGAACTGGATCTCGCGCTCCGGCCGGTGCCGGACGCGCAGCGGGAAGGCGATGTTCTCGGCGACGGTCATGTGCGGGAACAGGGCGTAGCCCTGGAACACCATGCCGAAATTCCGCCGCTCCGGCGGCAGATGCGAGATCGGCCGGGCATCCAGCAGGATCTCGCCGCCGCTCGGCGCGACGAAGCCGGCGATCGACATGAGAACGGTGGTCTTGCCGGAGCCGGACGGGCCGAGCAGCGTCAGGAACTGGCCGCGCTGGACCGACAGCGACACGCCGTCGACCGCCGCCACCTCACCGTAGCGTTTCGACAGATTGTCGAGGGCGAGGGAGTGCTGCAGCTCCGCCATCGTCTTCCCGCATCACCGGACCTTGCGGCCGGCGATGCAGGAAGGGTGCCACTCGTCGACGGCCCCTCAGGCCGCCCTGGCGCAGGCGGCGATGTCGGGCAGGTAGGCGTCGAGGCCGGGGACGCTGGCGTGCGGGTCCTTGGCGCGGTCGTCCCAGCGGCGGACGAGGAGGGCGTCTTCCCAGCCGGGTTCGGCGCGGAAGGCGGCGCACTCGGCCTCGCTCATCGGGCCGCCCTGGAGTTCCAGGCTCCGCACGGAGTCGGGCGACAGGCGGCCGAAATAGTCCGCCTCGGTAGCACAGAGATAGCGCTTGGCGGCGACATGCAGGCGGGTCGGCTGGGCGATCTCGTCGCCGAACAGGGCGGCCAGGATGCGACCGCCGCTGACCTCGTGGCGGTCGTCGATGCCGCGCTCGGCCGGATTGTCGTTCAGGCGGCCGAGCAGGTGGCCGACGTCGTGGAAGAGCGTTGCCACGACCAGTTCGGGCCGGTGCCCCTCGCTGCGCGCGAGATGGGCGCCCTGGAGCGCGTGCTGAAGCTGCGTCACGTCGGTCAGACCGTAGGGCAGGTCGGCCCGCTCGCGGTAGAGCTGGACCAGTTCTTCGGTGGAGCGGATCTTCATCGCCAGTCTCCCGCTTTGTCGCCGAAGCGTCATCGACGGCGGCTATAGCTCGCGTTATCGCGACTTCCGATGTCAATGGTGTGACGGCGGCGGACGTCGCATGATCACCGCAATGCGACGAGACGGGAGCGCCCGATGACCGACCTCGCCCCCTTCGCCGGCCCCGGCCGGTTCTGGAAGGGCAACGTCCACACCCATTCGACGCGCTCCGACGGCGCCTTGCCGGTCGAAACGGTCTGCGCGCGCTACCGCGACGCCGGCTACGACTTCCTGTCGATCACCGATCATTTCATGGAGCGGTTCGACTGGCCCGTGGTCGACACGCGCGGCGAGCGCTCCAGCAATGGGCGTTCGGGCGGCTTCACGACGATCATCGGGGCGGAACTGCATGCCCCGGCGACGAGCCACGGCGAGCGCTGGCACATCCTGGCGGTGGGGCTGCCGCTCGATTTCGCGCGCAACCTGCCCGGCGAGGACGGACCCGCCCTGGCTCTGCGCGCGTCGCAGGCGGGCGCGTTCGTCGGGATCGCGCACCCGGCCTGGTACGGCCTGACCACGGCGGATGCGCGCACGCTGCACTTCGCCGATGCGGTCGAGGTCTACAATCACACCTCGCAGGTGCGGACCGACCGCGGCGATGGCTGGTACCTGCTCGACGCGCTGCTGAACGAGGGGGCCCGGCATACGGCGATCGCCGTCGACGACGCGCATTTCCACTGCGACGACGGCTTCGGCGGCTGGATCAACGTGCGGGCCGAAAGCTGCGAGCCGGAGGCGCTGCTGGCGGCGATGAAGGCCGGCCGTTTCTATTCCAGCCAGGGCCCGGAGATCCGCGAAGTCACGCTGACGCCGGACACGATAGAGATCGCGTGCAGCCCGGCGCGCGCGGTGATCGCCGTCGGGCGGGCCTCGAAGAGCAGCCAGGTCGTGACGGAGGCGGGCGGCGAGGTGACGCGGGCCGTCCTGCCGCGCGAGCCGCTCGGTGCCAGTCCATGGCTGCGGCTGGCCGTGGTCGACGCCGCCGGCCGCCGGGCCTGGACCAATCCGATCTGGCTCGCCGGCCCCTGACGGGGAACCGCTTCCCGCGCCGTCGTTTTGCTGACCGAGAGCGAACGACATCCGCGAGAGGACGACATGTCGATAAGAACCACCATCCTGTCGGCGGCACTGCTGGCGCCCGCGGGCGCATGGGCCCAGGGGACGCCGGCGCAGAGCCCCCACCCGCAGGACGTGGTGCCGACCCCGGCCGCCGAAACGTCCGGTTGGGCTGACATCGGCCTCTGGGGCTGGATCGGCATCGTGGTCGTCGTCGTGATCCTGGCCGTCCTGTTCTGGCGCCGCCGCTGACGAGGCGGTCGCGCAGCGACCTCGGCGGTTCAGGTAATGCCGCTGGGTCTCGCACCCGGCAGAGTCGCTCGCTGAAATAAAAATTGTCGCCAGAAGCGAATAGGCGACCATGATTTGTGCTATGGTTTCCTGAATTCCCCGCAAAGAGGGCGTTATCGGGCAGCGATTTTCGCCGTCCGGGAAGTACAGGAGGCTTTAATGGTGGCCAAGAACAAGGCTTGGATTTCCCCTGCGCTCTGGGGCGTGGCGGCAGGTGCGGTCGCGACGATGGTTGTCGGTTTCGCCTGGGGCGGCTGGCTCACCGGCGGTACGGCGGAAAAGATGGCCGCCGCGCGCGAGGAGAAGGCGGTCGTCCAGGCGTTCCTGCCGCTCTGCGTCGCGGAAGGAAAGCTGCATCCCGATCAGCACGGGGCACTGGAGGCGGCGAGCTACTACCGCCGGGGCGACTTCGTCGAGAAGGCCGGCTGGGTGACAGTGACGGGTCCCTATCGCGAAGACGTCGCGTCGGCCTGCGCGGAAGCCCTGCTGAAGACGACCTGAGATGGTCCGGCGAGGCTTATGATCATAAGTCCCGAGCCTCGCCGATACCGCGGCGGACGACGGCCGCGTATGCGTTCGATGGCATTCGTCGGGCGATGCACGGATGTGCAGGCGGCAGTGGACCGGCCGGGCGGACGCGCCGAACTCGCCGGCAAGACCCAAAAGGATCTCGGCTGCGGCGAGGTCTACGAACTTCGGCGCTTCAGGGACGGCGTCGAAGGCGGGGTCGAGACCGAACCCGCGTGACGACGCGCGGACGGCGGCCCGTCCGCTGCTTCAGCGGCGGGCCGGGTGCATCAGGTCCGGAGCTGGCGCTCGAGCACGACACGCTCCTGCGTGCCGTCTTCCGCCTTGAGGCGGTACTGCGGCCCTTCCTTCTCGGCCGGAAGGAGACGCGTGACCGAGTAGGACTGCGGCCCGCCCTTCTCGACGATGTCGGACACGCGAACCACCTGCCCGACTTTGAACTTGTGCTCATTCATGGGTCGGGTCCTCGCTATCCGTTGAAAATCGGGCGGCGCCGAAGCATTCCACCGAGCGGGATATAAGATTTTTTCATCGCAATTCAACGCGTGCCTTTCCGGCCCGCCGCGTCTCCCAGGCTCGCCGCGGCGCCGCTCGCGAGTTCGACGATCTCATTGGTGATCTCCTCCTGCCGCAGATTGCGCGACTTCGACACGAGACTGTCGAGCGTGTTCATGACGTTGGTCCGCGCCGCGATCATGGCGCGCATGCGCGCCTCGTTCTCGGCGGCGAAGGACAGGACGACCGCCTCGCAGACTTCGGCGAAGACATATTCCTCGACCAGCCGGGCAAGCAGCAGTTCCGGCGGCAGCGTGATCCGCGGAGCGACGGCCGCGGGCGACACGGGGAAGCGGTCGAAGTCGAAGGGCACCAGTTTGCGCTCGACGATCCCGATCGAGGCCGATCCGTCGGGCACGGCGTGAACCACCGTCACCCGCGTGACACGGCCGCTGTCGAGCCGTTCGTACAGGGCTTCGACGATGCGGTTGGCGAGGCTCGCCGCCTGATCGACATGGGCGATCATCGGCGCCGACCACGCGACGGCGTCACCATGCTCCTCGGCCACCATCTGCCCGCGGTCGCCGATCAGCAGGAGCTGCGCCGGCGGATCCGTCTCGGACCGCACGAGCCGGCGGGCGGCATCGAGAACGCGGTCGCTGAAGACGCCGGCGAATCCCTGTTCGGCGCACAGCGCGACGACGGCGTGTATGCCGGGGCCGCTACGGGTCGGCGCCGGAGCGCGATCGCGCGGCAGGAAGGCGAGCGCCTGGCCGATGGCGGCGGCGATCGCGGCGGCCGTGCCGGCGACGCCGTCGAGATGGCGGCGCGCCTCGCGTGATCGCGCCGCGGCGATGCCGCGCATCGCACCGATCACGCCCGCGAGCTGCTTCACCGTGCCGATCCGCGCTTCGACATCGCTGAGCCGCTCGGTCACGGCGGGGGAGTCCGCGGCGCCGCAACGGGTTCAGCCGCAATGTCCGCGAGCGCGCGCACGGCGTTTACCAGCTGCAGCCGGGTGGCGTCGTCGAGCGTGCCCGTGCGGTGCACCGCCGCCACCGCATCGTGCGCATTGGCGTCCAGATGGCCGGCGAGGCGAGCCCGCACCGCCGCCACCGTTTCGACCGGCCGATCGTCGAACACGCCCTCCGCCAGGGCGGCGAGCAGTGCGACCTGGTCGGCGAGGCGCAGGCCGGCGAAGCGCGGCTGGGTGAGGAGGGCGCGGATGCGTTCGCCGCGGGCGATCTGCGCCTTCACGCGCGTGTCGGATATGCCTCCGAAGCGGGTGAACATCTCCAGTTCGAGGAACTGCGAATAGTCGAGCCGGATGCGCCCCGCGACCTGACGCAGGGCCGGCTTCTGCGCCTTGCCGCCGACGCGGCTGACGCTGAGGCCGGCGTCGACGGCGGGGCGCTGATTTGCGGCGAAGAGGCGGGCGTCGAGGACGATCTGGCCGTCGGTGATCGAGATCAGGTTGGTCGGGATGTAGGCGGACAGGTTGCCGGCGTCCGTTTCGGCGATCGGCAGCGCCGTCAGGGAGCCACCGCCACGTGCGGCGGAGAGCTTGGCGGCGCGTTCCAGCATGCGGGCATGGACGTAGAAGATGTCGCCCGGGTAGGCCTCGCGGCCCGGCGGCTCGCGTGTCAGCAGCGCCAGTTCGCGGTGGGTCGCGGCATGCTTGCTGAGGTCGTCGACGACGATCAGCGCATGGCCGCCGCGGTCGCGGAAATACTCGGCCATGGTGAAGCCGGCGAAGGGCGCGATCCATTGCAGCCCCGGCGAGGCGGCGGCCGAGGCGACGACGAAGATGCAGCGCTCCGGCGCGCCGTGTGCGCGGACCGCTTCGATGACGCGCTCGACGGCGGTCGCGCGCTGGCCGACCGCGACGTAGACGCAGACGATGTCGGAATGCTTCTGGTTGACGATGGTATCGACGGCGACCGAGGTCTTGCCGGTGGCGCGGTCGCCGACGATCAGCTCGCGCTGGCCGCGGCCGAGGGCGAAGAGTGCGTCCATGACGAGGATGCCGGTCTCGACCGGCTCGGCGACGAGGTCGCGCTCGATGATCGACGGCGCCGGCCGCTCGATCGGATGCCGGTCCCCCGCCGCGATCGGCTCGTCGCGGTCGATCGGCCGGCCGAGCGGATCGACGACGCGGCCGAGCAGCCCGGGCCCCACGGGCACGCGCACCACCTCGCCCGTGCCGCTGACGCGCGACCCCGCCTCGATGCCCGCGGCATCGTCCAGGATGACGGCGCCGATCAGGTCCTCGTCGAGGGTGAGGGCGAAACCCGTGCGGCCGCCGTCGAAGCGGAGCAGTTCGTTCAGCCTGACGTCCGGCAGGCCGGAGACCTGGGCGATGCCGTCCCCGATCCGTTCGACCCGGCCCACGCTCTCGGCCTGCGGGGCCAGGTCGGCGCGTGCCACGGCTTCGCGGCTGCGGCGCAGCCAGTCGGCGGCGTCATTGCCCGGCATGGTCACCTCGGGTCGGGACGCTTCGGGTGAGTTCCGCGGCGATGCGGTTTAGGTCGGCGCGAAGGCTGTTGCGGACTACCGCGTGCGGGGTCTCGATCTCCAGGCCGGCGACGAGGCCGGGGTCGACCGTGACCGCGAGTTCGACCGGCCGGCCGAGGCTGCGGGCGAAGGCGACGGCGCAGGCTTCAGTCTCGGCTACGGTCAGCGCACGCGGCGCCTTCACGGCCACGGGGGCGCCGTCCATCGCGATGCCGTTGCGGGTCGCCTCCGGCAGATCGGCGATCGCCGCGGCCAGTCCGTCGACGAACCCGGCGATGCGCGCCTCGGCCGGCAGTCGATCGAGCAGCCGGGCGGCGATGTCGACGGCGAGGCGGCCCGCCTGCCGGTGCATCTCGGCGGTCGCGCTCTCCCGCGCGGCCGCCAGCGCCGCATCGTTCGCCGCGCGCCGCTCGTCCGCCGCGATCTTCGCTTCGGCCAGGAGCGCTTCGGTGTGCTGGGCGGCCTCGGCTGCGGCGGCCTCAAGGATTTCGCGCCGCGCCGCTGCCGTGGCGGCAACCTCCGCCTCGGCCTTCGCGCGCTCGGCTTCGGCCCCGGCCTTCCGGGCAGCCGCGTCGTCCAGCAGCCCGGCGACGGCCTTCTGGCGGGCGGCGATCATCGCGGTGATCGGGCGGAACAGGAAGCGGTGCAGGATCCAGACGAGGACCAGCAGGTTCACGGCCTGGAGGCCGAGCGTCCACCAGTCTATGCGCATGCCGGCGCCCGGCTCACGATACGTAAGGGTTGGCGAAGAGCAGCAGCAGCGCGATCACCAGGCAGTAGATCGCCGTGGTCTCGATCATCGCCAGGCCGACGAAGAGGGTGCGCGACAGCGTGCCCGCTGATTCGGGCTGGCGGGCGATCGCGTCCATGGCGGCCGCCACGGCGCGGCCTTCGGCCAGCGCCGGCCCGAGCGCGCCGAACGACACCGCGAAGGCGGCGCAGACGATGCTGACGATCTGGATCCATTCCATCGCGTCTGTCACTCCTGGCTTGTGGGTCGAGGTTGCGAGGGGGGCTTCGGCGCGGCGCGGCGTTCGCCGACCGCGGCGGCGATGAAGACGGTGGCCAGGACCGCGAAGATGTAGGCCTGGACCATCCCGGTCAGCAGGTCGAGCGCCATCAGCGGGATCGGTACCAGCAGTCCGGCCAGCGACAGCACGATGCCGATCACGAAGGCGCCGCTCATCACGTTGCCGAACAGGCGGACGATCAGCGAGAAGGTCCGGGTGATCTGCTCGACGATGTTGAGCGGGATCATCACCCAGGTCGGCTCGGCGAAGGTGGCG
>Ga0114916_1000841_pt1 | contig 18911 bp, 16 predicted proteins | sample MalvirAntarct_66_FD_83501 | JGI IMG/M metagenome (GOLD analysis project Ga0114916, IMG submission 83501) | Marine viral communities from the Global Malaspina Expedition - Malaspina viral metaG Antarct_66 | ecosystem: Environmental > Aquatic > Marine > Oceanic | place: West Anvers Island... | reverse complement strand
TAGAAATTAAGAATAAAAGGCTATTAGAAGAAACGCCTGAAATAATAAAAACTACACACAACAATGTATAAAATAATAGCGGTTTAATCGCTAAAAAAAAGGAAGTATCTATAAAAAAGGTCTGTGCTTAACCAAAAAGTTAGTGCGTAAAAATCCGCTACTTTTCATATACTAACTGTTCAATCCCCTCTACCCGCCCATTTCCGCCATTTTCATCCCTACATGGCTAATGACCTCGTTGAATTCTTTGGTGGGGTTAAAATCGATGAGCTTGACATCTTCTTTCACGATGGCCGTATGCCCGGCCGGCATATAAAAGACATCGCCCTGTTCAAGCAGTTCTTCTTTCCCATCGTCATAGACCACCAACATAGCACCTTCGATGACATAGCCCCAATGCGGGCAGTGGCAACTGTCATTTTTCAGTCCGTTCAAAAGGGGGGTAAAATCGGTGCCTTTGGGCAGTTCGTTGTAGCAAACGGTCAAACTGCCAAAATTGGGCTGTGCGCGCATGGTGGTGCCAGGGCCCTGCATCGTCGTCGGAATTTGTTCTTTGTTGATTTTCATGGTATATCTATTTAATACCCATTAAGTTACAACATTAATACACACCCCCGACCAAAGAAATACCTCTTAAAAAACCCTTCACCTAGTGTTGCTGTTTGCCACTGGCGACTCCCTAACTTCCTTCACAGCGTGCGTAGATTTTTACCATCTTCAGCATGGGTCAGGGACCAGAGCGCTTCCGCTGAAACTTAAAAGGCATGCCCCTTATTCCTCCTTCTTCTTCTTCTTCTTCTTGTCACTGTTCATTAGCATCAGCACGATGCCGACGAGTCCGGCGCAAACGCCTGCAAAAATAGCGATCATGACAATTCCGTTGCCATAGTTCACAAGCGATAGTACCAGTGTATTCATAGATTGGTGGTTATATTCCGCCAAAAATAGCTGGGCGCGCCATTGTATGCTATGACAATGGTCAGGAAATCAAAATAATACGGGCCTTGGTATTTTTCCTTGCATATGAGGGCGGCGAAAGATTGGATGCCTAGGTTGGGTTCTGTATTTTTATAACGGTAAAAATGGTATCGTAACATGGTAGATAAAATTAAGTGTCCCAATTGTGCGCATGAGTTTGATGTGGAAGAAGCACTCTCCGGTAAAATGCAGGCGCATTTTAAGGCCGAGTATGAGCGTAAAGTAGCGGAGCAGGCAGAAATATTCAATAAGGAACGCAGCAAGCTCGCCCTCGAAAAAGAGGAGTTCGAGCAGAAAAAAGAAAAGGAGAACGAGCTGTTCAAGGAGAAACTGGAACAGCGCCTGGCGAAGGAGTCGGAAAAAATACAAAAGCAGACCAACGAAACCTTTGAGCAGCAATTGCGTGCCCTGCAACAGGAGAACGAGAAAAAGAAGGAGGAGAACAGAACCCTGCGCGCCCAAGAGATCGACCTGTTGAAAAGGGAGAACGAGCTCAAGGAAAAAGCAGAGGACCTGAAGCTGAACGTTCAAAAAGAATTGTTGGAGAAGCAGTCGATCATAGAGGAAAAGGCGAAGGCCAAAGAGCGGGAATCGATGGCCCTGAAAGAGAAGGAATACCAAAAACAGCTCGACGACCAAAAGAAGCTGATCGATGAAATGAAGCGCAAGGCCGAGCAAGGTTCCATGCAAATGCAGGGAGAGGTGCAAGAATTGGCCCTAGAAGAGCTTTTAAGGAACACCTACCCCTTCGATGACATTGACGAGGTGGGCAAGGGTACCCGTGGCGCAGATTGCGTACAAACGGTTATCAACTCATTGCAACAGACCTGTGGTTCTATCGTATACGAGAGCAAGCGTACCAAGAACTTCTCGAACGATTGGATCAATAAACTAAAGCAGGACCAGATCAACTGCAAGGCCGATCTTGCCGTCATCGTTACGGAGACCTTTCCGCCCGATATGGACCGTTTCGGAGAGAAAAACGGGGTGTGGATATGTGGCTTCAACGAGGTAAAAAGTGTTTCGCTGGTTTTGCGCGAGCTGTTGCTCAAAACACAGTCGATAAAATCATCGGACGAGAACAAGGGGGATAAGATGGAGTTGCTGTACTCGTACCTGACCAGTAACGAGTTCGTACAGAACATCAACAGGATCATCGAGAATTACGATTCTATGATCAAGCAACTGAACTACGAGAAGAAAGCGGCGTACAAGAATTTTGCCGTTCGCGAAAAACAGATCTGGGGCGTACAGGAAAATATCAATGTGCTGTTCGGTTCTATAAAAGGGATTGCCGGGAATTCGTTATCGACCTCTACCATCCTCGACCTGCCGGATGCTGAAATCGATTCGTAATGATTGGGAATGACCATTGGGGCCTTAGGCTTTAGCCATAACGGCGACAGTTTTACCACACCACGGGCCACCGATTTTCTATTGATTCGTAACCGCTATATGATGGTCGCCGAACCGTTCGATACCTACCGATCTTACCCGGAGGTATTTTTAACGTAGGCGATAGCTACCAAAGAGGTCACCAAACCCATGCGCCTTTGCATCAAAAAAACGGAATTGTAGTTTTTGGTGGCCCTTATTTTGTATGTTTAACGTATGGTGATGATCGGTGGTTAACTTTCGACATCCCCTATCAACCGCAATCATCCGTAAGAAGCCCATTGAAAGCCTTTTAATTGGTGTTGCAACATGCGAATAAAATGAGTGCAGTGACCCTATTCGAAGTCTCCCTACCCTTCACCAATCCGGTATTGAAATTCCTTTTGATATTGGTCATTATTCTATGTACGCCCTTATTGCTGAACAAAATAAAAATACCTGCCCTACTAGGCCTTATACTCGCAGGTGCCGTGGTAGGGGCCCATGGTTTTAATCTAATGGAACGGGATAGCGGCATCATACTTTCCGGTACCGCCGGCCTGTTATACATTATGTTCCTTGCGGGATTGGAAATTGATCTGGCAGATTTTAAAAAGAACCGTCAAAAAAGCGTGGTCTTCGGCCTCTATACCTTTAGCATACCCATGATATTGGGGTTTGTCGCAGGTTTCTACCTTCTTGAATTCTCCCTGGCCACTTCTGTCCTATTGGCAAGTATGTTCGCTTCACATACCCTGATAGCCTACCCATTGGTCAGCAAATTAGGGGTCGCGAAAAATAGGGCCGTAAACATTACGGTAGGGGGCACGTTGATTACGGACACCCTGGCGCTCTTGGTGCTTGCGGTCATTGTGGGCATGCATACGGGTGAGGTAACCTACGCATATTGGTTACGGCTATCGATGTCCATCGTACTTTTTGGGGCTACCGTTATGTTCCTATTTCCCATACTGGCACGGTGGTTTTTTAAACGGTTCAATGACCATATCTCCCACTACATTTTTGTTTTGACGATGGTTTTTCTGGGGGCCTTTCTAGCGGAGATTGCCGGTATCGAAGCTATCATCGGGGCATTTTTAACCGGTTTGGCCCTGAACAGGCTTATTCCCAGAACCTCGCCCCTTATGAACAGAATCGAATTTGTAGGCAATGCGATCTTTATTCCCTTTTTCCTGATCGGGGTGGGCATGCTGGTTGATTTCAGGGTGTTCTTTAAAGATTGGGAAACCATTAAAGTCGCCGTGGTGATGATCGTAGTGGCCACCCTGGCAAAATATCTTGCGGCATGGTTGACCCAAAAAACATTTCACTTTTCAAAAGATGAGCGCCGATTGATATTCGGACTCAGCAATGCCCAAGCAGCGGCGACCCTTGCGGCCGTGTTGATAGGCTATAATTTAATTATCGGGGAAACAGCGACGGGCGAACCGATTCGACTGCTCAGCGAGAACGTGCTGAACGGCACCATACTAATGATCCTGTTCACCTGTACCATAGCATCGTTCATTGCCCAGAAAGGGGCCAAGAACATTGCCTTGTTGGAACAATCAGCTTCGGCCCCGTTTGATGATACCTACGAGGAGAAAATTTTGATCCCGATCAATAATAGCAACACGACCGATGACCTTATTACTCTGGGGATGATCGCTTCCTCTAAAAATAACAAAAATGGGCTGTTTGCCTTAAGCATCATCGATGATTATGAAAAAGGAAGTTTCACGGAGAAAAACGGGCGTAAAATTTTGGAGCATGCGGTGATGACCGCTTCAGCGACCGATACCATCCTTCACCCCCTGTTGCGATACGACCTCAATATTGTGAACGGCATCGCAAGTGTTGCCAAAGAACACCGTATTACAGACCTCATCTTAGGATTGCATGTCAAGAAAAACCTCTCCGATTCTTTCTTGGGCAATTTGACCGAAGGTATTTTGGCCAAATGCAGTCAAACCACCTTTATATACAAGCCCATACAGCCGTTCAGCACCCTAAAAAGACATCTCATCATTGTTCCCGAGCATGCCGAAAAAGAGGTTGGTTTTTTATTGTGGCTGAAAAAGATCTGGAATATTGCCCAGAATTCGGGTGCCAAACTGCTGTTTTTTGGAACCACGGAAAGCAGAAAGGCCATAGAGACATCGGCCGCGAAACATCGGATCGCCTTTCAATTCAATGAATTTACCGATTGGGATCAGTTTATGGTCCTTAAAAAGGAATTGCAAAAAGATGACAATCTTATCGTTGTCCTTAGTAAGAAGAAGATGCCCTCCTATCATAGCAACATGAGTAAAATTGCGGTTTATCTCAATACCCATTTTACCCGAATGAGTTACATTTTGATCTACCCCATGCAACCGGGCGCAAAAGATGATTCAAGAATCGATATGACCAACCCAGCATTATTGGAACCTTTTGAAAGAATGGATGCGTTCGGACAAACGATTTCCAAAATCTTTACCCGTAGCAACCCCAAAAACTAAGGGTGGTTTAATGGTTCAAATAGGCATCGGTTTTCATTATTCAACCGATGTGGAAGAAAACAGAAAGTCCAGGGCTACTTATGCTAAGCACCCATCCAATTTTTAAAGTCAGATGCCTTTGCCTTACTGACCACGATACGCTCTTTTGCGATCGGGTTCAGGTTTACCAGCAACTTACCGTTGAAGTAGTATTTTATATTGACGACCGCCTCCCGGTTTACAATGCACTGCCGGTTGGCCCTAAAGTAATTTTTTGGATCGAGGCTTTCTTCGATATCCTCCAATTTACCTTCCACACTATAGGTTTGCTTATCGCGACTCACCGCTTTTACGACGCCGTGATCGATCAGGAAATAAGCAATATTCTCGGTTTTCAAAGGAATCATTTGATCCCGCTGACGTACCAGAAAGGTGTTTTTATAGCTTTTTTGGCCTGTAGTGCCCTTTATCAATCCGATCAAGCCCTTTAATTGGTCGTCATCGATACCCTGCTCCTTCTTCTCCTTCTGCTCTACCTGTACGGTATACTGATGTAAGGCATCGGTCAGTTCTTCTTCATCAATAGGCTTCAACAAATAATCGATGCTGTTCACTTTAAACGCCTTTAGGGCATACTGATCATAGGCCGTAGTAAATACCACGGGAATACCGATTTTAACCTGTTCGAAAATCTCAAAGGAAATACCATCGGCCAAATGGATATCCATCAGCACCAAATCCGCATCATGCGGTTTCGAAAAATAAGCGACGGCCGCCTTGATCGTATCGAAAATGGCCAACACGTCAATATCGGGGTTGATACGATTTAATAGATACGTTAGATTATCGCTTGCGGCAAGCTCATCTTCTACAATGACGATTTTCATACTAATTTTCTTAAGGGCAGTTCTACTTGAAAGATATCGTTCTCGGTACGTACCAGAACATCTTGTTGCTGCAAAAGTAAATATCGTTTCCTTAAATTCAACAGTCCGGTACCCGTACCCACCGCCATCGTCGTTCTTGGGCGTAAGGGGTTTTCTATAAAAATGGAATTATCCTTTGAATACACACGTACCATCAACGGATTCGATTCGGATATTTCATTGTGCTTTACGGCATTTTCCACGAGCAGTTGCAGGGCCAACGGGGGAATTTTCTTTCCCTTTAAGCTTTCATCGATATTTACCTCAATAGTAAACCGATCCCGATACCGGGTTTTCATAAGGTAGGTATAGCTTTCTAAAAACTTCAGCTCTTCGCGTATGCTTACCAAATCGTTATCGCCGCTCTGTAAAATATAGCGGTACATGTACGACAGCTTTTTTACGAACTGGGTAGCGGCCTCGTTATCCCGAATAAGGGATGTCAGCGAATTAAGGCTGTTGAACAAAAAATGGGGGTCTATTTGATTTTTGAGTGCCGTAAGTTCTTTCTGTAGGTTCTGATGTTTTAAATGCTCGTTCTCTATATCGCTCACCCGTTGATTCACTTGTAGGCGTAAAATTCTCGCGATAAAAAACAATACGACCAATAGGGTAACATACCCAAAGGCCAAAAAGCCCCTGTCCTCTTCCGACAATGGACTGTTTACCACAATGGGATGCAGCTTTTTCCACAGTGCCAAGGTGGCAAAAAGGATGACCACGTCCAATACAACGGCACATAGGGTCGCGTAGATGCCCCGAAGTTTAAATTTCAGGTAAACGATATTGGCATTGACCTCTAAAATGAACCAAGAAAAAAAGAACATAAACACCAAGCGATACAGAAAATCGAATACCCAAACACTTTCAAACTGTTCGTTACCCGAGCTTATCAAATTATACACATGTATATTTCTAGGCAAGGAAACCAATACGGCCAGTAACAGGGCGATTTTTATATTCTGTATTTTTTTAACTCTCGGTAGACTCATTTTATGTACGTTAGCAAAGCACTTATCAAATTTACATCAATTTTACTGCGGATACCCGCCGTAGTTTATAGGACCAAAAAAGGCCTTCAAAGAATATTTGAAGGCCTTGACCAACTAAACTAACTAACTGAACTAAACCTTATAAGGATCAAAGTTTGCAGGTAAATATTCATTTACATCGAACCCTAATTCTACTTCTTCCTCAATCTCTATGACATTGATATCTGCAATATCAAGTTGAAAACCTTTGTAAGGATTAAAACCATATGGCAAATACACCGATGCATCGGCACCCAATTCTATTTCTTCCTCTATTTCGATAACCTCTAAATCTGTTGAAGGATCAAGAGAAATGACCTCTGCCTGTTCTTTTAACGACTCTTCAAACGGATTCGTCATATCGTTGAACAAAGCGCTATTGGCCACTTTCATTTCATATCTATGCTTCTGTTCTGCGGTAAAGGAGATAAGAACCCCTGCTACGAGTACCAAACCAAAAATTAATTTTACTTTTTTCATATTTTTATATTAAACGTTGTGTTATTGTAATATTTGTTGGTACAAATGTACACCACACCCCCGACCACCATGGCTGCTTTTTAAGTGAACCGTCTTAAATGGAAGGTGAAACGTCTTAATTGAAAACCGAAGTTTTAATAAGATTCAGCATGAAGACCATATGGGGAGAGAAAAAAGCAGTTCCAGAAAATCGAACTCCTTGTAAAGAGTGTTTCAATGAGGACATAACGCTGCTACCTAAAATGTATACGTATAGGGAAAGGACCTTTTTTCACATAAAAGGGATGTACTTTTTTCTAGAAAACCTTGAACTATGCCTTTCTTCAGAAAGAACCTTGTGGTTAGCCGTGTTCTAAAAGGTCGCCTTGGTAGACGCTTTCATAGCGCTCTTTATTTGGAAAACCACGTACGAACGGTTTCCTCCGCCAATTTGTTATTGGGGGTAAAGGCGTTGTTGTTTTCCCCGCGGTATTCGAGGTAGCTGGGAAACTTCCACCAGAGGATGCCTTGGCACCACGGTTCGTTCTCAATGCCCTTAAAGATGATTTCATAGCAACGTGCCTGCATTTCTTCATTAATGCTCTCATCGGCCTCTGCATGCGGATTTTTCCATGGGGCGTCAATACTCCTAAAACCGATTTCGGTAAAAACAATCGGTTTTTCGAAACGTTCGTATACGTTTTCAATCTTTGCCTTAACCATTTCGAAACGTTCGCTCATCTCTTCGTCGGTAGGGTCATCTTCCTTGCTCAGCGGGTAATAACAATTGAGTCCGATAAAATCCAAATCGTCCCAGAATTCGATATTCTCGAATTCTTCGCCCCAGTTGGCCGCATAGGTAAGTTGCCCCGAATACAAGCCCCTTGTTTTCTTGATCATTTCCCGCCACGCCTCCGGATGGCCAATAGTGGCCTTGGTAAATTCTACCCCGATGCATAGGGCATCCATATGATGTATTTCGGCCAAAAATGCATAATGGCGAATCCATCGATAATAATAGTCGAAAAATTGGTCCCACTGCTCATCGGTAGGCATTTCAATACCGCCCGGCCAACTGCCCCCTACATAAATTTGAGGCTTTAACAAAGTATACATTCCCATATCCCTGGCCGTCGCCACCGCATGTACTACCGCATCATCATTTTCGCCACCCGCGTTGTCGCTGAAATGTAACGGGGTCGGTGTGTTGATATCATTGATACCGGTATAGGGTACGATTGCCATGGCATTACTGCCCATATTTTTTTGCTTCAACAACGACTCTGTTGCTTTTTGTGACCCATAGCCATTATAAATACTGTACCCCTCATGTGCAAAATTGAAGCCCTTTAAATAAGGCATCTTGTTGGGTTCCGACTTTTCTTTTGGATATACTTTGGGCAACCTCTTTAAATATGCCCGCCATTCAACTTCCAAGGCTTTCATTTCTTGGTCGCTAGGTACCATGTTCGGGTAGGTATCCAAATAGGTGCTCTTGCCCCAAGTGGCTATTAGAAAGTCTGAGAATGCCCCTGCCATACAATCCCTGATAAGGGAGGATTCCATTTTCAAGAATGAATTGTCCAACAGTTCGTTCACCGATAGGGTATTATCGGATTCCACAAGTCGGGCGGCCCAGTACTTATACCCTTTCTTTTGCCACGTCTCGGTAAAATAAATGGGTAGCCCAAGGGTAAGTATGTCTTTATTGGAAGCGCCAATCACATGATGTAGTATAAGCGCATTATCCCTACCGATATTATTATCCGCATAAATGGCATTGACAATAGTGTGCACCGAATTGTTAATGGTATCAAAGGTGGAGTGGTCGGTATTGCCCGTCATCAAACCTTTTTCCTCGGTACAGGTATAAAAATTATAGGTGATCTTCGGAATAGTTGTACCGCTTACAAATTCGATGACCTTGTTCGTAGCGGCAGTTATCGATTCTTCCAATGCCGTTACCTCGGATGCATCAATGGCCTTTTTATGGTCTATGAACCGAAATTTATCGGTATCGAGAATGACTTGGGTGCCTGTGGAAAAATCGAAAAAGGTGGTAGCATCGATATCCCATGCGGCATTAAAATCGCCCATGACCAAACGCTCGGTATTTTGATGAAGTTCATAATCAAGATTCTGTCGGTAAAACGACTGCCCCTGTTCGGCAACTTTTTCTGCAAAGACCTTAAAAACCTGATTCGCATCGGCCCCTGTTAAAAAGCTGTAGGGAATTTTGGAATTGATAGGATTAGGATAAAAGCTTACACCCAAAATAGCGTTTTCGGCAGGCACCTTTTTGGCCCCCATGGTAATGTATTTCGTAGAAACCTGAAAAGGCGTATGCGTGATAAATTTTTTTAGAACTGCATGCTCATGGATCGCACCGACCAAATAAATAATATGGTTACTTATATCTTCATCGCTAAGCTCATCAACATGTTTATAGGTGATTTTAGCGCTGCGCCGTGATGGTGTCAACTCACGAAGGGAAAGCTCATGTAACAGGTCTTTATACTGTTGGTTCAGCTTCGGATCTTCAGCGCCGTAGACTATTAAAATCTCGCGTTTTTCATAAAAACTTCTGCGCAATTCACGGCGGGAAGGAACAGCCTCTAAGGCCTCTACCACATCCATAGCATCGTTACTTGGCAAATACTGCACTCCGGCAAAGCCAACGATACCGACAATAATAAAAAATGCCCCTAAGAGATACTTCCTTTTCATAGGCCACTTAACACAAACACTTGTTTAAGATAGTAAACTAGCCTATGCAAACGCCGTATAGTCCTTTATTTAACGTTTACTTTAGACCTCATGCCGTAGTATAGAAAACCGATCCGTATGGTATAACCGTAATTGTGATGTAACTTTGAAACACCAAGTACCAACAAACAGATGAAACCATTTAGTACGACACTCCTTTTCATACTCACCTCATTGATCGGTGTTGCCCAAAACAATTCGACCATAGCATTACAAAAATTTACCGAGCTGAAGGTGTACGATAGAATCAGTGTGACCCTGGTTCCAAGTAATGAGAACAAAATCGAAATAAGTAGTGAAAACAAGAAAGATATAGGTGTTACCGAAAGCGACGGGCACTTACGCCTAAAAATGGCAACGACCGACTTTTTGACGAATATTACCGTGAATGTAAAACTTCACTATACCGAAGCGTTATCGGTCATTGATGCCAATAAAAACTCTAGAATCATCGCTACGGGACTGGTGAAGGGCACTTCGTTGGCAATTGAAGCGCAAGATGCAAGTACCATCACCTTAAATATTGCATATGACGATGTAGCCGCCAAAAGCACCAGTGGTAGTGAGATCAAACTCTCGGGAACCGCTTCCGAACAACATATAACCATCAATACCGGGGGAAAGGCCTTCAACAAGGGACTAAAGACAAAAAATAGTCTGGTGATGGTATTGGCAGGTGGTTTTGCCGAAATACATGCAACCGAAAAGGCCGTTGCCAAAGTAAAAGCCGGTGGGGTAATTACCATCTACGGTCGGCCAAAAACTATTGAAAAGGATGATACCTTTGGCGGTAAGATCGCCGTTATCGAATAGCTATTGTTCTATACTGTGCGCCTCAAAGGATATAAGTTCATTATCCTCGAAACGTGGTGTAAGTTCTATGGGGTTGCAGCACACTTCGCAATCTTCCACATAGGTCTGTTGTGTGATAGAGGGATCTAGAAGCATCGACACCTCTTCCCAGCAATACGGACATTGAAAATAATGCTCGAACATAGTCCCTTAGGCTCCTTTCAATTCTTTGGCCAATTCTTTTAGTGTAAGTGTCTGTATCAAATTATCGGCATTGGAAGTAAAAATCGTTCGATCGCCCAATTTTAGGAACAATACATCATTTTCCTCGTCTAAATTCACGTCGGATGTGCTGGCTTTTACCTCTTCCAATTTCACATCGAAACGTTTCTTTAAAGTAATGGCACCATCGAAATTGGTAAGTTCAAAACCGTTATAATCGAACAAACGTTTTAATCCGTTAAAAAAACCAAAGCCTATGAACACCAGTGCCGCAATAGCAAACTTATATGCCAAGGTAAAAACATCGAGCTCCTCACCATTGATAAACAAGAACACCAAATTTATACAGCCGTACACGCCTACCAAGAAAATGATTAGCCCCATGATGATGGCAAATACATCGGTAAACGTGGCTTTTTTGGTCCTTGTTACCGTTATTCCACTCGGGCTTCTTTCCGCTTGAAAACCGAAATCCTTTAAGAATTCCAAGTTTTTAACCTGAGCCAATTTATTGGAAATAGAAGTTTCTAAAGGGGTAAGGTCGACCATTATACCACGGTCCTGTATTTCATCCCTTAAGCGCAGCTGTGATTCGAATGTTAAAAGAGACTGTTGATATAGAATCTCTATCAGCTCGCTATTTGTTCTATTGCTATACATTTTTCATCCTTTATTAGTAACCGTTACAGTTCAACATTCAACAACTGACCTGTAAGCTGCAGTAATTGAAGCTCTGCCAATTTAGCATCGTACTTTGCCAAATTCTTATTGGTTTGAGCATTTAATAAATTAATTTGCGCCTGCCTGAATTCAATAGAGGTAATACTTCCTATTTGAAATTGCTCCTTGGAACGTTCAAAATTATTTTGGTTCGTAAATACATTCTGTTCTTGAATCTGATATATTTTTAATCGGTTTTCGTAAATAGCCATGGCATTCTGCATATCCCGATTTACTTCTAATTCTACCTGTTTACGCAGCAACTCTTGATTGGCATACGCAATCTTTGAATTCTTTACTCGTACGGTGGTACCGCCACCATCAAAAAGATTCCAGGTAAGACTGGCACCCAAAGAGAGGCTATTTGAGATTGAATTGGTTCCTGGGAAAACAGCCCCTGTTAAAAAGGCCGATGGTGCATTCTGATTTCTGTTCCAACCGTACGATCCCGTTAGGTCAAGTGTCGGCAAGTATCCAGATTTATTCACCTTTATATCGTATGCATTGATATTCAGATTCGATTCTGTTTGTAGAATGGCCACGTTATTGGTGATAACCTGGTCCATAAATTCCACAATCTGAAATTTTGGTATAAAGGTCACCGTGGTATCTACTTCATACTCTTCATTTAAATTCTGATTGAGCACCACGTTTAAATCCCTTTTTGCATTGGCCAATTGCTGCTCGGTATTCAGTAAATTAATGCTATCGTTAGTAACATCTACTTGGGCATTTAAGATGTCAAGCTTGGTGTTCTGACCATATTCAAACGAGTATTCCGCTCTTTTGATCCTATCTTTGGAAATGTTCAGCGCTTGTTTTTGTACATTCTTATTCTCGGTGAGTCGGGCAATCTCAAAATACACACTGAACATTTGAATCATGGTATTCTCAATCGTTTCCCTAGCTTGTAAGGTACTTAGCTGGTATTGCTCTTTAAGTCTTTTGAAGTTGTAGAACCTTCCCAGCCCATCGAATAAGGTATAGTTCAGGTTCAACCCAGCATTGTATCGTTGGCTTTCGGCGTCATTTACTTCGATGTTTCCCCGCTCACTACCATCATCGTTGAATTGACCTGGAAATTCAGTGGTCGTATCGTTATTGTTGTACGTGGCACCAGCGGTACCGGTCAATGTGGGCAAATACCCGGAGTTTAATACGCTCGCATTGTTATCGGCAATATCTATTTGATTCTTTGCAATTTCAATTCCGTAATTATTCTCTAATGCCAATACTACCGCCTCTTCTTTAGAGAGTGTTTTCTCTTGTGCAAAAACAGCACCCATCGAAAACAATACCAGCAATTGGATGAATCGTATTTTAATCATTATAATGTACCTTCTATATTCTTATGAGTATTTGTAACACCTTCCTCAACTAGATCATGAGGACTTTCGCTCCCGTTCAACTGATGTATTTGACCTTCTAAATGGGCAGATTCCTTCTTTTCTATAATTGCCCGCTCCACTTCTTCCTTGGTAATCTTATGTCCTGAAGCAAGCATTCTATTTTGAGATTTCAAATTATTACTGAACGATAGGAACAAGGGTAACATCAACAAGGTAAGCACGGTGGCGATACCTATACCATAGGCGACAGAAATAGCCATCGGTATTAAGAACTGTGCCTGTCTACTCGTTTCCAACATTAAGGGAGCTAAACCGGCAATTGTTGTGACCGAGGTCAGGAAAATAGCCCTAAACCTAGATTTGCCCGCTTCAAAAATGGCATTGTCGAAGGTCATACCTTCCCTTAAATTCGAATTGAACTTACCGATGAGTACCAAACCGTCATTCACCATAATACCGATCAAGGCAATGATTCCCAATAGTGAAATAACATTGATAGGAAAATCATGGATAAAATGGCCCCATGCTACTGCCGTAAAACTAAAGGGGACCAAAAGCAATAACATCAACGGTTGACTAAAGCTTCTGAAGGTAAATGCAATCGTGATATATATGAGAAGCAATACCGTGAATCCTACTAATTTCAAGGAGCCTGTCAATTTGCCCAATTCCCGATTCTGGCCTTCGTAGGAAGCACTCACCGTTGGATATTTGGATTGTATCTCTGGCATGATAACGTTCTGAATCTCGGTCATGATTTCGGTCGGACTATCCTTTACATCCTTCATATCTGCCGAAACCTGAATTTCTCGCCTACCTTCCAATCTATTGATGGCCACATCGCCCCGCTCTATGGTATAATTTGCAATTTCACTTAACGGAACGCGTTCACCCGTAGGGGTCACAATGCGCATATCATCTAAATTATTGATCGAGGAGCGCTCGTCTCGCTCATAGCGCACCCATACCCTAATTTCATCTTGCGACCTTTGAAATCGCTGTGCCTGTACCCCAAAAAATCCTGCCCGTACTTGTGCCATGACTTCCCGTAGATCCAAGCCCAATAAATAGGCATTTTCCTTTAAGGTCATTCGAATTTCCTTAATACCGGCCGGGTCATTATCCGCAATATCCTTTAATCTTGAATTGTTCAGTAAAGCGTTCTTAAGCTCGTTCTTTGCCGCCTTAAGTTCATCGATATTATTTCCTAAGAGCGATACGGAAACGGGCGAACCACCAAAGTTGCCCCCTGATCCGTATATCAAACTTTCGACCCCAATTACCGGCCCTACCAGTTCTTCCAATCTACTGGTAACCATATCGGCAGAAACCTCATCAGGCCTTTCTTCCCCTGGCAACAGGTTTATGGTCAATTGGGCAGATGAAGAACCCGATCCCAATCGTCGAATCATGTTTTCAAAAAGTATTTTATCGGTGCCTTTTAAATACTTCTCCGTTAATTCTTCATTTACAATGGCTGCTTTGTCTTCAATCAGTGAAATAATGGAATCTGTAATTTTTTCGTTCGTACCGTTTGGCATTTCCAATTCGATACCGACCCTATCACTCGCTACTCTTGGAAAAAATGCGGTTCTGATAATACCACCGCCAACGGAGGCCAAAGTTAGAATAAGGGCCGCTGCAAACAGACTAAATGTAAATACCTTGTAGTTCATGGCAAAGCGCAATACCGGGGTATACATCTTATCGCGCATCCAAACCATCAACCTGTCCCCAAACTCGTTGATCACCCTTAGTTTTGCAAAGGCTTTGCTTAATCCGCTTTTGGGTTTGTTGTCCAAGGGCTGTAAGGCTTTTGAATGTGCCAAGTGAGCCGGCAGAATGATCAAGGCCTCTACCAAAGAAACTACCAAGGTAAGTATCACGATTACCGAGACTTCTCCAAAAAATTCACCGATTCTACTATCCAAGAACAAGAATATGGAGAAAGCCAGTATCGTCGTGATGATGGCCGATATAATTGGGGGCAACACCTCCATAGTGCCATCTACGGCAGCTTGCACCGGCGATTTCCCTTTTTCGTAATGTTGATAGATATTTTCGGCGATTACGATACCATCATCTACCAAAATACCGATAACGATGATCATACCAAACAAGGACAGTACATTAATTGTCACATCAAAGAAACCGGCAAAAACGAACATTCCTAAAAATGCGACCGGCAAACCGAAAGCTACCCAAAATGCCAACCTGGTGTTCAAGAACAAGGAAAGAAAAATCAATACCAACAGCATACCCATAATAGCATTCTCTGTTAATAACTGGGTACGTTGTACAAGGGTGGTCGATTGATCGGAAACAATATCCAACGTCACGTTGTTGTATTTCTGATTAAAGTCTTCTATATATTCCTTTACCTGATCGGCAGAGGCAATTAAGTCTTCATTGTTCGTACTTGTAATCGTCGTACTTACCGATAGATTTCCATCAAAAAAAGTTGCGTTCGGAGATTCGGCGAAACGATCTCTTACGATGGCCACATCCTTTAATCGGATAACAGTACCTGATGGGTCTGCCTTTACCACTAAATTATTAAGTTCGTCGCCATAGTAGGAGCGGTTATTGGCACGGATCAAATACTCTTCGGCATCAGTTTTAATATTACCTCCCGTAACCAGAATATTGGCATTACTAACCGCGTTGGCCACTTCGGTAAAAGAAATACCATATGCCAACAGGTTATTTTCGTTAACGGCGATTTCGATTTCTTCGGCCGGGAAACCCGAAATTTCAATTTGGGAAATACCTTCCATCGCTCGCAGATCATTCTCAATTTGGCGACCAACACTCTTTAAAGTGGCCAAAGGAATATGGTCTCCACTAATAGCGAATGAAATGGTTTGACGAACAGCCTCTAATTTTGCTACGACCAACGGTTCCATACCCGTTGGGAAAGTAGGAACTCTATCAACCGCGTTTTTGACATCCAATAGCATGAGGTCGATGTCCTCTCCTTTCTCAATTTCGACATTGATCGTTCCGCTATTTTCCCTTGACGTGGAAGTAATCCTATCCACCCCTTCCAGTCCCTTTAAATTATCCTCTATTTTAAGAACGATTCCTTCTTCCACCTCTTGCGGTGACGCCCCTGGATAGGTAATAGTAATCGCAATATTCTTAGATTCCGTTAAAGGAAAGAAGGATGATTTTAAGGACTTGGCACCCACGATACCGAAAAGTGCAAAGGAGATAACCACCACATTTACGGCAACATGATACCGAATAAAATATTCTATCAGTTTACGCATTATCCTTTTGTATTTTCTGGTTGTTCAGAATATATTTTTACAGCCATACCTGTATAAGCACCACTTAGCGGCTTAGACATAATGGTTACCCCGTCGGGCACATCTTTTAATACCACACGTTTGTCAGAAAAATAAACGGGAGTCACATCGATAATATCCAGCACCGAATCGCGTACTACAAATATTCTGTTTCCATCTAACAGTAGACTTCTATCTATTTCAATGGCATTCTCCTCTTTTTTAGCATCTAGATTGGCCTCTAGGTACATGCCTTCACGTAGGTTTTTATCATCGACTTCGATATAAGCCTTTACCGTTTGTGTCGCTTGATCGATACTACCGTTGATTCTGGTAACGGTGCCTTTGTATTCACTATTATCATCTAAATTGGTAAGCGCTACCGACTCCCCTACTTTCAGCAAGTCAGTAAACCTTTTGCTGATAGCAACCTCTAGCTCATATACCTCAGGATTAATAAATTCCCCTAATTTCTGACCTGACCTGACCAAAGTACCCTCTGTCACTACCACCTCGGTAAGTACTCCTGTAAATGGAGCGACAATACGATATTTAGAAAGTCGTTGCTCTAAATTTTTCACATTATAATAGCTGGTCAAGATACCCCTACCGGAAATAAAGAATTTTTCTTTTTCGGTTTCCATTGCCGGTAATGCAGGCGTACTTTTCGACATATCAAAATTCGAAAGATAATTTTGCCATTTAGAGTAGATATCTGGGTAATCTAATCGCAAATCCGGCATAACGGATGTCAATTGATTGAACAGATTACTTTTTGCAGATTGTACGCTTGCCGAATATTCATCGGCATCAATACTGATAATCGTTTCTCCTTGTCGAAACGTTTGACCTTCCTTGAACAGCTTACTTCCCCTATTAAAGACACCTTGAACCTCTGCATATAATTCTACCCGTTGCTTGGCCGTTAAATTACCGTTTGCCGTTACCACAATAGGTACCGTACTATTTTCGACAACCTCGGTGAAAACAGTTTTTACTACTTTCTCCGCCCTCGGTTTAAATGTCTTTTTACTATCAATAATAACCTGTGATAAAAAGAAGGAAACTACAATCAATAATATTCCTAGAACGGTAAAAATAATTTTTCGCATTTTATTATAATTTATAAACGTGTTAAAGACAACACAAGACCAAAGATACTTTTTAATGTTATTACTATTTCTTTATACCTGAAAGGACCTATACCAATGGTGAAACGATTTTGACATTATTTCGATGCATCGATTTTATAAAGTAATACCATTATAAAACTTCCTATTAAAAACGATTTGTCGCATCCCGTACATACCATAGTCCGATTTTAATTAGACAATCAGGTTAAAGAAATGTTACAATAGAATACGGTAATTTATACAGATATTAACTAGAAACTTTTAAAAATCAATTCGTCGACGGCGAATCTACAAAAAAACATATATGGCATTTATCGTTTCTATGGTTAAAGAAATCATAAAAACTGCGAATAGTAGTAAGAATCAAAAAAAGGGATGCTTTCGCATCCCTTTTTCAATATTCTCCATTTATTTAATTCCTTTTTGCATCTTCAAACTTGGTATCCGCAATACGGGCCCTACTTGCCTCGGTAGTCCCGAATTTCATGTTTAAGAATTCATCATCACTATCAAAGACAGCCAATTTGGTACTTTGCATTCGCAGCAAAGTATTTAAAGACCTAAAATCATTGCCTTGCAACTGCACAAATTCAAGATTACTTAAGGTAGCCATGCCACTCGGCAAATCGCCTTCAAAATTATTATAAGAAAGAATCAGTTCTTTTAATTTCACCAATCGCCCTAGATCGACCTCTATGGAACCAGCTAGTTTATTGCCAAAAAGTTCCAATTGCTCCAAGTTTATCAATTTCTCAATAGATTTCGGCAAACTACCCTCTAAATAATTACTTGACAGGTTTAAAGTTTTTAGACTTTCTATTTCGCCTATTCCACTAGGAATTGCTCCTTGTAATAAATTATTGAACAACGAAAGTTCTTGCAGATTCTTCATTTTAGAATAGTCTTGCGGTAGGGTACCACTCAATTTATTCATTTCAAGTCGTATCGATTTTAATTCGGCCAACACGAACAGATCGTCAGGTAGTTCTCCTTCTAACACATTAAAGGAAAGATTCAAAGTTGTTAACTTTGACAAAGCCGACATACCCTCAGGGATTTTACCTGTAAGGTTATTACGGTACAACTTTAAGCCAACCACATGCCCATCTTTAACCTCAACACCATGCCAGGTAGCTGGGCTTTCTTTCAAATTCCATGTCTTTAACCACTGCTCTCCATCAGTGCTAGCATGCAGATCAATTAAATATTGTTTTTCGCTTTTGGGTATTTGCGCTTTGACCATGAATCCATAGGCCAAAAAGACAATCACGCAACTAAGGTTTCGTATGTTTTTCATAATGAAAAAATTATATTTTTGGGGCTGATACTTTGACAACTACATTCGCTACTCTAACAGAAAACAAAGTCGTTATAAAAAGCACCTATTCTAT
>Ga0114916_1000837_pt1 | contig 18957 bp, 16 predicted proteins | sample MalvirAntarct_66_FD_83501 | JGI IMG/M metagenome (GOLD analysis project Ga0114916, IMG submission 83501) | Marine viral communities from the Global Malaspina Expedition - Malaspina viral metaG Antarct_66 | ecosystem: Environmental > Aquatic > Marine > Oceanic | place: West Anvers Island... | reverse complement strand
TATTAAAACAGTTTATTTTTTTAATGACGAGTTCACCAATCACTTGGACGCTTCAATTGGCCAAGATGCCATAGAACTTCTCCGTGCTTTAAACTATGAGATAAAATTTGTGAAACACGCCGAATCAGGACGCGCATTTTTATCTAAAGGATTGTTGGAACAGGCCAAAAAAGTGGCCAATGCCAATGTCGCAATTTTTAAAGATCTGGTGACAGCAGAGACACCCTTAATCGGGATTGAACCGTCGGCAATTTTAACGTTTAGCGATGAATATCCAAAACTTGCCGATGATAAAGAAGCCGCAAGACATATCGCAAAACATAGCTTTCTCATTGAAGAATTCATCCAACAGGAACTCCTTTTAAACCACATTACTGCCTCACAGTTTACTACAGACAAAAAAACCATCAAATTTCATGGGCACTGTCACCAAAAGGCACTGCGCAATCAATTATCAAGTTTTGCAGTATTAAACCTTCCTGAAAACTACACAGCCACACTAATCCCTAGTGGATGTTGTGGCATGGCCGGAAGTTTCGGGTATGAAGCAGAACATTATGCGGTGAGTATGCAAGTGGGTGAGCAGACGCTGTTCCCAGCGGTGAGATTGGCCCCAGAAGACACTTTAATTTCTGCAAATGGTACCAGTTGTAGGCATCAAATTAAAGACGGCACCCAAAAAGACGCCTTGCACCCCATAAGCATTTTAAGACGTGCACTATTATAGACACGGTACATCAACATATTTAATCTGTTTGAAATGAGTATCTATAGTGATATGTCCGTTACACTTGGAATCTACAAAGACCTCATAATTACATTATTAAGTCATTAAAAATGAATTTTTGCAATTTAAAATTCAAAAAAACTTTTAAAACTCTATTTTTGTTTCTCTCAGAATACAATTACATTAGCATAAAATAAGAAATATGGCAGGGAATTCCTTTGGAAAATTGTTCAAACTCACCACTTTTGGAGAGTCTCATGGCGCAGCAATTGGTGGTGTAATTGATGGTTGTCCTTCAGGCATACACCTCGATTTTGAAGCGATTCAATTAGAAATGGACCGTCGCAAACCGGGACAGTCGGACATTGTAACCCAACGGAAGGAATCTGATGTGGTTGAATTTCTCTCCGGAATTTTTGAAGGTCAGACTACAGGTGTACCCATTGGTTTTATCATTAAAAATACCAATCAAAAATCGAATGACTATTCGCATATAAAAGATGTGTACCGTCCGAGTCACGCTGATTACACTTATGATCAAAAATATGGAGTGCGTGATTATAGAGGTGGCGGTAGAAGTTCAGCACGAGAAACCGCTTGCCGTGTGGTAGCTGGAGCCATTGCAAAACAAGTGCTTAAAGACGTTAAAATTCATGCCTACACCTCCTCAGTGGGCGACCTGTTTTTAGAGAAACCCTATCAAGATTTAGACTTCTCACTGATTGAAAGCAACACTGTGCGCTGCCCTGATGAAACCATTGCAAATCAGATGATTGAACGTATCAGGGAAATTAGAAAACAGGGCGACACCATTGGTGGTACCGTGACTTGCGTCATTCAAAATTTACCCGCTGGATTAGGAGAACCCGTATTCGATAAATTACACGCTGAACTTGGCAAGGCCATGCTTTCCATCAACGCCGTAAAAGGTTTTGAATATGGCAGCGGCTTTTGTGGAGCGAAAATGAAAGGCAGCGATCATAATGATCAATTTAACGCCGATGGCAGTACTAAAACCAACTTATCTGGAGGCATACAAGGTGGCATCAGTAACGGAATGGACATCTATTTCCGCGTCGCTTTTAAACCTGTAGCTACCCTCATACAAAAGCAGGAAACACTCGATAATCAAGGAAATATTGTAGAAATGCAGGGTAAAGGCAGACATGATCCATGTGTTGTGCCTAGAGCCATTCCTATTGTGGAAGCGATGGCGGCCTTGGTGCTAGCAGATTATCATTTGTTGCGCAAGCAAGAGTTTCATAAGTAATTAGAATTCAGCAGCCTTTTTCAGGACCTGTTGCACATTGAAAGATTCCTGCCTTCGCTGGAAAAAAATATATTTATCTACATGAAAAAATTGGCATTACACTGGAAAATCATTATTGGAATGGTCCTCGGTATCATTTGGGCATTAGTGTCAAGCTCAATGGGATGGAGTGCTTTTACCATTAATTGGATTGATCCGTTCGGAACTATATTTATCAATTTATTAAAATTGATTGCAGTTCCGTTGGTCTTGTTTTCCATAATAAGTGGCGTGGCTAATATAGGAGATCCTAAAAGCTTAGGACGAATGGGTGGAAAAACCTTAGGGATGTATTTAGTCACAACCATTTTGGCAATTTCCTTAGGATTAGTTTTGGTAAATATTATAAAGCCAGGTAAACTCATTGACGAACAAAGCCGAATAGACAATCGGATCAATTACGAAATTTGGGCAGATTCCCAAGGGTATCAAATAAAGGACGGTATTAATTATTTGAAGGACCCTGCTTATCTTCAACGGGCACAGGAAATTTCTGATTTGACCAAAAAGGCTCTAAAAGAAGTGTCTGTATCAGACAAACTTGAAACCGCCGGCAAACAAAAGGAGACCACGCCGTTACAGCCTTTGGTAGATATTGTACCCGATAACTTTTTTCGCGCCCTGTCTAACAATGGCTTGATGTTACAGGTGATCTTTTTCGCTATTTTCTTTGGTGTTTCCCTATTATTTGTCCCAGATGATAAATCAGGACCTGTTTTAAAATTAGTCGATGGTATTAACGAAGTATTTCTAAAAATGGTCGACTTGGTCATGCAAGCAGCACCATTTTTTGTATTTGCGCTCTTGGCTGGTGTGGTGAGTAAAATGGCTGGAGATGATATCGGAAAAGTGTTGGAAATCTTTAAAGGCCTAAGCTGGTACTCCTTGACCGTCTTATCTGGTCTGCTCATCATGATATTCATCACCTACCCATTAATTTTAAAGGGATTTGTAAAGAAGATTTCCTATTCAGGATTTTTTAAAGCAATGAGTCCTGCCCAAACCTTAGCCTTCTCAACCTCTAGCAGTGCGGCCACACTTCCGGTAACCATGGAATGTGTAGAGCAAAACTTGGGGGTTAATAAAAAAATAAGCAGTTTCGTTTTGCCTATCGGTGCTACAGTTAATATGGATGGGACAAGCCTTTATCAAGCTGTAGCTGTGATCTTTTTAGCACAGTTGCACATGATTGATTTAACAATCGGACAGCAAATAACCGTTGTCTTAACGACCACTTTAGCCTCCATTGGCTCGGCCGCTGTGCCTAGTGCAGGTCTGGTGATGTTAATTATTGTTTTGGACTCTGTTGGATTAAACCCCGCTTGGATTGCAATTATTTTTCCAGTTGATCGTATTTTGGATATGTTTAGAACGGTGGTCAACGTTACCGGTGATGCGACCGTGTGTTCAATCATAGCAGATGGTGAGAATATGTTGGACTATCAGGAAAAGAAAAGCCCGACTGATACGTTTGACCTCGATTCGAAATCTTAAATATGGGCGGCACGCCTTCGGTTAATTCTATTTTTTATCGCGGCAAAGTTAAAAATGACAATGGAGATCACAATCAAAACGTAACAAATCGCTTCTAAAACGCTGATGTTTTCGTTAAAATAGAAGATGGCGAGCATAAAATTAATCAACGGATTCAAATAAATAAATACCCCAACGACGGAAGAATTCAGACCTCTGAGGGCATAAATATTAAGAAACATCGGGATGATGGTAAACACTACGGCAATCAAAGCCAACATGCCATAAAAGAAAGGCGTCTTTTCATTGGGCGCATCGTAAGTCACAATAAAAGGGAGCAGAAAGATTACCGCAAAAAACACCTGACAGGTTAAGACTATAAACCGATCCAACTCTTGGTTCTTTCGTTGCAATACCAAATACAAGGCGTAAGTAAGGGCTATAATCATACTGTAGAATAAATCCGTCATGTTCCCTATAGACAACAGTAAACAGCCAATCAAACTTAATATAACGGCTACCCATTGCAATTTTAAAAGCTTTTCTTTCAAAATTAAATAGGCCAAAACCATGGTGAGAATAGGACATATTAGGTAAGCCAATGAGGTTGCGCTCACACTGACGTTGTTCATTACATAAATAAATATGTACCAATTGAGCGCCAAAAACAGTCCGCTGAGGATATTGACAATAATTATTCTGCGCTTGTCAATCTTCCCTAAAGTTTTAAAGAGATTCAAATTTGATTTTAATGCTTTCGGTCGCAATACCAAAGTCACAAATAGCATGATCACTACAGATCCCAAGGTCCGATAGCTTAAAATTTCGAAGGCAGTGAAGTCATCCAACGATTTAAGCACGACGCTAAAAAAGCCCCAAATACTAAAGGCGGTAATAACTGCAATGTAATATTTAGAGTTCATCGTGACAGATTTGAAATAAGCTTGCAAATGTATTTCAAAAATAGGCACCACAATTCGTTTTATACTAAGAAATTTATGTAGTCATTGCGATAGAAGCGCTCAATTTCTTAAGGTTTTCTTAATTCCAACCTATCAATCAGAAATCGATACAATTGTTACGATATGAGTCCACCCGTAGGCCTTTTAAAGCTTAATTTTCATTTTTAATCCACTTTATAAGTCACATGCAGAAATTAACGATAGAAGAGATCATTAAAAAAATAGAAGCTGAAGAATTGTTCCGTGCAGTTGCTTCGGACTATTCTTTTACCATCCAAATTGACGATTATGTGCCCTATGCTTGTGCGGCTGTGCATAATGGACACCAATTCCGTAGGGATTTATGGCCAAAATGTCTTCATACGGAATACGAGCGTTGGTATGAAGAAGATCCGGAGACCGAAAATATGGTCAAACACCATCCGATTGTCATTTCCGGAATGGATTCACGCTTTGAATATGATTTAAATCGCGATCCTGACAATGCTATCTATGACGATGCTTGGGGAAAACAATTATGGAAAGAACCTTTGACCACTGAAGAGAAATCAAAAAGTTTAGAGAAACATCGCAACTTTTATAAAGTCGTTTATGCCCTCATCAAAACTTTAGAAGCTAAGTTTGGATGCTGTATTGTTTACGACATGCACAGTTATAACTGGAAACGTTGGGATAGGGAAGTGCCAACCTGGAATTTAGGGACTTCAAATGTCGACAATACACGCTTTAAAAATTCTATAGAAGACTGGCGCCAAGAGTTGTCCGAAATCAAATTACCAAATGGCATTGCCAGTACCGCTAAAATAAATGATACCTTTCAGGGCAACGGCTATTTTTTAAAATTTATCACTGAGAATTTTGAAGAAACTTTAGTGTTAGCGACTGAAGTGGCAAAAATTTATTGTGATGAAGAAGGTCAAATCCTCTACCCAGAAGTCGTATCTGCAATTCGTAAAGGACTTAGAACACGTTTACCAGAACACGCTTCAAATTTTTATAATATATATTCCAATTAAATGAGTGATGATTATCATATAGATGCTGAACTAGTTGAAACAATTTGTAAAAACGTTACAGAAAATGTGCCCGTAAATGTCGAATTGCCAAATAAAGGGCTCTTACATATTGATAAACTCCTGCCGTATATTTGCGTTTACCGCTACAAAGATCGCGATGTGTATTTCTCTAGGCTATTGAAAACACAGGCGTCTTATATTATTGTTGACGAAACCATAGACATTTCGCACCTTCTTGAAGCCATCAGATTAATCACTTCAGAAAAATTTGAAACATTTTTAATCTTAGAATTGTGGCCCAATGCAGATAGTTTAAAAAATCAGTTTCAAATTTACGGCCCAAAAAATAAATCTTTAGAGACGGTAAATGCATTAAAAGAAGGTTTTAGTGAAATTAGAAAGACATTATCTTACGTTACCTCTGAAATAATACAAACGGAATTCCGTCATCCCAAACATTTATCACCGCTATTAGATGTTGAGAAATCCAAAAAGCAAGGCGCCTTAATAATTGGGGTTTCTGTTCCTGTGGTTTATAAAAACACCGCAACAGACCAACTGTTCTCCTTATTTTTTAGAAAGTTTTATACCGTTTTTTCCGAAACAATTAAAAGGGCAGTTTACGAATTTATTAGAGTGCAAACTACGGATGCTTTTGAAAATTATTTGATGCTCGGGAAAACCCATATCGATGCGGTTACGCTGTCTTCAGACACCAAATTGGCTGAAATCAGCGAAGGTATGTCATTTTTATTGAGAGTTACTCCCGTAAATAGCAATGAAGAATGGGATAAGTTTGAGCAGAATAATTTTGAGAAAGAACCCTCCTTTAAATACCGACTGCTTGCGGTGGATCCTGAGCTCGAAAAACGCAAACTCTTTAATATTCCTATAGACCTTATAGAAGACCCAACCATTGCCTTTATTTTAAGGGGGAAACGCCTGGAAATAGAAAAGCAACTGATTATGTTGGAAGAACGTGGTACCGACAATTTTAGATTTATCGGTGAAAGTTTATACGGGGTCATCCGCGAAGATATCTTGGAGGTGGCCAAACACATCCTACAAGTGTATCCAAAGGCAGAAACCATTCAAAGTTCGAAACGTTATAACGGGATTGAGTTTGCCCAATTTGCGCAACAAGAGATGGACCATTACATCCAACAGTTTCCGGATCTCGATCTTGGTATTGAAATCAGGGATGATGTGGCCGGAATCATGGTTTCTAAATCGAAACTATTGATCAACGATGAAATGAATTTGGACGTCAACCGATGTGACGCGCTCATACAACATGAAATTGGCACGCATATTCTGACCTATTGCAACGGAAAAAGTCAGCCCTTAAAACAAATGTATGAAGGTTTTGAAGGGTATGATCAGCTACAGGAAGGTTTGGCTGTAATTGCCGAGTATTTGGTAGGTGGTTTAACCGTAAACCGTCTTCGATTACTGGCCGGAAGGGTCATTGCTGTACAATCGATGGTGGACAATGCCACTTTTATAGAAACCTTTAACCTCTTAAGAGAATCCTTTGCGTTTCAGGATCGAGTGGCCTATTATATCAGTATGCGGGTGTATAGAGGTGGCGGACTTACCAAAGATGCCGTCTATTTAGCCGGTTTAATTGACTTGATGTCCTATTTGAAATCCGGTGGGAAATTGGAGCCATTATATACTGGAAAGTTTAATGTGACACACATTAAATTAATTGAAGAATTATTATACCGTGGGGTATTAAATCAGCCCATCTTACCCAGATTTTTAGATCGTGACGATGTTAAGGTCCGATTGCAAAAATTACGTGAAGGCATAAATATTGTTGAACTTGTTAATTAAATTATATAAAGATGAAAATAGCATTTATAATAAATGATCATGCCACAGAGAAGTGGAATTACACAACGCCTGCACTAGGATTTGCAGCTTACAAAAGAGGCCACGACGTCTATTTTATTGGTGTTGGCGAATTGTCTTATGCCTCAAAAGGACATTTGTCCGTGCGTTGTAAAACCATAAAAGACAGAACTTTTAAATCGGAAGAGACGTTTTTTAAGGCTGTTCAAAAAGAAGAGTTTACCACCTTATCGTCTGAAGATTTGGATGTATTATTTTTGAGAAACAATCCGGCCGATGAAATTAATGAACGTGATTGGGCCTATAATGCAGCCTTCATTTTTGGTGAAATTGCCATGAGTAATGGCGTCATCGTTTTAAATCATCCAAGTAGTTTGGCAGGTGCAGTGAATAAAATGTACTTTCAGCATTTCCCGGAAATCATTCGTCCAAAAACAATTATTACCAGAGATCATAATGAGATCAAGGAATTCTTTAAGGAACAAAAACAAAAAATGATTTTGAAACCCCTACAAGGCTCGGGAGGCACCAATGTGTTTATGATGGATAAGAAAAATGAGCACAACCTGTCCCAAACGATAGACGCCATCTGTAGAGATGGATTCGTGATTGCTCAAGAATATCTCACCGAAGCTACAGGTGGCGACACGCGATTGTTTATCATGAACGGGGAGCCATTGCAAGTTAATGGCCAATATGCATTAATGCAACGAGTGAATGCTTCTGGGGATATCCGAAGTAATATTCATGCAGGAGGAAAACCTGAGCTGGTTAAGATGACGGATCAGATTATGGAATTGGCCGATATCGTAAAACCAAAATTAGTCCAAGATGGAATGTTTTTGGTAGGAATTGACATTGTTGGGTCAAAATTAATGGAGATCAACGTGTTTAGTCCTGGTGGGTTAAACGTCATGGGACAAATGTATAATGCTGATTTCGCAACCCCGGTCATTGAATCTATAGAGCGGAAAGTGTATTACAAGAGCATGTACAATGATTATTTATACAACAGCCGATTGGCGACATTATAACGACCTTACTTTGTAAACCATAGCTTGAATGTTCAAACATTTTCAAACAATAAAAAGTCCTCATCTGAGGACTTTTTAAGATTTACACATTGAATTTATAAAAATTTCGACTTTAATTCGGGCGTCGGAATCATACATTCGTCTTTCTGACCGTACCATTTGTATCTGTTTTTAGCAATATAATCGTACACCCAATTTCTAATGAAATCTGGCACAATCAGTAAAATTGCCAATAGATTTCTTGGGAACCCTAATTTGGAGGCAATTTTTAAGGCTGCCGTCGATTTATAGGTAATCCCATTAGCTTCAGAATATAGCAAAATGGAATCTGTCTCATTCCGATCAATCTTGAATTGCTCTAATATTTTTTGCCCAACAGCACTTTGTAACGCAGCATACCGGAACACATCGTGTTGATCATTTTTAATAACGTATTGCACGGAGGTATTGCACAAATTGCAAACCCCATCAAAAAGGATCAGTTGTTTATTTTTTTCTAAGGGTATGGACATTTTGTTTTCAGTCTTCAGTTTTCAGTTTTCAGTTGGCAGTCTTCAGTTTTCAGTCTTCAGTTTTCAGTTGGCAGTCTTCAGTGTTCAGTGTTCAATATTTAGTGTTCAGTCAGTAGTCGATATTTAGTGTTCAGAGTTCAATATTCGATGTTCAGTAGTCGATATTCAGTGTTCAGAGTTCAATATTCGATGTTCAGTATTCAGTATTCAGTATACAATATTCATTCTTCGGTGTTTGGCACTTGTTATAGGTGCAGACAACACCCGCTATTTCACCCGTTCTACCAATTCCAACTGCCCCATGTCTACACTTGTTGTAAACATGCCGTAGTCAATAAATGCTTTATTTTTTTCGATTTTATCAATACTCCCAACCGCTCTACCGTCTTGTAAACGCACGCGATCGCCAATTTTAAAGGTGGGTTTTGGCTGAGGCGCGGCATCAACCTTTATCTTGGCAGCTTTCTTTTTTTGGCGAATGACTTCCACCGTTTTTTCTGCTTCCTTAATCACTTTTTGTTCTTTTGCCTTCTGAACTTTCTTCACTTTTGCAGAAACTTTCTTCCTTTTGGAATTCTCAATCTGCACGAGCTTAAAAAGTTCGTCCATGAGCTCTTTCTTTTTCTTATTGTCAAAGTATTTCTCTGACAAATCGTTCATTTTCTGTCCTAAATAGACCAACCGCTGATTGCTGTCGTACAATTCTTGATAGCTTTCCAGTTTTTTCTGAATTTTGGAATTTATCTCTTCCAATTTTTCCGCTTCTGACTGGGTTTTGCGTTCATTAACTTTTAAAGACTGTTCTGTTTTTTCAAGTTTGCTGCGTTCTTTTTGAAGTTTTGCAATGGTGGCATCAAAACGGACTTTACCACGTTCAATTTTCTTTTTCGCCCGATTGATCAAACTATAGGGAATGCCATTTTTTTGTGCCACTTCAAAGGTAAACGAACTTCCGGCCTGTCCCAATGCCAATTTAAACAGGGGCTCCAGACTTTTTTCATCAAACATCATGTTGGCATTTTGCATAAAAGGCAATTCATTCGCTAAAACTTTAAGGTTGGAGTAGTGAGTCGTGATAATCCCAAACGCTTCCCGATGATAAAATTCCTCCAAAAAGGTTTCCGCCAAAGCACCACCCAATTCAGGATCACTTCCTGTTCCAAATTCGTCAATCAGAAAAAGCGTGTGTTTATTGCACTTTTTCAGAAAATAATTCATCTGTTTTAAACGGTAACTATAGGTGCTTAAATGGTTTTCTATGGATTGATTATCGCCAATATCGGTCAGAATCCGATCAAACAGACAGACTTTACTGCGTTCGTGAACAGGAATCAACATCCCACTTTGGAGCATCACCTGCAATAAACCGACGGTTTTAAGCGTGATACTTTTTCCGCCCGCATTAGGTCCGGAAATCACGATGATTCTATTTTCAGGATGTAATTCAATAGATTGGGGAAACGTTGTCTTATTTTTCTTTTTATTTGATAGATACAACAAGGGATGGATGGCCTCCCGCAGTACATAATCCTTGGTTTCCGTAATTTCTGGCAGAATACCATTAATGGATTGGGCATATTTTGCCTTTGCAAAAATCACGTCCAATTCCGTTAAGAAATCCTGATAGTCCTGCAATAATCCTCGGAATGGTCTGATGAAGTTGGTGAGCTGCTTTAAGATTCTGGTAACTTCTTCCTTTTCTTCAAATTCTAAATTATTGAGTTCCCGGGTATATTTGAAAGTGGCTTCTGGCTCAATATACACAATGCTTCCTGTTTTGCTGCCGCCTAAAATCGCACCTTTTACCTTACGTCTATACATAGCTTTCACCGCCAAAACCCGTTTGTTTTCTACGACAGACTCTCTAATATCATCCAAATAATCTTGGCCACTATAGGCGGTTAATGCGGAAGCAAAACTCTGATTGATCTTGCCACGAACCACATTGATATCTTGCCGCAATCGAAACAATTCGTCAGAAGCATTGTCTTTAACATCACCAAAACGATCGATGACCGCATCTATTTGGGTGATAAGATCAGTGGTAACGGTAATATTTCCAGCAAATTCAAAAAGATTTGGATAATATTCCTTAAACTTTTTTAGAAAGTTTATAATGTCATTGCTGGCTGCTGATATCGCTTTAATCTTCCTAAAACTAATGGTTTCTAAATATGAGTTTTCAATCTTAAGCAGCTTAATTTCGTTGGTAATCGGTTCAAATCCGTGATTGGGGATGCGATTGTCATTGTCAAACGAAGCTAAATAATCATTGGTGAGCGCTAATGCGGTCAGCAACTCGTGTTTTTTAGAATAGGGTACGGTCAATAATGCTTTTTCGGTGCCTAAGTGCGTCAGGCAATGCGCCGCCATTTGATCAAGGACGGTATAGAATTCAATGTCTTTAAGGGTTTTCTCGTGAATGTGCATTCGCTTTTTCTAGATCTTTTAATTATGTTCAAATTTAAGGAAATTTAAAGTTTTGGAATATATATTTTAGCACAACCGAAAATCACCTTAATTTTATTCCAAACAATCAATTATACATGGAGTTTTACTTAGAGCCGAGCTGGAAAGCGCACTTACAATCCGAATTCAAAAAACCGTATTTTAAGGAGCTCATGAGTTATGTAGCGCAAGAATATGCGCAGCAGCAATGTTATCCAAAACACGAAGATATTTTTAAGGCTTTTGAATGGTGCCCATTTGATGCGGTAAAAGTGGTGATTATAGGTCAAGACCCTTACCATGGTCCTGGACAAGCCAATGGTCTCTGTTTTTCAGTGCATGATGGCATTGCGCATCCACCATCACTCAGAAATATTTTTAAAGAATTGGAAACTGACCTGCAGAAGAAGTATCCAGTTTCAGGAAATCTAGAAGCATGGGCAAAACAAGGCGTGCTTTTACTGAATGCTACTTTAACCGTGAGGGCGGGAATGGCCGGAAGTCACCAAAAAAAAGGGTGGGAAACCTTTACCAATGCAGTTATAAAAACGCTAAGCGACCAAAAAAAAGATGTAGTTTTCCTGTTATGGGGCGGCTATGCTAAGCAGAAAGTGAAATTTATTGACGCTTCAAAACACCATATCATTACATCAGGTCATCCGTCCCCTTTGAGTGCCAACAGAGGGTATTGGTTTGGCAACCAGAGTTTCAGCAAAACCAATGCACAACTGAAAGAACTAGGTTTGACTCCCATTGCGTGGTAAGCACCTAAACGCTGAGAGGTTATCTAAGCTTAAAATTAGACGTTTTTGACAATCTGATGGTAAGGGCGCTTTTCTGCAAGAATATCCAATTTCATAAGTTTCTGTTGTACTTTATTGACCGTAGCTTCATCCAAATGGCGTTGCGACCATTCTGTAAGCGACAACCATTCTTGTACGTCCTCTAACTCTAAGGCATAGCGATTGGCAATCATTCGGTCAATACTAGGAATTTCCTTAAAATCGATCGTAGTGTTATTAATGATTTCTAAAATGATCTTCACGAGATTTTCGTTGGCCGCTAAAAATTCGTCTCTGACCGCGATAACAAAACACGGCCAAGGTGTAGGACAATTTCCAATGCGTCTAAACACACCAGAATCGACAATAGGTTTGGTCATGAATTTTTCCCACATAAAATAATCTGCCTCGCCATTACTCAACGCTTTCACGGCGCCATCCAAATCCTGAACCACTTCAAATTTTAAATCGGTGTCCAAATTCCAGCCGTTATTTTCGGCATTTATATAGGCCATTAAGTGCGACCCAGAACCATATCTACTAATGGCACAGCGTTTGCCTTTTAAATCATCAATCGATTTAAATTCTGAGCCATTTGCCACATGAATTCCCCAAATGAGTGGTGTTTCAACAAATACCTGAACAATTTTACTCGGATTGCCTTCGGCGATATCTTTTACGATGCCTTCAGTCAAAATCACTGCCATGTCAATATCGCCGTTGCGCAAGGCTTCGGTCATGGCGCCTGTGCCACCGTGGTAGTCTTGCCAACGTAAATTGATCTCTTCTTCTTTGTATTCACCTTCCTTTAGCGTTAAATACCACGCTAAGTTGAAATGTTCCGGTACACCACCTATATTTACTGTCTTCATCAAAATGATCTGTTTGCACTCCAACAATTCTACAATTGAAAAAGTGTGTTCGTTTTAGTTTTTAAATGTTTAAAACAAGCTAATTATTGCACTAATTTATCTAAAGTATACGTAATTAAATCATTAACCAAACCTGAGGGATCCTTGCTAAATTCGCCGGTCGCCCTATTGGCGATGATCGCATTCATCGATACGGCTTTGTGACCTAAAAGCGATGATAGGGCATAAATTCCAGCCGTTTCCATTTCGAGGTTTGTAATAGGCCTATCTTGATAATTGAAACTGGCCAATTTATCGTTCAAGCCGTCATCCTGCAAACGAAGTCTTAAAACCCGACCCTGAGGTCCGTAAAAGCCAACATTTGTAGCTGTAAAACCCTTGACGGTTTGATCTGAACTCATTTTCTGATACAAATCAGCGTTACATTTAACAATATAAGGTTTAGATTTTAAAGGGCTCCAATTGGTATGCTCAACCAGAGCTTCAGAAATGGCGAGATCTTGAATTGCATCGTTATCATAAAAGTGCAATAAACTGTCAAAGCCTGCTGCATATTCACTAATTAAAAAAGAATCTAAAGGAATGTTTTTTTGAATAGAGCCAGAAGTTCCTATTCGGACAATTTCCAAAGAGGTTAGGGTTTCTTTTATGATGCGTTTTTCTAAATCAATATTAACTAAGGCATCCAATTCATTAAAAACAATATCAATATTATCAGTGCCAATTCCCGTAGAAATAACGGTGATGCGTTTTCCTTTGTAAGTGCCGGTTTGGGTATGGAATTCTCTTTTGCGAGTTTGAAATTCTACGGTGTCAAAATGTTCCGTAACACTGTCCACCCGATCCGGATCTCCCACCGTAATAATGGTGGTCGCCAAATGTTCTGGCCTCAAGTTAAGATGGTATACACTACCATCCGGATTTAATATAAGTTCTGATGCTGCTATAGCCATTAGGTTGATTTTATAAGTTTGTTTTCAGTTTTACTGAACTGAAAATCTAATTTTTTTACGCCTCCAAAAACCAATGGGGACTTTATGTCTTCTGAAAAGTTGCGCTCTCGGTTAATGGCGGCAAGGCCTTTTTCATTCAGCACAAGCAACCCTTCCTGTTCTTCATAAAAAATTTCCAGCACATCAATCATACGGTTGATTTGAAGATCTCCAAATCCGTAATATCCTTGAAAATTTAAAATATAGCCCAATAAATGTCGCTTTGACTTTATACTTTGATCGGCAATCATTTGAAGTGTGTGTGTTTCTAAAGTTGAAAGTCCAGTTTCTGAATCTGGAAACCGTTCTAAATGCGCTCTTAGGCAATTGCTCAAATAAGGAAACGATGAATTTTGAACAATATAAGGTTTAAATAGGTTATGATCCTTGCCACAATAGATACGCCATAAAGAACGCATTAAATCCGTGTCATCTGTTGATAATTTAATTTTCCCAGCATAATGCTGCTGCAGTTGTTCAGGCTTCAATTCTGCCAAGGCCTTCAATTCCTTTTCTCCCTTTACACGGCCACTGCACACCAAGTAGAGTGGAAGCGCAACGTCTTTTTGCCGTAATAGGTTGATAATTGCGATGAGGTTAATATGACAAAAAAGATCATATTCAAACCACAACACAATATCCTCAAACTGTTCGGTATGGTTGAGAATATCTATTTCCTCAATCAGTTCTTCTTCATTGATTTCAATCTCGTAGTACTCTTGCAGAAATTCTTTTCTGAGGTTATAAAACTCCTGAGTGGCAATTCGTTCCGTTGTTGGTCCTTCGCATAACATTTCCTGCCAAGTAAGGAAATGTCCTTCATAACGGAGTTCTTTCAAATAATCGGTCAGATGATTCCCGTTGGTAATATGTAGAGTTTTAGATGCCATCAGCCACCTACACGTTTAACAGCAAAACCCTTTTCTTTTAATAAGGCCATAATTTGATCTCTAAAATCACCTTGAATAATGATTTTATCGTCTTTAAAACTGCCTCCCACACTAAGTTTGGTTTTCAATTCTTTGGCGAGTAATTTAAAATCTTCCGTAGCGCCCGTATAACCTTCTAAAATGGTTATAGGTTTCCCTTTGCGTTTTTCATATTTGCAGAGGATAGGATCATCCTGCAACCAAATGTTGGAAGGTGATTCTTCTGGCGTTTCTTCTGGGGTATGTTCTGGGAACAACTTTTTGAGTTGGTCTTCTAAATCCATAAATTTATCAGTCTTCAGGGTCGGCAAAATTCAAGCGGATAGCTCAGATCAATTGCTGCTTATTTTTTAATTAATCCGAGTTCAATCAGACGTTCCGTTAAAAATTCGCCTGCAGTAATATCTTCAAATTGTTTTGGATGGTCTTCATCAATGCAGCTCTCCAAAACATCCAATTTCATTTCGCTAATAGGATGCATAAAAAATGGAATGGAATAGCGAGAGGTGCCCCATAATTCTCTTGGTGGATTGACCACACGGTGGATGGTGGATTTCAATTTATTATTGGTATGTCGGGAAAGCATATCGCCCACATTAATCATCAGTTCATCCGGTTCTGCAATGGCATCAAGCCATTCGCCCTTATGATTTTGAACTTGCAATCCGCGCCCTTGAGCCCCCATTAAAAGGGTAATCAAGTTGATATCGCCATGTGCTGCCGCACGAACCGCCTCTTTAGGCTCTTCATGAATTGGAGGATAATGGATAGGTCTTAAAATAGAATTACCATTATGGATGTAATTATCAAAGTAAGTTTCATCTAAATTTAAATGTAGGGCCAAGGCTCTAAGGACGTATTTAGCGGTTTTTTCGAGCATTGCATAGGCTTCCTTACCAACTTCATTAAAACGTGGTAGTTCAGCAACCTGTACATTTTCAGGATATTCTTTAGCGCGCACTGGATCATCTTCAACATATTGTCCAAAATGCCAAAATTCTTTTAAATCGCCCTGCTTTTGCCCTTTTGCACTTTCTTTTCCAAAAGATACATAACCACGCTGTCCGCCAATCCCAGGAATCTCGTAGGTCCGTTTGACGTCGGTTGGGAGTGAGAAGAAGTTTTTAACCTCTCCGTAAAGATCATCTACCAAAGCATCATCTAGAAAGTGACCTTTAAGGGCAACAAAACCAATTTCTTCATAGGCCTTTCCAATCTCGTCAATAAACTTCTGTTTCCTAACTGGATCGCCGGAGACAAAATCCTGCAGGTTTACGCTTGGTATCACATTCATCACTATATATGTTTTAGATTTAACTGCTTTATCACAAAAGTAACGAAAAATACTGTAAAACGCGGTCGCAATAATGTGCTAAAAAATTAAGGGTTGAGAGTCATTCTCTCTAATTTTATTTACATTTGAGATTTAAAACGCTAACCTTATGTTATCATCTATTAAAAGCGCGATTCACTTCGATAAAAAGAATCTCGATAACAAGACACTTCTTCAACTCTACAAGTCTATGCTTAAGCCTAGATTGATTGAAGAAAAGATGTTAATTCTACTCCGCCAGGGAAAAGTTTCCAAATGGTTTTCAGGGATAGGCCAAGAGGCCATCTCTGTTGGTGTTACCATGGCTCTAAACCCTGAGGAATATATTTTACCAATGCACCGCAATTTAGGGGTGTTTACCACGCGTGAAATTCCGTTACAACGTCTTTTTAGCCAATGGCAAGGCAAGGCTAATGGTTTTACTAAAGGTCGTGATCGCTCCTTCCATTTTGGAACCCAAGAGTATAATATTGTAGGCATGATTTCACATTTGGGCCCGCAACTAGGCGTGGCTGATGGCATTGCCCTGGCTAGTAACCTAAAAAACAAAAATCAAGTGACTGCTGTTTTTACAGGAGAAGGCGGAACGAGTGAAGGCGACTTCCACGAAGCACTTAACGTGGCAGCCGTGTGGCAATTGCCCGTGATTTTTTGCATCGAAAACAATGGGTACGGTTTGTCAACACCGACCAGCGAACAATATTTTTGCAAGGATTTGGCCGATAGAGGCAAAGGCTATGGTATTGATTCCTTTATTTTGGATGGGAATAATATTCTAGAAGTGTACGGCAAAGTATTGAAACTTGCAGAAAGCGTCCGGAAACGTCCGCGCCCAATTTTGATAGAGTTTAAAACATTTAGAATGCGCGGTCATGAAGAGGCCAGTGGTACCAAATATGTTCCGAGCGACTTGATTAAAGAATGGGAAGCCAAGGATCCTATCAATAACTATAGAAATTATTTGCTCAATTTAGGTGTATTGAGCACGGAGCAAGATGACCAATTTCAAACCGAAATAAAGTCTGAAATTGACGCAGCCTTACAGGCGGCAGGAGCAGAGGAAGCCATTATTGCTGATGCAAGTATTGAATTAAATGACGTATACGCCCCTTTTGATTATCAACCCATTGAACCAAAATCGAGTGGAGAGGAGATTCGTTTTATTGATGCCATTTCGCAAGGCTTGCGCCAAAGCATGCAACGCCATAAAGACTTGGTACTTATGGGCCAGGATATTGCCGAATACGGTGGCGCTTTTAAAATCACCGAAGGCTTTGTAGCCGAATTTGGTAAAGAGCGCGTCCGCAATACCCCGATTTGTGAATCGGCCATTGTAGAAGCGGCCATGGGACTGTCTATTGCGGGTATGAAAGCCGTTGTAGAGATGCAATTTGCTGACTTTGTGAGCTCAGGCTTCAATCCTATTGTTAATTATTTAGCGAAATCACATTACCGATGGAGTGAGAATGCTGATGTGGTGATCAGAATGCCTTGTGGCGCTGGGGTTGCGGCGGGACCGTTCCATTCGCAAACTAACGAAGCCTGGTTTACCAAAACACCAGGATTAAAAGTGGTGTATCCAGCTTTTCCTTATGATGCCAAAGGCTTATTGGCCACTGCCATCAACGACCCCAATCCTGTTTTGTTTTTTGAGCATAAAGCATTGTACAGAAGTGTCCGCCAGGAAGTTCCTACCGAATATTTTACCATCCCATTTGGGCAGGCAGCACTTTTAAAAGAAGGTAAGGCCATTACCATTATAACTTATGGTGCGGCGGTGCATTGGGCCTTGGAGACTTTAGCAAACAATGAAGACATTGACGCCGATTTATTGGATTTGAGAACGCTGCAACCGTTAGATACCGACGCAATCTTTAATTCCGTAAAGAAAACCGGACGTGCGATCATCCTTCAGGAAGATTCGATGTTTGGTGGAATTGCTAGTGATTTAAGCGCCATGATTATGGAGCACTGTTTTGAATATTTAGATGCGCCAGTGAAACGTGTAGCCAGTATGGAGACGCCTATTCCGTTTATCAATCAATTGGAAGACCAATATTTGGCCAAAGGAAAGTTTGAGAGCGAATTACGAGCAGTATTAAATTATTAATAGTGTCCACTGTACTTACATAATAACCAGTGCCTGTAATTACCTACAGGCACTTATTTTTTTAGACACCCTCAGTTGCTAATTTAGAACAACAGGAAAGTCGTTTGAGATTTTATAATATAAAAGCATGAGGTTCGGTATAAAATAATAGTCTTTAAGTAATATCAACAGAAAACTACACGAATCAATAGTTCTGATTCTCTCTTTTTTGCTTAACTTAGAAAGATAAATCTCACATTTAAAACTAAAACATATGAGCGACGTAAAAATATATTCAGGAAGTTCACAGGTAAGGATTATGGAAATCAAGAATATTTTAGAAAATGAACAAATCGATTATCAAGAATTGAATAAGTCCGATTCCTCATTTTCGGCAATTCAAGGAGACATAGAAATTTATGTTGCCCAAGCTGATGAACAAAGAGCACTGGAGGTTTTGGCAAACAACAAATCGTAATTAAAAAATTTGTATTAAAATAAAGAAGCCGTCTCAATAATCATATTGGGACGGTTTTTTTTATTTTCACTACTAATATTTATTTGGCAGTGATTTATTTTTTAGTTTGAAAGTTGCCTTCTCAGGCACTTTTCTTCCTTAGAT